>Ga0209198_1002275_pt1 | contig 13464 bp, 12 predicted proteins | sample COGITO_mtgs_1105_2_FD_184804 | JGI IMG/M metagenome (GOLD analysis project Ga0209198, IMG submission 184804) | Pelagic marine microbial communities from North Sea - COGITO_mtgs_110519 (SPAdes) (version 2) | ecosystem: Environmental > Aquatic > Marine > Epipelagic ...
ACTTACAAAAATGATGACGCTGTATATGATTTTTGACGGTCTTGAGAGAAAACGCTGGTCTCTGTCCACAAAACTTAAGGTCTCTCGACGTGCCGCACGCCAACCCGCTTCCAAGTTGGGCCTGCGCGCTGGATCAACAATTACCGTCAAACAAGCTATTCTTGCACTCGCAACGAAGTCAGCGAACGATGTTGCGACTACCGTGGCTGAGAACATCAGTGGCCGTGAACGTAACTTTGCCCTCAAAATGACAGCGAAGGCGCGCTCATTGGGCATGTACAAGACGACATTCCGCAATGCATCAGGGTTGCCACATCGGGCTCAAATGTCGACGGCAAAGGATATGTCAATTCTTGCACGTGCCCTCCTCCGCGATTTCCCAAAGTATTATCACTACTTTTCGACTCAATCGTTTCGATATAACGGCGTAAAGTACAGCACCCATAACAAACTATTAAAGACGTACCCAGGCGCCGATGGCTTTAAAACGGGTTATATTCGTGCGTCAGGCTTTAATCTTGTCGCCTCAGCCAAGCGTAATGGACGCCGGATTATTGGTGTTGTTTTTGGCGGACGGTCATCCAAGCAACGCAACCGTCATATGGCGAAGCTTTTAGATAAAGGCTTTGCTCGTATATTTAATCAAACGGGCGCGCCTTTGATTGCAAAGGCGACACCCAAGGCCTCTAGCAAAGCTAAAACGATCAATACTACAAGCAGAAGAACCCCGTCACATGACACATGGGGTGTTCAAGTTGGCGCATTCGCAAAAGTATCACAGGCACAAAATGCAGCTGAGAAAGCTATCGACAAAGCTTCACGCTATCTCAATGGTGGCAACATCCGGATTGTGAAGCTGAATAAACGCAGCGGTAAAGTCCTTCACCGGGCTCGTATCGTTGGCATTTCAAAACGTGATGCTTATCGGACGTGCCGTGTGCTTAAGGATTGCATGGAGTTGCGAACTGCATCTTCGCCAGAACTGGCGTCTCGACTGAACTAAACCAGTTCGCCACGCGCCATTCCATTTAGAAATTCCAGCTTCTCAGTCCCCTGCCATTCTTCAAGGAACCAAGGTTTATTTGTCAGTGTCATTGATTGTGCAGGGACAAATACACGTGCTTCAATCTGCTCCCCATCTGCAACATCTACAATTACGATATGAGTATCGTACTCATGACCTTCAAAAGCATTCAATTGATCAACTTCATCTGCCGTGACATCTCTGACGAGAATACCGTCAACTGAGTTTTGAGGGTCTAGGACAATGCCAGGGTATGTTGCATCCGCGACGTAGACGCGTTTGTAACCAGCTAGCGTTGCTGGGGCGGGTGCGAAACTAGATAATGGCCGATCAAGTATCTGGTCTGCAACATCTGCATCCATAAGGGTGCCCATAAAGAAGTAATTCCACATACTTTAGGTTACGAAACCGATTTCTGGTTCGCAAGCTCTAAGGCGAGAGACTAGATCGCAGAGGCGTCGATATCGCTTTCGCGAAGCTGAGAACGCACTTCATCTAATAAGCGCTCTAACCCTGCTTCAGTGTCTGACTCGCACCTTACAACCAACATGGGCTGGGTATTGGATGCACGGAGCAGCCACCAACCGTCAGCTGTTTCAGCCCGCACACCATCCATATCGAAAATCGTTACATCCTTCATCGCACGCGCACGAGATGTGATCTCATTAACGGCAATAAACTTTCGATCATCAGGGCAATCAAATCTAATTTCAGGCGTGTTATGCATGCTTGGCATTGCATCCAGTATATCCGCTAACGTTTCATCAGCTGAAGCGAGAACAGACAATAACCTGATGGCCGAATAAAGCGCGTCATCATACCCGTAATAGCGATGCTTAAAGAATATGTGTGCGCTCATTTCACCTGCTAGTGGTGAGTTAAGCTCAACCATCTTTGATTTAATATGAGAATGCCCGGCTTTCCACATGACGGGTTTGCCACCTAAACGGCGGATCTCGTCAAAGAACACGCGACTAGCCTTCACATCACACAGGATATTCGCACCTGGCTCATCAGCCAGCACTTCACGTGCCAACAATGCGAGCAACTGATCGCCCCACATCACACGTCCGTGTTGGTCAATAATACCGATGCGGTCGCCATCTCCGTCGAAACCAATACCAAGATCACATTTCTCTCGCGCAACGAGTTCTTTTAATTGATCAAGGTTTGCTTCAACTGTGGGATCGGGATGATGCGCTGGAAACGTGCCATCAATTTCTGAATTAATAACGAAATGTTCGCCAGGAAGTTTTGCAACCAAAGCATCTGTGACGGCACCCGCCGCGCCATTACCCGGGTCCCAGGCAACTTTAAGCGTTTTTGTGCCTGTTAAATCTTTAAATAGACGTTCAACATATCTATCGAACACGTCGACGTGTTCCAAACGCCCTTCTCCATCGACAAAGTCTTTAGCATCAACACGCCGCCCTAAACGTAAGATATCTTTGTCGAAAAAAGCATCCCCGCCCAAAGTCATTTTAAGACCATTAAATTCTGGAGGGTTGTGCGAACCTGTAATCATTAAGCCTGCATCGGCTTCAAGGATATGCGTGGCGAAATACAGCATCGGTGACGGACCAAGACCTGAACGGAACACCTCAATACCAGAAGCGACAAGTCCATCAACAAGTGCCTGCTCGAGCCCAGGTGAGGATAGTCGTCCATCATACCCTACTGCAGCACGTTTACCGCCCAAAGCATGCATCTCCGCTGCGAACGCACGGCCGATTACATAAAGATCATCTTCACTCAGTTCATTAGGAACCACGCCGCGAATATCGTATGCCCTAAGAATTGAAGGGCTCAGTGGACGTGTAGCATATTGCATGTTTACGAAGAGCTCACTTCACGTTGTGGACGACCGATACTATGGTACTGGAATCCGTTCTCAGCCATCTCGCCTGATTCGTATATATTCCGTAGGTCAACCATGACAGGATTGCGCATCAATGACTTTACGCGATCAAGATCAAGCGCACGGAATTCATTCCATTCAGTGATGATGACCAAGGCATCCGCGTCATTCATTGTATCATAAGCATTCTCGCACCAGTTAACATCCGGCAGCATATGCTTAGCCTCTTTCATGCCTTCTGGATCGTAAGCAAAAACGTCCGCACCTAATTCTTGAATAGCTGGCACGATATCAAGGCTTGGGCTCTCGCGCATATCATCAGTATTCGGTTTGAATGTGAGACCAAGAACAGCGATCTTTTTACCCTTCAAATCACCACCAATCGCATTCGCGACCCGAACAGCCATTTTCTTTTTTCGCGACTCGTTCACAGCAACAACCGTTTCAATGATTGTTAAGGGACTGCCAGCATCACGGGCAGTCGAAACAAGTGCGCGTGTATCCTTAGGAAAGCATGATCCACCATAACCAGGTCCGGCGTGCAGGAATTTTTTGCCAATACGTCCATCAAGACCAATACCCTTTGCAACGTCATGGACATCAGCATCAATAACTTCGCACAGGTCAGCGATTTCATTGATGAAGCTGATTTTCGCTGCCAAAAATGTATTCGCAGCATATTTGATCAGCTCGGAAGACTGGCGCGATGTGAACACAATGGGGGTTTCAATAAGAAATAGAGGACGATAAAGGTCACGCATGGCATCGCGCGCACGCTCAGAAGCCGTACCAATAACCACCCGGTCCGGGCGCATGAAATCACTAATGGCCGACCCTTCACGCAAAAACTCTGGGTTTGAGACGACATCAAATTCCGCATCAGGACATGCTTCACGAATAATTCGCTCAACTTCCCGACCTGTACCAACAGGAACCGTTGATTTGGTTACAACGACTGTATAACCGTCCATTGCATGCGCAATTTCCTCGGCTGCAGCGTAAACATAACTAAGATCAGCATGCCCGTCACCGCGACGGCTCGGCGTGCCCACTGCGATAAAAACAGCACTCACACCTTTTAGAGCAGCAGTTAAATCTGTCGTAAAATTAAGGCGCTCGGCCTTTACGTTATTCGCAACAAGATCTTCAAGGCCTGGTTCATAAATCGGCATTTGCCCCTTGTGAAGACCAGCAATCTTAGCGTCATCTTTATCGACACAAATTACATTATGTCCAAATTCTGAGAAACATGCTCCAGAAACAAGGCCGACATAGCCTGTTCCGATCATTGCGACGCGCATAAATTCATCCCCTTAAGACGCTTAAAATCACCGATTTTCTGCCATACCCAAGGCGTTCGGGCAAGCAGCGCAAAAATAAGGGTAGAATACCTAAGTTAGGATTTTAATAAGACTTCACGTGCTTCGTTGATTTTTGACGCTAAATAAGCAGAACCGCCACGGTCAGGGTGTAAACTGGCAATAAGTCTGTGATGCGCAGCTTTGATCGCAGCTTCGTCAGCATCATCATCTAATCCCAGCACCCTATAGGCTTCGGCACAATCCATCGAGCCACTTGACCGATTCTGCTGCGTATCTTCATTTTGATGAGATGCGTTCTCTGCGCTATCACGCCATTCTGAGTGTGTTCTATCCAGATAGGCTGCTAAGAGACGAGCTGATTCGACATCCTGAACAGCATACGTTTCATAGAGGTCGACCAGTTCTTCGAACGATAATGTCCTCAGGTTCTTGCCGTTGTGAAGTCCTTTTCGAATCACACCATCCATATTCCCAGTGTCATGATCCAGGTACATCTCAAGAAACTCACTTGAGACTTCGCTGCCCATCCCGTGAGAGCCACCGGATTCCATACGAGAAAAGTTCTTTGCGCTACGAGCAGCTGCTCGGGCACGCATGAGCCAAGGCAGCAATACCGGCAACAACCAGATCAACATCATAAATTTGCCGCTAAACACGACAAATAATAAAATGATTCCACCAGCACCGTAAGCGACCCATTTGAGTGAATGGACCATCTTCTTTGGTTCGGCATTCACAAACCATTTGCCCGCTAAAAGAAGTACTGCCAGCAATCCGACCCCAAGAATAAGATAGATCATGAGCCATTACCGTTCATCTGATTAGTCAACATCAACACGGTTCCACCTTCACGTTTCGCTCTGTCTACCAATGCGGCCCTACCACCGGCAGCATATACCGCAACAGCTGCCAGCAATTCGCGCAATACAGAGGCACTTGAATGATCAAAGCTCATACATGCACCACCTGATAACGTCGCAATTTGCTGAAATGCGAATTTCGCCACTGGATCATGTCCTTCATGAAAGATAAATGCCGGCACACCTAACAAGCCAAGCTCGCCTGCAATCTTGCCCAGATGATCAACATCTTCTTCAACGCAGTCACCGACAAAAACCATCGCATTCAATCGGTCACGTTTGGCCTCATTTACAGCATGCTGCAAAACTTTTGAGATTTGTGTCTCGCCCGCAAGGCAGAATACGGACGTCATCAAACGCATAAGGTCGCGCTCGTTTGTCGTCCAGGGCCCAACCTTGAACTCGCCGAAACCACGATAAAACGTCAACTGGATATCCAGCCCACCCAGTGCAGCCGTTTCTTGAAACATCTGTCCCTGAATTGATGCAGCCGTATCCCATGATGGCTGACGGCTGGCCGTCGCATCCATTGCAAACATCAAACGCCCGCGCTGACCATTGGTCCGCGCACGCTTAGTTGTTGCAGCAACCTTTGATAAGAATGCATCAACGTCTTTTGGGCGTGCCCTTTTATCGGGTAAATCGTCTGCCACTTAAGTTCCTTTTCTCAGATATATACTCTGAGATAAGCGTTTTTCCGTATATTGCCATGCCTAGCTAGACCTCAAGCTTACTTTATATAGCGGCAGGCAATGGAGGCAGCTTAAAGCCGTCAATAATCGCAAACACTTCATCTCTTGCAGCCATATGCGATCGACTTAATGCACCCCCGCCTGCGGCCTGTTTCAGGTCTAGAATTGTTAACCCGACAAGAAAGAGTTCACGAAAAATAACGCGTTCAGAAAACCCTGGAAGTGCACGGAAACCTAGTCTCTTTGAAAGCTCACGAATAGCTTGTTCCACTTCACGCTTATTGTGCGCGTCCAGGTTCGACAAACGGTTTCGCATCACAATCCAATCGATGGTCCCGCTATCGCGCGCCACTTTTTCTTTTTTGGCTTCCCAGATCGCTTCAGAATAATGACTAGGTCCCTTTATATTCAGATCATGTCCATCCATATGCGCCAAACTATCAAGATCAACAAAGCTGTCGTTCATCGGCGTGACCAGAGTATCTGCATATGTATGTGCTAGGAATGAAAGCTTGTTGGCGGCGCCCGGGGTATCGATCACGACGATATCATGAGATAGCCCCGTGCCTTCTATAACCAATCGAAGACGTTCTGATTCTTCTGCCAGTTCAGCATTTGTGACACCGTCCGCAGCATGCCCCTTAATACGGTAATGCTCAGGGACGGGATAATCTCGTCCCATTTTTTTATTAAAGATTTCGCGATTAGCGATGTAACGACTCAACGTTCCTTGACGTCCATCAACGTCAATAGTGGCAACACGATAGCCTTTCATCATGAGAGCAACGGCAACGTGCATCGACGTTGTCGATTTCCCACTACCACCTTTTTCGTTGCCTATGACAATGATGTGCGCACCTGATGCACTCACGGATAACCTCAAATTCTAAGTCTGCACCAAAAAATTACGCATTGCGCAACCAAACAGCCGTATCATGAAACACGGCGCCACCATTTGGGTATGCCCTATCAGCACTTATCAATACGTTAATGCCGCGTCCATTTTTAAAATGTTTATTCGGCCAAATACCCTCAACAACAACAGTTTCAGGTAACAGACCATCAAACGTTTTTGCATGAACCGTCACCTCACCCAAATCATTACCAAGCACGACCTCGTCATCATCGCTTAATCCCAATAAGCTCATTGTCTCTGGATGGATGAGAGCTGTTGGTCGCCCTTCTTTCTTTTGCGACGATGGGGTCTCAGTAAATGATGTGTTGAGGAACCTGCGTGCTGGAGCCGCAACCAACCTGTAAGGCTTATCATCGGTCACCACATCAATAACATTCATATGATCTGGTAGCTCAGGTATTGTTTCGAAAGCAGTGCCGATTGATGCCCAATCTGGCTTGAACATAAATTTCCCACTTGGTGTCGCAAATCCATTGATGAAATGCGCATCCTCAAAAGGTCGCGAACAATCGTGCCAGCCCTTACTATGAATATCTTCAGCACCCGGGTACCCCGTATCACGCAACGAGCGGTCAATCAGTCCCCACGCACCTTGCTTAAATACCTCGTGATCAGATCCAAGCCGTTGCGCAAGCGCAGACAACACATCAACGTTTGAGCGTGCTTCGCCAATAGGTTCAATAATGTGCTTTGCGACTTGAAGGTATAAATGCCCGCCGCCTTGATATAGATCGTCATGCTCAAGGAAGGTCGTTGCAGGCAAAACAATGTCAGCGTACTCAGCAGTCGCCGTCATGAACTGCTCGTGCACACAAAGGAATAAATCGTCGCGGGCGAGCCCTTCTAGAACTAAGTTTGTCTCTGGTGCGACTTCAGCAGGATTGATGTTCTGCACAATCATCGCAGTGACAGGCGGCCCACCAAGCAAGCTCTCTTCCTCACCCATCAGAATACGGCCAATCCGTGACATATCCAATGCGCGTTTGGATGTATTTAAAGTATCGAGCGCACGAACCAGAGATTGATCGACGCCAAACAAATTACGATTTGAGTGCATCGCGCCGCCACCTTCGACGAGCCATTTTCCACCAACAGCTGGTAAGCACGTGACCGCATGCATATTGACGGCCCCATTACGCGAACGGGTGAAGCCATAACCAACTCGAATAAACGCCCGCTCCGCCGCACCATATGCACGTGCAAATGATTCAATATAATCAACACTGATACCCGTGATCTCGGACGCCCAAGTTGGCGTTTTCGATTTAAGATGTTCTTCGAGTTCCGCAGGCAAATCAGTGTACTTTTCCATGTACGCCCGATTGGCATATCCATCACGGAACATCACATGCATCACGGCGCAAGCAAGAGCACCATCAGTGCCTGGGCGAATACATAAATGTACGTCAGCTTGTTGTGCGCTTGATGTTCTATATGGATCAATAACGTAAATCTTGGTGCCACGCTGCTTTCTTGCTTTGGCTGCATGGGCCATGACGTTGACCTGTGTTGAAACAGGATTGCCGCCCCATATGACAATCATATCCGAGGCCGCCATCTCGCGTGGATCTGTACCCCAGATTTTACCATGACCTGCTAACCAACCAGCAGAAGCCGTCGCGACGCAAATTGTCTCGTCTTCTCGGGAATAGCCAAGGGCATGGCGAAAGCCGTGAATAATATCACGCTGAACCAGTCCCATGGTACCTGCAAAGTGGTAAGGCCATACAGTTTCTGGTCCATATTTTTGTTCTGCTTTCTTGAATTCAGCAGCAACAATGTCGAGTGCCTCGTCCCAGCTTATCAGCTCAAAACGGCCTTCTCCCTTTGGTCCGACACGACGCAACGGTGTCGACAATCGATCCGGGTGATGAACACGTTCACGATATGCAGCGACTTTGGCGCAGATAACACCGTCAGTGTAATCATTCAGCGCGTTTCCACGAACCTTGCCGATACGGTCATTCGATAAAGCTTCAACCTCAAGTGCGCAGGTAGAAGGACAGTCATGAGGGCATGCAGAACGCAGCCATGTGTTTTGTTGATCTAAAGGTGCCATCTGAGAAATGTACTCCGACCTTTCTAGGCCCGCAAGTCACTGACAATAAAGATGGATTATTCAGTCCAAATACGCTTATCCGGGCAAAAATGCATTATACACAAAAGCAAACGTCACATCATAAACGGCATCTTGACCGCCCTTGGTTACGGTGACATTACCGACATCACGACCTTCAGAGATCTCGGACGTATGGAGTGCCGAGTTTTGCCCTCCAGACCAATTCAATGTCACAGGGCCGTCCGTCAACGAGCCTTTGTCTCGAATGAGTTCCAGACACCACGCCTTGTCTTCGACAACAACAACGCGTGCCATAGGATTGATATAATCCGGTAGATCCCCCTCGAATAGAGAATATGGAGCGTTTTGCATATCGCAGTGCACATAGGGGTTTTGACCGTAGTTTCTATGGAAACGTCCGTTCGGTACAAGAACTTGCCCGTCCGGAGCACGTTTTTTAAAGTTTGCATACGATTCTAAGCGTGCAGGAAGCGCTTTGAGTCGTGTTCCAGTCAAATCACCAACAATCCCCTCGCCTAAGAACTGTTGCCACCACGTCTCAGTTTCCCGGTCATATATAACGAGATCAGATTTCCGAAGCCGCCCCGTCGTAACAAAAGTTAGAATGCGGCCCTCAACGCGTCGGTCGAATACGATTGCTGAATTACATAAAGGGCAATACGTCACCGCAACAGGTACGCCACCAATCGTATCATTAACGATCTCATGCCAGATCAATATGCGGAGTGGGTATGCTTTTGCGATATCATTCAAAACAATACCAATAACAGGGTCCGTATCCGTTAAATCCTGGATATCGGCAATTTTTACGAATTTTGGATCGTTGATCGCGGGGATCCCGTCTCGCGGCGGGCCGCCAGATAAAATATCTGCGTAATCAATCGTTGTATTAGAAAAGTCTGTTTTTGGGAATTCACGTGCCCAAGATGGATGTGGCGCATCTGCCCACAAAGGAGGAACGCCACTAAACAGAGCACCCATCAGCAAAATCATAAAAAGAAAATGTTTCATCATATCTAATTAGATTGAACAGCCAACTGGCACAAATCGCGATATGTCACATTTGAGTGAGCAATAAACGGTGCTTCGCTTGACCCTCACGGTTACTAAATGGACAATGCACTGATATGAATGAACAATTTGAGCATTTTGCAAGAATGATGGGCGGCTGGTTTTGGGAGACTGATTCCCAGCACCGTTTTGTATACATAAGCCAGAACGTCGAAGCTATCACAGGTGAAAAAGCGGATTGGCATCTCGGCAAGTCACGCCAGGAGCTTTATTCAGACCGTATTGTCGACGATGTTTGGAAAAAACCTCAACACCCTGGATGCGCATACCCCCTTTCAAGACTTCACCTTCAAAGGCATGGGGCCAAACGGCGGCCTCTGGCTGTCGACAACCGGCGAGCCCTTCTTTGGCGAGGACGGTGAATTCGTTGGTTATCGTGGCGTGGGCCGTGATGTATCCCGCGAGATTGAGCTGTCGAGTACGACCGATAGCTTCAAGGCAATTTTTGATCAACTGAATGAAGCGATTGCTCTATGGGATGCCAAAGATCGCTTTATCATTGGGAATTTAGCATCTCACTCTCTGCATGAAGGTGTAGAGACGTTTCTGAAGCCCGGCTTGCCGTTCGAAAAATATATTCGTGAAGATTTTGCAAACGGTCTATTTCCCGATGCGATTGGCAACGAAGACGCCTGAATTACGCATCGTATGGAAATCCATAAAAACCCAACCGTGCCTTTTGAAGTTACCCGAACGGATGGACGCGTTTTCAACGTTACAGATCAAAAATTAACGGACGGAAAAACAGCGAGTATTGCCACTGAAGTCACTCATTTTAAGGATATCGCCGAGGCTCTGGGCACGGCACGAGATGATGCAGATGCAGCAAGAGACCGCCTTCTCAGCGCGATTGACGCAATTGATGGCGGCTTTGTCTATTATGATTACCAAGACAAAATGCTCATTTGTAACGATCAATATCGCGAACGTTACCCCAAATCAGGAAGAAGCTTTCGTGGAGGTGCTACTTTCGAAGAGTTACTGCGAGAAGGTGTCGAGGCCGGTGAATTTGAACACGCAAAAGGACGTGAAGAAGAATGGATTCGCGAACGTATGGAACTGCACCAAAGTGGCAATGCCAATATCGAACAAAAACTATCAAGCGGGAAACGGCTGAGAATATCCGAGCGACGCACACGCGACGGTGGGATCGTTGGATTTAGGTTTGATATTACAGAACTAAAAGAAGCGCAGGAACGTGCTGAAGCGGCGAGCGAAAGCAAATCAGAATTCCTGGCAAATATGTGTCATGAAATTCGTACGCCAATGACCGGCGTTTTAGGCATGCTCGACGCGCTTGTTGAAACTGAACTCAAAGCCGATCAGGTTAAAATCGTCAACACGGCTCGTAACTCTATTTTGGCCCTTTTGGGCATTCTCAATTATGTGCTTGATCAATCTAAGATTGAAGCTGGCAAACTGGAAATCGACAATATTGATTACGACCTTAATGCTGTTATAGAACAAACCCGTGCGACGCTAATGACGCGGGCACGCGAGAAAGATTTATGGTTCAGTGTCGAAGTGGCTGATGATGTTCCGACATCTTTGTATGGCGATCCAAACCGCCTTCGGCAGATTCTCATAAACCTTGTCGGCAATGCTATTAAATTCACAATTGAAGGCGGTATAACGCTTAGCATCAGTCGAGGCCATAAAGGTCTCCTGAAATATGAAGTTCAAGATACAGGCATTGGCATTTCAACAGTCCTTCAAGCGTCATTATTTGAACGTTTCCGTCAACAGGATTCGTCGACCTCAAGAACATATGGCGGCACGGGCCTCGGATTATCTATTTCAAAAAGTTTGGTTGAATTGATGCATGGTGAAATGGGTATCAGAAGCCGTAAGGAAAGAGGCACCTGCTTTTGGTTTTAACTGCCAGATACCGAAGCTCAACAACACGTCGACACGGCACCAAAGACAAAGAAAGTTATTGCAAGAAGTGCAGAGCCGCTCCGCGTTCTTGTTGCTGAGGACAACAATATAAATCAAATGATTGTTGAACGGATTTTCTAATCTCTAGGGCATACTGCCTTTATAACTGAGAATGGTGTCGAAGCTATCGAAGCCGTTACTGAGCATAGATTTGATCTGATCGTCTTAGATATTCGGATGCCAATGATGGATGGGATGGATGCGTTACGTAGCATTAAGAAACTCGCACCTGAGATTGCCAAGATACCCTGCATAGCTTTGACCGCTGATGTCACAACAGAACATGTTCAAAAGTATCTTAAGCTGGGTTTTGATGCTGTCGTCCCTAAACCCATAGACCAAATTGAATTGGCTGTGGCTATTGATAAAGTAATGGGTAAAGTCATTCACGTTCATGAACTTGCAATCGAAGACTCTCGTCCGACTTGACCGAAATCGATTAGGGCAGCAAACTTCCACGTCTATTTTCTTAGAGAGGTCTCCATGGTTGATCGAGTTGGTTGCGTCGTCATTGGCGCAGGGGTGGTTGGTTTGGCATGTGCACGTGCACTCGCGATCGCTGGACACGATGTTATTGTTCTCGAACGTGCTGATATCATTGGCACGGAAACAAGTTCTAGAAATTCTGAAGTTATTCACGCCGGAATCTATTACGCGAAAGATAGCAACAAAGCTCGGCTCTGCTTAAAGGGTCGCAACATGATGTACGACTTTTGTGAAAGCCACGGAGTCAATCATAAGCGCTGTGGGAAACTCATCGTCGCGACAGATGCTGCACAACTTGAACAATTGGAAAGCATTCGCCGACAAGCCGAGATCAATCACGTAAATGACCTGACATATGTAAGTGCGGATGAAGTCCGCGAGATGGAACCAAATGTCACCTGCACAGGCGCATTATTATCACCTTCTACAGGCCTTGTTGATAGCCACGGCTTGATGCTCGCCTATCAAGGTGATGCCGAGGAGCATGGCGCAATGGTCGCCTTCAATGCGCCGGTCGAAAGCGGCAAAGTAACAAAAGACGGGATCATTCTTCGTGTCGGTGGCGATTCACCAATGGAAATAATCTGTGATCATCTCGTCAATGCGACCGGTTTATATGCCCAACCTATTTCAAGATCTATTACCGGTATTCCAGCAGATACGATTCCAGGACAGTTTTTTGCTCGGGGTGTCTATTTTACACTGGGCGGCGGCAAGCCTCCGTTTACGCGTCTGATCTATCCAATGCCCGACCCTCTTGGTGGGTTAGGTGTGCATGTCACAATTGATTTGGGTGGGCAGGTTAAATTTGGCCCTGATGTTGAATGGATTGATAGTGTCGATTACACGGTCGATCCTAACCGCGGAGAAAAGTTCTACGAATCCATTCGCAAGTACTGGCCATCCCTACCCGATGGTGCATTACAACCAGGCTACGCGGGCGTGCGCCCCAAGATCCATCCAAAGGGCTCACATGCTACTGACTTCATGATTCAAGGTCAGGATAAGCACGGGGTTAAAGGTCTGGTTAACCTATACGGCATAGAATCCCCTGGCCTGACATCCTCATTAGCAATTGCTGAAGATGTCGCACAAATGCTGCCTGTCTGATATAATCTGACGGCAAAAGATCGGAAAGATTATGCCGCCAATTTACATATCAGAATTACTGAAGCGCCTTACCTTGCAGGCTGTTATGGGCGTTCTGACTTTGAGCG
>Ga0209198_1002276_pt1 | contig 13459 bp, 9 predicted proteins | sample COGITO_mtgs_1105_2_FD_184804 | JGI IMG/M metagenome (GOLD analysis project Ga0209198, IMG submission 184804) | Pelagic marine microbial communities from North Sea - COGITO_mtgs_110519 (SPAdes) (version 2) | ecosystem: Environmental > Aquatic > Marine > Epipelagic ...
CGGGGAATGAAATACCCATGGGGAATCTGGTGTGGGAGTCGCCACCGGTACCTACGGTATCTGGCAGTAACATACGGTTTAGCCAGCTGTGGATAATACCGTCACCTGGACGCAGGGATACGCCGCCACGATTCATAATAAAGTCAGGCAGGCTGTGTTGGGTGTCTATATCAACGGGCTTGGGGTAGGCCGCTGTGTGACAGAATGACTGCATGACCAAGTCGGTTGAGAAGCCTAGGCAGGCTAGGTCTTTTAGCTCGTCTCTGGTCATGGGGCCGGTGGTGTCCTGTGAACCCACAGTGGTCATTTTGGGTTCGCAGTAGGTGCCGGGGCGGATGCCTTCAACGCCACAGGCTTTGCCGACCATTTTCTGGGCTAAGGTGTAGCCTGCATCGGATTCAACTGGTGCGGTTGGCTGACGGAATACCTCTGAGGGGGCCAGGCCCATATGCTCGCGGGCACGCTGGGTCAGGCCGCGGCCTACGATCAGGTTGATACGGCCATCGGCCTGCACTTCATCGAGAATTACGTCTGATTTGTGCTCAAATTCTGAAACTACTTCGCCAGCTTCGTTAAGAATCTTGCCCTCGTAAGGGAAGATAGTAATAACGTCGCCATTGGCAATATTGTCTACTGGGGCTTCAAACACTAGGGCGCCAGCATCTTCCATGGTGTTAAAGAAGATGGGGGCCACTTTGCTACCAAAGCAGATGCCGCCGGAGCGCTTGTTGGGTACGCCGGGCATATCTTCACCGAAGAACCAAAGCACGGAGTTTGTAGCTGACTTACGAGATGAGCCTGTTCCAACCACGTCTCCGATAAAGGCTACGGGCAGGCCGCGGGCTTTTAGCTGGTCGATCTGGGTCATGGGGCCAGTGACACCGTGCTCTTCTGGGTGCATGCCGTCGCGGGTCATTTTAAACATGGCGCGGGCGTGCAGTGGGATATCTGGGCGCGACCAGGCGTCCTGAGCTGGGGACAGGTCGTCTGTATTGATCTCGCCTGTGGCTTTAAACACAGCGACTTTGATGCTCTCTGGCACCGCGTCATTGTTGGTAAACCATTCGGCATCGGCCCATGATTGCATGACTGCTTTGGCATCTGCATTGCCTGCATCGGCTTTTTCAGCAACGTCATGGAAGGCGTCAAATACTAGAAGGGTGCTTTTAAGTTCTTCAGCGGCCTGTGCTGCCAGCTCGGCATCGTCCAGCAGGGCGACTAGCGTGGCGACGTTGTAACCGCCGTGCATATTGCCGAGAAGTGTTACCGCGGCACTGCGATCAATCAGTGGAGAGGAGGCTTCACCATTGACAATAGCGCTTAAAAAGCCCGCTTTCACATAGGCCGCTTCATCTACACCCGGAGGCACGCGATTGGCAATCAGGTCGAGCAGAAATTCTTCTTCACCAGCCGGTGGGTTTTTTAATAACTCAACTAACCCTGCGGTCCATTCTGGATCCAGTGGTTTGGGGGGAATATTCTGTGTTGCTCGCTCGGCGACATGGGCGCGATAGGCTTCTAGCACGGGGTGCTTCTCCTTTAAAAATTTGTGGGATTCGACAATGTTATAGCACATTGGATTCGGGGCGCGATTGTACGTGAATCTGTAATTTATTTACAGAATATTCAGTGATAGCGATTATTCGCACCCGAGGGGCTATAATTGCCCACCCGACAGTGACTCTGTCTAAATGGATTTAGAGGTTTCTATGATCAAGTTATATGGCACGGCGGTGAGCAACTATTACGCCATGGTTAAGGTGTTTTTGCTGGAGAAGGGCTTTGAATTTGAGGAGGTGTATATTGCGCCGACCTATTCGGAGCCGTTTCTTGAGCTGAGCCCAATGGGCAAGGTGCCCTGTATTGAGGTGGATGAGGGCTACTTGAGTGAAACCACGGCGATCCTGGGGTTTCTCGAGGGCTGTGTACCTGAGGTGCCTATGGTGTCTCGAGACCCATTTAAGAGCGCGCAGATGGCCCAGTTGATCAAGGTGGTGGAGCTGTATATTGCCAATGAGTCCGGGCGGGTGGCGGGTTATGCCTTCTTTGGTCAGGATCTCAATGAGCAGGTGGCTGCTGATAGCCGCTCGAAGATGGAGCGGGGGCTGGCGGCCCTTGACCGCTTGGGGAGCTTTTCGCCGTATATTATGGGTGAGGAGATCAGTATGGCGGATTTCTTTGCCTATTATATTTTTGCTTCTGCAAAACCCATTGCCAGGCGGGTGTGGGACTGGGATATTGTCGCCGAGGTGGACGGGCTGGGCGATTGGTTAAGGCTGATGTCCGGGCGGCCGATGATCCAGCAGGTGAATGCTGAGCTCAATGATGCTGTGGCTAAGATTATGGCGTAGCTCTTTTAAAACAGCGTCTGAGCCTTTTTAAGTAATGAACACAGATTAAAATAATTATGACTACTGCGACTAAACAACCGCCCGCCACCACAGCGCTGGCGGAAATTCAGGCCTTTTTACGCTGCGCGACGCCAGACAGATGGCTGGAGAATGCGCTGGATCATCAGGCATTAATGCTGATTGACCATGCTAACTGCGAGAAAAAAGCGGCCAGCACAGCGCTAAACTTGATTTATCGTTACACAGATAACTTTGAGTTGCTGAACAAGATGTCTCGTTTGGCCCGAGAGGAGATGCGCCATTTTGAGCAGGTGATCGCCATTATGAAGCGTCGCAATATTGACTATCTGCATATCTCTGCCTCTCGCTATGCTGCTGGTATGCGTGATCTGGCACGTAATGATGACCCGGGCCGTCTGGTGGATGTGCTGGTGATTGGGGCGTTTATTGAAGCGCGCTCCTGTGAGCGCTTTGCCCGCCTGGCGCCGTATTTGGACGATGAGCTGGAGCAGTTCTACACCTCATTGCTCAAGTCTGAGGGGCGCCATTATCAGGATTATCTGGGGTTGGCTAAAAAAGCGGCTGGGGATGCTGGTATTGATGATCGGGTTGCGTTGTTTGCCGAGCGGGAGAGGGGGTTGATTGAGCAGCCAGATACTGAATTCAGGTTTCATTCCGGGCCGGTTTAGGGGGTCTGGATACTGTTGTTGAAGCAATAAAAAAGGCAGCCGGGGCTGCCTTTTTTGTCTTGTTCGGTCTGGGTTATCGATCTTCAACCGGTGTGTAAGCGCGGGCATCTGACCCTGTGTACAGCTGGCGCGGACGACCGATGCGGTAGGGGTGAGTGATCATTTCATTCCAGTGGGAAATCCAGCCTACGGTGCGCCCTGTGGCAAAGATTACGGTAAACATCTCTACGGGAATACCCAGTGCTTTGAGAATAATACCCGAGTAGAAGTCGACATTGGGGTAGAGTTTCTTGGACACAAAGTACTCGTCTTCCAGAGCAATTTTTTCCAGCTTTTTCGCCAGACGGAATAATGGGTCGTTTTGCAGGCCCATCACTTCCAGCACTTCGTCGCAGCTTTCGCGCATTACGGTGGCGCGGGGGTCGTAGTTTTTGTAGACACGGTGACCAAAGCCCATCAGGCGGAATGGGTCATTTTTGTCTTTGGCTTTGGCGACATATTCTTCAATATTATCTTCGTGGCCAATCTCTTCGAGCATAACCAGTACCGCTTCGTTGGCGCCGCCGTGGGCTGGTCCCCAGAGTGCTGCAATGCCTGCGGCTATGCAGGAGAAGGGGTTGGCGCCTGAGGAGCCTGCCAGTCGCACTGTTGAGGTGGAGGCATTTTGCTCGTGGTCTGCGTGCAGCAGGAAGATACGATCCATTGCGCGGGCAATGGCTGGCTCTACTTTATAGGGCTCGCAGGGCGTGCCAAACATCATATGCAGGAAGTTTTCTGAGTAGGAAAGGCTGTTATCCGGGTAGATAAAGGGCTGGCCGGTAAAGTGTTTGTGGCACATCGCAGCGATTGTGGGGATCTTGGCAATCAGGCGATGGGCTGAGATCTTGCGGTGTTCTTCGTTAGTGATGTCCAATGAGTCGTGATAGAACGACGACATTGCACCAACCACACCACACATCATAGCCATTGGGTGCGCGTCATAGCGGAAGCCGCTAATAAACAGCTCAACCGAACGGTTGACCATGGTGTGATATTTAATGGTGTCTTCAAAATCTGCTTTTTGCTCTGCATTGGGCAGTGCGCCTTCCAGCAAAAGGTAGCAGGTTTCCAGGTAGTCTGATTTTTCAGCCAGTTCTTCGATAGGGTAACCGCGGTGCAGCAGGATGCCTTTGTCGCCGTCGATATAGGTGATATCTGACTGGCAGGCTGCGGTTGCAGAGAATCCTGGGTCATAGGTGAAGAAACCATGGCTTCCAAGAGTGCCTATATCGATTACGTCCTGCCCTCTGGTTCCTTTCAGAACGGGCAGTTCTATTGGCGTCTCGCCATCGATAGTCAGGGTTGCTTTGCGATCGGTCATACTTTTTCCTCAGGAAAACGAAGGTCAGGGGGGCTAAAAAAGCGACTGCAATAATAGATGTTCAGGCCAAATTGTCAACTCAAACAAAACTGAATAACGGCTATTACCTCCTTGGATACAAGGGTTTTTTGCTGTCCCGCCGGTCAGTTTTTGGGGACTTTGTTAGCCGGTTGTTGTTGCTGAATCGCCTATTATGCCTGTGATAAACCAATATTGATCTGTTTTAAACGCCAAGTCATGACTTTCTGCAGTCTGCCTGCAATCTAAATTGAATTGGATGATGTTTATCACTATACTGCCTCGCCATCAAAAGGGGGCTCCGACGCCTGTAGGGCCGGTTTATTCTCTGTTTTGTATAGACTTCAATTTAATCCATTTCCGTTGATGCGGATCATCTATTTAAGGTTGTGCCAGTCGTGGATAATAAAAGACCTGTCAATTTAGATATTGGAACGATCAAGCTTCCAATTACTTCCTATGTTTCTATTCTGCACCGCGTGTCCGGTGTGGTTCTGTTTTTTGCCGTGGGGATTTTCCTGTGGATGCTCGAGAGCAGCCTGGCGTCGGAACAGAGCTTTAATGATCTGGGGGCTAAGCTGAGCAACCCGGTCTGTCAGTTTATTATTTGGGGCAGCCTTGCGGCGCTGGCCTATCATGCTGTTGCCGGTATCCGCCATTTGATTATGGATTTCGGTGTTGGTGAAGATTCCTTTTACGCTGGACGCAACAGCGCCTGGGCAGCTGTGGTGCTGTCGGTGGTTGTGATCGCGCTGCTCACATGGTGGATTCTATAATGGTTACTACAGTTACTAGCCTTGGCCGCAGTGGCCTGTCCGATTGGATGATCCAGCGCATCAGTGCCTGGGTGATGACCGCCTATCTGGCCTTTATTGTGGTGTATTTTATTGGCAACCCTGATCTGAGCTATGCCCAGTGGGCCGAGCTCAACAGCTCCTTGCCCATGCGCATGTTTAGCCTGATCACCATACTGTCTATCGCAGCCCATGCATGGATCGGTATGTGGTGTGTGCTGACCGATTACATCACTGTGCGACTGATTGGGCCAAAGGCAACGGCAATCCGTATCTTTTTTCAACTAGGCATGATTGCAGTAACTTTGCTCTACGTGATCTGGGCTATCGATATCCTCTGGGGAATTTAACTACATGGCTAACATTAGAACGATGAGTTTTGATGCCGTAATCGTCGGTGGTGGCGGTTCTGGTATGCGTGCAGCATTGCAGCTGGCGCAATCTGGTTACAAGACAGCAGTAATTACCAAAGTATTTCCAACTCGATCACACACTGTATCTGCCCAGGGCGGCATTACCTGTGCGATTGCCAGTGACGATCCCAATGATCAGTGGCAGTGGCATATGTATGACACTATTAAAGGCTCTGATTACATTGGTGACCAGGAAGCCATTGAATATATGTGTCAGACCGGCCCGGAGGCTATCTTTGAGCTGGAGCATATGGGTCTGCCTTTCTCCCGTACCGAAGAGGGGCGTATCTACCAGCGTCCATTTGGTGGTCAGTCTAAGGACTTTGGCAATGGTGGTCAGGCGGCGCGCACCTGTGCGGCGGCAGATAGAACCGGCCATGCGCTGTTGCACACCCTGTATCAGGGCAATTTGAAAAACGAAACCACATTCCTCAATGAATGGTATGCGGTGGATATTGTGAAGAACGAAGACAACGCAGTTGTTGGTGTTGTGGCGATCAATATCGAGACTGGTGAAACGGTCTATGTAAAATCTAAGGCCACTGTGTTCGCCACGGGCGGAGCAGGGCGTATCTATGCTTCCACTACTAATGCTCATATCTGCACCGGCGACGGCGTAGGCATGGCACTGCGCGCGGGCTTCCCGGTGCAGGATATCGAGATGTGGCAGTTCCACCCAACCGGTATTCACGGTGCGGGCACCCTGGTAACAGAGGGCTGTCGTGGTGAAGGTGGTTATCTTATCAACAAAGATGGCGAGCGCTTTATGGAGCGTTATGCCCCCAATGCTAAAGATCTGGCCGGCCGCGATGTGGTTGCCCGTTCAATGGTGCTGGAGATTTTGGAAGGCCGTGGCTGTGGCCCGGACGGGGACCATGTCTACCTGAAGTTGGATCATTTGGGTGAAGAAACCCTAAATGCCAAGCTGCCGGGCATCCTTGAGCTGTCCCGCACCTTTGCCCATGCTGACCCTGTGGTTGAGCCGATTCCTGTGGTGCCTACCTGTCATTATATGATGGGCGGTATTCCCACTAATGTTGACGGCCAGGCGTTGACCATTGATAAAGATGGCAATGATCAGGTGATTGAAGGCTTTTATGCCTGTGGTGAAGCGGCCTGTGTCTCTGTGCACGGCGCCAACCGCCTGGGCGGCAACTCGCTGCTCGATCTGGTGGTGTTTGGCCGGGCTTCCGGTATGTTTATTGAGAAGCAGCTGCGTGAAGGTATTAATCTTAAAGACGCCAGCGAAGCGGATATTGAGCGCGCGATGGAAGGTCTTAACCGCATTAATAACTCTGAGGGCGGTGAAAAGGCATCAGTGCTCCGTGCTGAGCTGCAGACCATTATGCAGAACTACTTCGGTGTATTCCGTCGCGGCGACTTTATGAAAGAGGGCATTGAGAAGCTTAACGCTCTGCGCCCACGCATTGAGAATGTGGTGCTGGAAGACAAGAGTGATACCTTTAATACGGCGCGTATCGAAGCGCTGGAGTTGCAGAACCTGTTTGCCACTGCTGAAGCCACAGCGATTGCTGCTGAGGGCCGCACTGAGAGCCGCGGCGCCCACGCCCGTGAAGACTTCCAGGAGCGCGATGATGAGAACTGGCTGTGCCACTCGGTGTACTTCCCCGAGAGCAAGACTCTGGGCAAGCGCGGTGTGAATTTCACGCTGAAAACCCGCGAAGCTTTTGAACCTAAAATCCGTACCTATTAATAGGGGCTGACTAAATTATGTTGAATGTAAGTATTTATCGCTACAACCCAGAAGTGGACTCTGAGCCTTATATGCAGGACTTTCAGGTGGATACCCAGGGCAAAGATGTCATGGTATTGGATGTGCTTGAGAAACTTAAGACGGAAGATCCAACGCTGACTTTTCGTCGCTCTTGCCGCGAAGGTGTCTGTGGTTCTGATGGTGTTAATATCTCTGGTAAGAACGGCCTGGCCTGTATTACACCGCTGTCAGAGGCGGTTAAGGGCAACAAGCTGGTGATTCGCCCGCTGCCCGGTCTGCCGGTGATTCGTGATCTGGTGATTGATATGAGCCAGTTCTATGCCCAGTATGAGAAGATCCAGCCCTATATGATCAATAACAACCCGGCACCTGCCATCGAGCGACTGCAGTCTCCGGAAGAGCGTGCCAAGCTGGATGGGTTGTATGAGTGCATTCTGTGCGCCTGCTGTTCAACGGCTTGCCCATCGTTCTGGTGGAACCCTGATAAGTTTATTGGTCCATCCGGCCTGTTGCAGGCCTACCGCTTTTTGGCGGATAGCCGCGATACGGCCACCGAAGAGCGCTTGGCTAACCTTGACGATCCGTTCAGTGTTTTCCGTTGTCACGGCATTATGAACTGTGTGCAGGTGTGCCCAAAAGGCTTGAATCCAACCAAGGCAATTGGTCATATTCGCAGCATGTTGATCAGAAGTGCCACTTAATTTCTAGATTAGCCTTGATTGCCAGGCTAAAACCCCCCAAACGGCCAGTTTTTACTGGCCGTTTTGCTAAATGCAGTTTAGAATATGCGCGTTAAAATTTTGCCTACAACACAGTATTTATACGGGAATAAGAGTAATGCCTGATGGCTTAATGGAGCAATTTTTGCGCTCCTCCCACTTTTCCGGTGGAAACGCGGCGTACATTGAAGAACTCTACGAAACTTATTTGCACGAGCCCAACAGCGTGCCAGAGGAGTGGAGCAGCTTTTTCGACTCTCTCCCCCGCACCAATGGCTCTGTAACTCCCGATATTTCCCACGCTACCATTATTCAGCATTTCGAACTTCTTGGCCGCCGTCAGGCCAGACCAACCCCTGCGCCTGGTTCCGGTGGTATTCACCTCGAGCATGAGCGCAAGCAGGTAAAGGTTGTTCAGCTCATCAGTTCCTACCGTTTCCGTGGCCACCAAAAGGCCAACTTGGATCCGCTGGGCATTATGCAGCGGGAAGATGTGCCCGATCTGCACCTGCATTTCCATGGCCTGACCCAGGCGGATCTGGACACTACGTTCCAGACGAGCCCCCTGTACATGGGCAAGCCTGAGGCAACTCTGCGGGAGATCGTCGAGACTCTGGAAGAGACTTACTGTGGCCATCTGGGCCCTGAATTTATGCATATCACCAGCTTTGCTGAAAAGCAGTGGCTGGCCCAGCGCTTTGAGTCTGTGCGCTCCAAGCCTACCTATGGCGACGAAGCCCGGATTGATGTTCTCAGTCGCCTGACTGCGGCAGAGGGGCTGGAGAAGCATCTGGACTCCAAATATCCGGGGACCAAGCGCTTTGGTCTTGAGGGTGGTGAGAGCCTGATCCCATTGCTGGACTGTCTGGTGCGCCGCTCTGGGGAATACGGCTGTAAAGAGATTGTTATGGCCATGGCTCACCGTGGCCGTCTCAATGTTCTGGTTAATATTCTGGGTAAAAACCCTGCCGAGATGTTTGAAGAGTTTGAAGGCAAGCGTCTGGTTAACACCAGCGGTGACGTAAAGTACCACCAGGGCTTCTCATCCAATGTGATGACTCCCGGTGGCGAAGTGCACATGGCACTGGGCTTTAACCCGTCTCACTTGGAGATCTCCTGCCCTGTGGTGATTGGCTCTGGCCGCGCCCGCCAAGATCGTCGCGATGATCCCACAGGTCAAAAAGTTGTGCCTATTTTGATGCACGGCGATGCGGCCTTTGCCGGCCAGGGTGTGGTGATGGAGACTTTCCAGCTCTCGCAAACCCGCGCTTACAAGACTGGCGGCACTATCCATATTGTGATCAATAATCAGGTTGGCTTTACCACCAGCCGTCAGGATGATGCCCGTTCAACAGAATACTGTACTGATATTGCCAAGATGGTTGGCGCACCGATTCTCCATGTAAATGGCGATAACCCGGATGCGGTGATGTTTGCGGCCATGTTGGCCATGGACTACCGCTATGAGTTTGGCAAAGACGTGGTGATCGATCTGGTCTGCTACCGTCGCCGCGGCCACAATGAGACCGATGAGCCGTCTTCAACCCAGCCATTGATGTACGAAACTATTCGCAAGCACTCCACCACCAGAACCCTGTATGCCCAGAAGTTAGTGGCGGAAGGTGTGGTTGAGCAAGATCAGGCCAATAATATGGCCAATGAATATCGCGCCAGTCTGGATAATGGCGACTTTGTGGTCCACAACCTGGTGCGTGAGCCGGATACCGGCTTGTTTGTTAACTGGGAGCCCTATCTGGATCATGACTGGCGCACGCCAGCCAATACAGGTATTGACCTAAAGGTATTGCAAGATGTGGCGTCGCGTATTACGTCGATTCCCGATGGAATTCAGGTGCAGCGACAGGTTGCCAAAATTTATGATGATCGCCGCAAGATGGCTGGCGGTGCGCTGCCCCTGAACTGGGGTATGGCTGAGTTACTGGCCTATGGCACTTTGCTGGATGAAGGCTATCCGATCCGTATTACCGGTCAGGATGTCCGTCGCGGCACATTCTCCCATCGCCATGCTGTGGTGCTGAACCAAAAAGATGGCGAAGCTTATCTGCCCATGGCTAATCTGGCGGACGATCAGCCACGATTTGATATCTATGATTCTGTGCTGTCAGAAGAGGCGGTGCTGGCCTTTGAATATGGCTATGCCACTACTGCACCAGCAGGATTGATTATCTGGGAAGCCCAGTTTGGTGACTTTGCCAATGGCGCCCAGGTAGTGATCGACCAGTTTATTGCCAGTGGTGAGCACAAGTGGGGCCGCCTGTCTGGCCTGACTATGATGCTGCCCCATGGTTTTGAAGGCCAGGGCCCGGAGCATTCCTCCGCCCGTCTCGAGCGCTTTCTGCAACTCTGTGCTGAACATAATATGCAGGTGGTGATTCCCACCAGCCCGGCACAGATCTTCCATCTGCTGCGTCGTCAGGCGATCCGTCACATGCGTCGTCCGCTGGTGATTATGAGCCCGAAATGGATTCTGCGTCACAAGCTGGCGACCTCTTCACTGGAAGAGCTGGCCAATGGCGAGTTCCAGAATGTGATTGGCGACAGCATTGACCCGGCCAAGGCCCGCCGTGTGGTGCTCTGTTCCGGTAAGGTCTATTACCATCTGCTGGAAGAGCGTGTGGAGCGCGGTATTGATGATATTGCGCTGATCCGCCTGGAGCAGCTGTACCCATTCCCGGACGCCGAACTGGAAGAGATTCTGCGTCCCTACAGCAATATTGAAGATATTATCTGGTGTCAGGAAGAACCAATGAACCAGGGCGCCTGGTATAGCAGCCAGCATCATATGCGCCATGTAATACAGCGGCTGATGCCGCAGCTACACCTCAGCTACGTGGGCCGTGAAAGTTCAGCGGCGCCCGCAAGCGGATATATGTCTGTTCATTTAGAAGAACAGAAGCAATTTATTGATCAAGCATTAACCTTTGACTCTTAAAAAACCAGGAATAGATTAATGGCCATTGAAATTAAGGCACCTACCTACCCAGAATCTGTGCAAGAAGGCACGTTGGCGACTTGGCACAAAAATGTTGGCGATAGCGTTAACCGCGATGACCTGATTGTCGATATTGAAACCGACAAAGTGGTTCTTGAAGTTGTGGCACCGGCCACCGGTACCCTGACTGAAGTCCTCAAAGCTGAGGGCGATATTATTCTTAGCAATGAAGTGATTGCACGCATTGAAGAGGGCCAGAGCGAGGCAGCTAGTACCGCAGCTCCGGCGGCCAAACAGGAAGAGGCGGATGTGCAGGTTGCAGACACCTTGGTTAACCCGGCGGCGAAGAAGCTTGCGGATGAGCGCAATATTGATCTGGCTCAGGTGGTAGGCACTGGTAAAGGTGGCAGAATCACTAAAGAAGATGTGGTTAATTTCACTCCGCCAGCAGCACCAGCTGCAGCCCCTGCCGCGGCAGCCATCGCGGAAGAAGCAATGCCAGCCGGTGAGCGGGTTGAGCGCCGCGTGGCCATGACCAGAATGCGTTCGCGCATTGCCGAGCGTCTGCTGGATGTGACTCAGACTACAGCGTCGTTGACCACCTTTAACGAAGTGGATATGTCAGCTCTGATGGGACTGCGCAAACAGTACCAGGACGAATTTACCAAGACTCACAATGGCACCAGACTGGGCTTTATGGGTTTCTTTGTAAAGGCAGCGGTAGAGGCGCTAAAACGCTTCCCCCTGGTCAATGCCTCTATTGATGGCACTGATATTGTCTACCACGGTTTTCAGGATATTGGTGTGGCTGTATCCACCGATCGTGGCCTAGTGGTGCCAGTATTGCGCAATGCGGAGAACATGAGCATTGCTACGGTGGAGAACAGCATTGGTGACTACGCGGGCAAGGCTCGTGATGGCAAGTTGAGCATTGAAGAGATGACCGGCGGTACATTCACTATTACTAACGGTGGCGTCTATGGGTCATTGCTTTCAACCCCCATTATCAACCCACCCCAGACAGCTATTCTGGGTATGCATACCATTCAGCAGCGTCCGGTAGCGGTTAATGGTCAGGTCGAGATACGCCCAATGATGTATCTGGCGCTGTCCTATGATCACCGCCTGATTGATGGCAAGGAAGCAGTACAATTTTTGGTGGCGATTAAGCAGTTAATCGAAGATCCAGCCAAGATTTTACTTGAAATTTAATACGTAAGTTATTGATAAATAGGTATTTAGATGTCAGATAAATATGATGTTGTGGTAATTGGTAGTGGTCCTGCTGGCTATGTAGCCGCGATTCGCGCCGCCCAGCTGGGGCTTAAAACTGCCTGTATTGAGAAGTGGCAAAATGATGAAGGCAAGGGCGTTAATGGCGGTACCTGCCTAAATGTGGGCTGTATTCCCTCCAAAGCGTTGCTGGATAGCTCTTACAAGTACCATGAAGCCAAGGAAGACCTGGGTATTCACGGTATCAGCACCAAAGGTGTGGCTATGGATATTCCTGCCATGCTGGCGCGCAAAAACAAAATTATTAACCAGCTGACTGGTGGTATTGCCGGTCTGTTTAAAGCTAATGGCGTAACTGCGCTGTATGGCACAGGCAAGCTGCTAGCGGGCAAGAAAGTTGAGCTGACGGCTAATGACGGCGCTGTATCTGTGATTGAAGCGGGCAACGTGATTCTGGCTTCTGGTTCGCTGCCGATCGATATTCCTGTAGCCAAGGTTGATGGCGACCTGATTGTTGATTCTACCGGTGCCCTTGAGATTGGTGAAGTACCCAAGCGTTTAGGTGTGATTGGCGCTGGCGTGATTGGCCTGGAGCTGGGTTCTGTATGGAACCGTCTGGGTTCAGACGTGGTTCTGCTGGAGGCTATGGAAGACTTCCTGGCGATAATGGATAAAGCAGTTGCCAAGGAATCGAAAAAAATCTTTACCAAGCAGGGCCTGGATATTCGTCTGGGCGCGCGAGTGACTGGTACCGAGATTAAAAAGGGCGCTGTTGAAGTGACCTTTATGACCTCCGATGGCTCTGAGCACAAAGAAACCTTCGACAAGCTGATTGTCTGTGTAGGCCGTCGCGCCTTTACTGATGGATTGCTAGCTGAAGATAGCGGTGTGCAACTGGATGAGCGCGGCACAGTGTTTGTTAACGACCAATGTGCCACTAACGTCGCTGGTGTTTATGCCATTGGCGATCTGGTGCGCGGGCCCATGTTGGCTCACAAAGGGTCAGAAGAGGGCGTTATGGTTGCCGAGATTATCGCCGGCCACAAAGCTCAGATGAACTATGACATAGTGCCCAATGTGATCTACACCCACCCAGAGGTTGCCTCTGTGGGTCAGACCGAAGAACAGATTAAAGCCGCGGGCGAGCCCTACAACGTAGGTGTGTTCCCGTTTGCAGCCAGTGGCCGCGCTATG
>Ga0209198_1002292_pt1 | contig 13411 bp, 18 predicted proteins | sample COGITO_mtgs_1105_2_FD_184804 | JGI IMG/M metagenome (GOLD analysis project Ga0209198, IMG submission 184804) | Pelagic marine microbial communities from North Sea - COGITO_mtgs_110519 (SPAdes) (version 2) | ecosystem: Environmental > Aquatic > Marine > Epipelagic ...
CAATTGGTGTTTGGCATCAAAGTAATTTGCAATCACCGTTTCCATCGCATTGGTTGTTTTTCCCATAGCTGAAACCACAATGAGTGTATTGCTGTAGCCAACTGTTGATAGAACATGGGCTAAGTTTTTGATTCCTTCTGCATCCTTTACGGAAGCACCACCAAATTTAAAAATCTGCATTAGTTTAGTTTTGAGATGTAATTCTTAATTCCTAGTTCGTCTAGCTGCACGACATTCCAGTCGCGCATCACACGGGCGCCTTTGTGCTCATAAAAATCAATGGCGGGGGTATTCCAGTCAATGACTTCCCAACAGACGCGCTTGACGCCTTTTTCATCTCCATATATAATCACTTGATCCAAGAGAGCCGATCCAACACCATGACCGCGTACGCTTTCCGAAACAATTAAATCCTCTAAGTGTAATACCGTCCCTTTCCATGTTGAAAATCGGGTATAAACCAACGCAATGCCAATCACTTTTTGATCGGCTTCCGCCACAAAACAATCAAATTCGGGACTGCTTCCAAATCCTTTGGCGATTAGGTCAGCTTCTGTAACTTCAACAGCATTGGGTTCTTTTTCAAAAATGGCGAGTTCTGTAATCAAGTTTAATACTTGTTTCATATCGCCGGTCACTGCTTTTCTAATGTGATAGTTCATTGTTTGTGTTTGAGGATTCAAAGATACTCAAAAGCGTTTTAAATTTATCTAATAAAATAGTGACGAAAACGTTGTAGTTGCCTAAAAATTCAGATATTTGTAAAAATATTAGACTCGAATGTCCCAAAAACACCAAACTCTAGGCGAATTTATTATAGAACACCAATCCTCTTTCAAATACACTTCTGGCGAATTATCGCGACTGATCAACTCCATTCGATTGGCCGCTAAGGTGGTTAATTACGAAGTGAATAAGGCTGGTTTAGTCGATATTTTGGGGACTGCTGGCGATACCAATGTGCAAGGCGAGGACCAACAAAAATTGGATGTATATGCCAATGAAAAATTTATTCAAACGCTTGTCAACCGAAATATTGTATGTGGCATTGCAAGTGAAGAGGAAGACAGTTTTATTGCCATTAATAGCAACGATCAAAATCATCAAAATAAATACATCGTATTGATGGATCCTTTGGATGGGTCGTCCAATATTGATGTGAATGTTTCGGTGGGAACTATTTTTTCTATTTACCGACGTGTGACACCCGTTGGGACGCCTGTTCAAGAGGAAGATTTTTTACAAAAAGGCAGCGAACAAGTGGCGGCGGGTTATATTATTTATGGCACCTCTACGATGTTGGTGTACACCACAGGCGATGGCGTCAATGGTTTTACACTCAACCCAGCAATTGGGACGTTTTATTTGTCGCATCCGCAAATGCAGTTTCCGGAGCATGGTACAATTTATTCTGTGAATGAAGGGAATTACATTCACTTCCCGCAGGGCATCAAAAATTATCTTAAATATTGTCAAATGGAAGAGGGAGACCGTCCTTATACCTCGCGGTATATAGGATCGCTGGTGTCTGATTTTCATCGAAATATGATCAAAGGTGGGATTTACTTATACCCCACAAGTTCCAAAAATCCGAATGGAAAATTACGATTGCTTTATGAGTGTAATCCGATGGCGTTCATTGCTGAGCAAGCCAACGGCAAAGCCAGTGATGGGTTCTCAAGAATTATGGACATTGTCCCAACAGAGTTGCACCAGCGTGTGCCCTTTGTCTGTGGCAGCAGTGCTATGGTGGATAAAGTGGAGGATTTTATGCGCGACTCCCAAAGTTCTTAAGTATTTAATTCTTAGATAGTCTAAAAGGAAGGTTGTAACTTTGTGGAAATTTAAAAGTAAATGCACAAAGCAGGTTTTGTTAATATCATCGGAAATCCCAACGTCGGAAAATCAACCTTGATGAATGCCTTTGTAGGCGAAAAATTATCCATTATTACATCGAAGGCGCAAACAACGCGCCACCGAATTTTAGGGATTGTGAATGGCGATGATTTTCAGGTGATCCTTTCGGATACGCCTGGGATTATTAAGCCTGCCTATGAGCTGCAAAGTTCGATGATGGACTTTGTGAAGTCTGCTTTTGAAGATGCCGATATTTTAATTTATATGGTTGAAATTGGCGAAAGAGAGTTAAAGGATGAAGCTTTTTTTAATAGAATTACGGCTTCTAAGAAACCTGTTTTATTGCTGTTAAATAAAATTGATACTTCTAACCAAGAACAATTGGAAGCCCAAGCGCAGCTATGGCAACAGAAAGTTCCGAATGCAGAATTTATTGCGATCTCAGCACTGGAAGGTTTTAATGTAAAAAATGTGTTTGACCGTATTTTGGAGTTATTGCCAGAATCACCCGCCTATTATCCGAAAGATCAATTGACGGACAAACCCGAACGGTTTTTTGTGAATGAAAAAATCCGTGAAAAGATTTTGATCCATTATAAGAAAGAGATTCCTTATGCGGTGGAGGTGGATACCGAAGAATTTTTTGAGGAGGAAGACATCATCCGCATGCGATCTGTGATTATGGTAGAGCGCGAAACACAAAAAGGGATTGTGATTGGTCATAAGGGAATTGCTCTTAAACGTGTAGGCGTGGAGGCTAGAAAAGATTTAGAGAAATTTTTTGGCAAACAAGTGCATTTAGAATTGTATGTGAAAGTGAATAAAAACTGGCGTTCCAACCAAAACCAATTGAAGCGTTTTGGGTATAATAATTCTTAAGGGGTGGTTTACGTAAGTTGTCTGTAATTGAGTGATTTTTCATACAGAGTTGTTAGTGTTTTTTATATTTTCTTTTCGCAACTAAATTTTCTTTTCCATTTACTGTCTTTAACTTCTTTATCCAAAGTCCGTTTTTGTTATACTTATATCTAAAATATTCATATTTGTATTTGGCTGGACCACCTGTCATAATTACAGGAAACTCTTGCTCAGGCTCATATTCTCGATAAATTTCAATTATATTATTCCACTTGTCATACTTGAAATAAGTAGTTTTTTTTTCTTTAATTGTTTTTCCGTTCAAATCCACGGATATACTTAATTCTGTCGATTTTGTAACATTATCTTTTTTATCATATTCAATTATTTCCTTGTAAGGAAAAGCTTGTAAGTTCGTTTGTTCATTTCTTTCTATTAGTTTAGGCTTTCCAGATTCATTAAAATCGAAATATTTTTCGGTCATGTCAAAACTAAATCCCTTACTAATTAACAAGGAGTCATTATATTCTAGGTTAAGGTTTGAAACATAGTTAATCTTTCCTTCATTGATGTGATAGGTCATAATTTCACATTCCACATTGTCATATCTGTCGTATTTAAACTCAGTACGACTCCGCAGTTCATTTTTCCAATAAGTTTCTTGGATATTTACAAGCCCACTTGAAAGATAATACTTAGTCTTCCATTTCCCCATCTCTACGTTTTTCTCAATATAGAATTCATAATCTTTTAATATTTCCGATTCGTTTTTTTGTCCGAACGAAACGTTAAAATTTATTAGAATTAACATGAATAATAGTTGACTTTTCATCAGGTTCAATGTCGTTATTTTCTCTGTCGTCTTTAATCAATATAGATGCTTCCTCCGAGATTCTCGTAGCAACTTTTTAAAATATAGTCCAACTTTAAATTTAGTTCATTTTCTTTTGAAGCTAATATTTCGTATTCTAATTCTTTTTCAAAAGAACTTTCAATTCCATTTTTTATATTTTTTCTTTCCTTATAAAACCTCAATTCTTTTTTGTCAAATTTCAAATATGATGAATGCCATTTTCCAATTAATTTGGGTCTTTTTAGTTGCTCAATATTCAGTTTAGTATTTAGCTTGTTCATAGCAATGTTTTTATCAGAATTTGATTTCTGATTTTTACTGCAACTAAATGATAAAATTGAAAGTAATATTATTGTAGCTAATTTCATTTCTCAAATGTTTTACAACTCGTTACACAAAAACAATCGCTTGCGATTATTACTAAACTCCCCTCATTGATACCATCAATTATTTTAATATTCAGCTAATTGTTTTCCCGATAAATCATTCAAACTTTCATTAATATGAATTTCTTTAATGCCAATCACAGAGAATAATTCAAGAAGAATTCTTTTTTCTACTTCCGAAAGTCCGCCCTCGCTCATTTCCATTTGCTGTATAATCCCAAGAGAGTTTTTTGTTGAAAATTCATTGTCCAAGAAAACTTTCTTGAGGAAATTTTTAGCGTTCTGAAAATCCGCAATTAATATTCGGTTGTTATTAAATCCTGTTTCTGGTTTTTCAGATATTGATTTTTCATTTATCAAATCCCTTATTTCAACTTTGTTGATGAATAATCTTATGTAATATCTGTTCTTGTTAAATATTTTCAATGTTTGTTTTTTTAAAATAACTCTCCATCGCTTACTTTAAAAAACCTTATCGGTTGTTAAGATTGCGATTTGGGGGTCTAAATCTTGGTTCAATGTATAAACTTTTACAAGAGTTTCAAAATAGGGTTTATTAAACTAGCTAAGTTTTATCTTTTGAGTACTTGTGCAACGATTACCGTTGTTAGAGATAGTGATTATTTGGGCTTGATTTTCACAATTTTATCCCCTTCCATAATTACTAATTCACTGTTTTTTTCTTTTTTGAATTCAAGAAGTTTTTCGTAAACTTTTTCAAGTCCTTTTAAAACGTTGTCTCTTAATTCTATTTGTTTATCCTTTGCTGTCATAGATACCTTTTAGTTTGTTAAATTTATTTTTGTCAAAAACCAGTAGGTCTTCTTCTATAAATTTCTGTGCAATCAATTCGTGTCTTCCAAAAGAATTGTCGAAAATTAATACCCCATCAACTATAGGAATGAATATATCAAATAAATTATATATTCCTTTAAAATATCTTCTTTCAATTGCGTTTTCGGGAATATTATGCCCTCCTTCCAATACTCTTGTTTTCACACGTTCTTTTGCCAATTCTATATTGTTTAACCAAAAGAACAATAATGTAATGTTGTACCCTTGTTTTTTTGCTTTTAAAACCTTGTGCTTATAACTTCTAGTCGATAATGTCGTCTCAAAAGCAAAGCTTTGATTTTCTTTTATAAGTTCATTGATTCTGTTAATCATTATTCTTCCAGCCTCAAAAGACACTTTGTCTGGTTGAAACGGCGAGAGTCCCTTCGCTATTTCATCGGCATTTACAAACTCCTTACATTCAATTATTTCAGGGAGTATAGTGTATGAAGCTGTTGTTTTTCCTGCTCCGTTACATCCAGCAATTATGTAAAGATTCTTGACGTCCATTTTCACAAATTTAACGGTTTTTAAATAAAGGCTAATTGAAAATAGATTTTTTTTACATTATATATAATCAGAAATTTCTCAATACCCCTCCTCTTTTAGCATAAGTGCCTTGCTTATACTAGTGCCCCCTTAACTGTAAAATAATCTTCTGGTTTATAGAATTGATAATTTCTACTCATATTGTTTTTCCAGTTTATAACATAACTTTAATAACGTTGCCACACGAAAGGATTTATGCAGCGACGCGGGAATAATTTCCATTTAAACTCCTTTCGGATTTACATCCAAAAACCATAAAAATCAATATTAGCCCACTGTTTTTTGTCGTTTTCAAAGAACTAAATACGTCTTAAGTTAGATGAAACTAGTTTTCAATAAGTGAATAATTTTTTGAATTTTCTTCAATAGTTTTCTTAAGATTAGAAAGGTTTGTTTCTTCTTGATCTTTGATGGAATTTCCCATCACAGCTAATAAGGACTTTGAAAACATTCCATTTCCAATGCATGTTGTGCTTGTGCTTATTTTTGTTTTTCCATTAATAGACTTCATCGTGAGTTTGTAATCCATATCCATAAAGTCAGATGTAAACGTCATTGATACAGATTGGTTTGGAACGATTTCAGTAATGGTTTCTCGAATGGTCATTTCCTGTCCATCATTAGTAAAATATACATCTGATACTGCACCTACAGTTCCAGGTGATCCGCTCACATATTCAATTTTTTGAAATCCATCTAACCAGTCTGCCATTTTACCTTCGTCCTGACTCACAGCCCAGGATTCAGTTAATGACCTGTCGACCATTATTTCGCAATCATAAGATAATTCATTTTTGATCAATCCTGTAAGTAAAAACCCAATAACCAAGATTGCTAAAACTCCAAGGGTGTATTTTAAATATTTCATAAGTTTGATTTTGTTTTTCTGTTTTCAAAATTATTTTTATTGCACTAGAAAGGTAACCCATTCATTGTCATTATTGCTGAACGAAGTCAGTATTACGATACCATCTTTACTACAGTCGGAATGTTCATTTGATGAGATTTCAGAGATTTTCATTCTATATTCGCCAGCCTCTAGAAGTTTTATCCCAATATTTGATTGAAAATTTGTATCACTTCTTTCATAACTAAATTGATTGCAATTCAACAATTCGCCTTTTACTATTTCAATCGTATCTTCATTAACACACAAATACATTTCAGAATTATATATCGATATCCTGTCAAAGTTAAATTTGAAAATTAATTCGCTGTAATCAAATAAGTCAATAGTTTCATTTGGAGTGTCGAAATTAATATTTCTATCCAAATCGGATTTTATCCACAGTACATCCCCAACCTGATAAGTAGTTTGTGAATTCTCAATAGTAAGCAAGTTTTGTTTTGTTTTTATAAGTGTTTCTGAAGTGCATTCTATGTCATCTTCACACTGGGTAGCCATTAGCACTGGCACTATTAAAAAAACAATTAATCCCTTTTTCACGTTTGCTATATTTTTACTATTTACTTTTCTAAATTAGAAATCAGCATTCACACTACTTGTAATTGCCCCCTTAACTATAAAAAATCACTTTCGTTCGGTTCTATTGCTTGTGAAGATTACGACTTGGGGTCTAAAATATGAGTTAAGCGATTTGGATTCTTAAGACAGTACTTATAAAAAGTCACTCCTATTTTATTTATTCTTTAAAGTTTTTTTAATAGCACTTTGTATCGCTTCATTAATGGAAGAAGTGTCATTCTGTATTCCCGAGTAATATAAGGCGAGTTGAATTTTTAAGGTATCTTTAAGTATTGAGCCCTCAATGGATTCTACTAATTCCCTACTAATACCTTGTTGTCTGTCTTTACGTAACTTACTAAAAAATGTTCCCATTTCTTTTCGAGCTTTGTTTGACCTTGAAAAAAACAACATAGCAACCCCTTCAATAATTGCAGTAGAAATCAATAAAATAGTAATTTTAGAGGGATTCATATATGTATTAGAGAATATTATAATGAGTAAAATAGAGAATCCGAAAAAGGCAAAAATAATACCAAACCAAAAACTAATTTTTGTTTGCTCTGAAATTTGTATATAGTATTTAACAAGTTGTTCAACCCCAGGTTTAATGTTCTTGCTGCCCTCTTTTTTTATGGAGTCAATGATTTCGGAATAGTTTTCTTCATCAACTAAATTTCTCTCAATTTCTAAATTAAAAAGTTTCACTTTTTTAGAGGTTACTGTTTTGATGAACCAAAACAATGCACCGATTGCTCCAAGTACTCCCAAGCTAATTCCAATGTAGCTTATAATGTTTTCTAATTGTGTTGTCATTTGTTTAAATGTGCTATATAACGGGTTATATTGAAAGTTAATTGCTGATTATCTCCAATAAAGGAAAGGCATCGGGCAAAAGTTCAATGTTATTTACAATAAATAATAGCTTATACTAAGAGTTTAATTGGTTATGAAGATTTAGATTTGAGGTCAAAATCAATGCCAAATATAAAGGTTTTTATAACGCTTTCAAAACGGTGCTCATAAAATCATGTAATTCGTGCATTTGTGTGTGTCCTTTTTGTTTACCGAGGCGTCCGCTAAGGTATAAGGAAATCCACACAACCACCATCAGAAACATCAAAAGCAGTGGAGCTATAAAAGGAGTGCCCAATGACCAGCTGGAATACGTCCAAACTCCAAAGCCCAAAAACAAACTACCCGTCACAAAATGAAAAAACATAAACAGCGTCCAAACCGTAGGGCTGGGGCCAAATAAACCTTTGACCGTACAGCAGGTTTGGGTGGTTTCTAAAACTTCTAAATGGAGTTGGGGCGACCAAAAGTGTTGTTCTGCCGAATGAATTTTTAAAAACACATGGGCATCTAAGATGTTTATTTTGATAGCATTTTGATTCTTTTTTGATTCTTCAAACGCTTCTAAAACTTGGTTTTTTGCTGCGTTGAGGTCCAATGAAAAACGCGGTCTTAAGACAATTTTGTTACTAATTTGCATCATAACGGATTTTAGGGAATTGGAAAGATATTAAATTGTATTTATATATTTTTTAAACTTCCATAAAAAAGAGCTTACCAAAAGGATATTTCCTATTTTTGCAGCAATTTTATAAGCATATGAGCAATATTGTAGCGATAGTAGGACGTCCAAATGTTGGGAAATCCACCTTTTTTAATAGGTTGATCCAAAGGCGAGAAGCCATTGTAGATGCCGTAAGTGGTGTCACTCGTGACCGTCACTATGGTAAGAGTGATTGGAATGGGAAAGAATTTTCGTTAATTGATACGGGCGGATATGTTCTTGGAAGTGACGATGTATTTGAAGCCGAAATCGATAAACAAGTTGAGTTAGCCATTGAAGAAGCAGATGCCATTATTTTTATGGTCGATGTAGAATCAGGTGTAACTGGCATGGATGAAGATGTTGCAAAATTGCTTAGAAAAGTTAAAAAACCAGTTTTTTTAGTCATCAATAAGGTCGATAACGCCATGCGTGAGCAAGATGCAGTTGAGTTTTATGCCTTAGGACTAGGAGAATTTTTTACCATTGCTAGCATCAATGGAAGTGGTACCGGTGATTTGCTAGATGCCTTAGTCAAAGCCTTGCCAGAAGTAGAAGAAGTAGAAGAAGTCACCTTACCACGTTTTGCAGTGGTAGGACGTCCCAATGCGGGCAAATCTTCTTTTATCAATGCATTGATTGGTGAAGATCGTTATATTGTGACCGATATTGCTGGAACCACTCGTGATTCAATCGATACAAAATACAACCGATTTGGGTTTGAGTTTAACCTAGTCGATACGGCTGGAATTCGTCGAAAAGCGAAGGTGAAGGAAGATTTAGAATTTTATTCGGTCATGCGCTCCGTCCGTGCCATTGAACATGCGGATGTATGTCTATTGGTCTGTGATGCCCAACGTGGGTTTGATGGACAAGTTCAAAATATTTTTTGGCTCGCACAACGCAACCATAAAGGAATTGTAATTTTAGTGAATAAATGGGATTTAGTTGAGAAAGATACCAAAACCACCAAAGCATTTGAAACGCACATTCGAGAACAAATACAACCTTTTACAGATGTGCCTATTGTGTTTATATCCGCGCTCTCAAAACAGCGTATTTACAAAGCTATGGAAACCGCTTTGGAAGTCTATAAAAACCGTACCAAGCGTCTTAAAACAAGTGTGCTGAATGATGATTTGTTACCTATTATCGAAAACAATCCACCACCAGCATTGAAAGGTAAATTTGTGAAAATAAAATACATTATGCAGCTGCCAACGCCGCAGCCGCAATTTGCATTTTTCTGTAATTTACCACAATACGTAAAGGAGCCTTACAAACGATTTTTAGAAAATAAACTAAGAGCTTTGTATGATTTTAAGGGCGTGCCGATTACAATCTATATGCGTAAGAAGTAGGGTTACCAACCTCCTGAAGCACCACCACCACCGAAACCGCCGCCGCCGAAGCCACCGCCAAAACCGCCACTTCCAAAGTTGCCGCCGGAACTAGAGCCACCACTGAAACTGCCACGACCCAAACTACTCAGTAGGATGACGTCCAGGAGACTGGTTGTTCGATGGTTGCCGCCACTGTTGTTGCCGTTGTTTTTTTTAGATTTTGATAAGATAATTATAACGATAAAGAAGATAAAAATTAGAAACAGAATAGTTTCAAATTTAATTCCTTTTTGACGCACCTGAGGACTTGATTTAAATTCACCTGTTAAGACTTTAAAAACCTGTGAACTCCCAGCCTCTAAGCCGCCATAGTAATCGTTTTTCTTAAAAAAAGGAATGATAGATTCTTGAATGACTCGGCTACACATTTTATCGGTCAGCAAATGCTCCACTCCGTAACCAGTACTGATATTTATTTTTCGATCGTTTTTGGCTAATAAAATAAAAACGCCATTATCTTTTTTTGCATCTCCAATACCCCATTCTTGTGCCCAATTGGTTGCCAGATAGTTGATGTATTCCCCTTCAGTAGAATCTATAATTGCCACTACAATTTGAGTGGAAGTACTGTCAGAATAACGAATAAGCTTTTGCTCTAAATTAGAAGCTTCTTGCGCGCTTAAAAGGTTGCTGTAATCATATACACTCGTTTGAATCGTAGGTTTCGCGGGAATGCTATATTGTGCATGTGCTAGGACTGAGATAAACATCAGTACCACCACTACTAGCGATCTGCTTTTTTGAAATCGTATGTTCATAAATCTGAGCCTTTTGAAATTGAATCCGATAATTCATTAGTATCGTTTGATTCCCAAGGAAAGTAAACTTCAAGTGCTTTACTTGCCGTCTGAATTCCTTGTACAATTCCCTCTTTAAATTGACCGTCTTTAAATAAATTACCCATCACATCTCGGGTATCATCCCAAAACGTTGAATTTACTTTTGTATCGATACCTTTATCTCCAAAAATCCCAAATTGATGATTCGCAACCGCAATGTAAATAAGAACCCCATTTTGAAGTTTGGTGCGGTCCATTTTTAAATGATGAAACACCTCTTTGGCACGTTCTTCAATAGATAAAGAAGTGCTATTTTCGATGTGCACACGAATCTCACCAGACGTATTTTGTTCTGCTTGGCGAATGGATTCGACAATTTGATTTTCTTCCTCAGTACTTAAGAAATTTTCTAGAGCAGCCATTAGTTAAAATCGAAGTCAATATCTGGTGCATTTTCAGAACCCGCATTCGCTTTGTATCGTGCCATTTCATCAAACCCGAACCAACCGGCTAAGACGGAGTTGGGGAATTTTTTAGTGAAAATATCATAGGTGTTTACAGATTCGTTAAACCGATCTCTGGCCACATTAATTCTGTTTTCCGTCCCTTCCAACTGATTTTGTAAGTCTAAAAAGTTTTGATTCGCTTTCAATTCTGGATAGCGTTCTACAGTCACCAATAGCTTAGACAACGCTCCACTAAGTCCGCTTTGCGCTTGCTGAAAGGCTGCTAAATTTTCGGGTGTAATGTTTGTTGGATCAATGGTAACAGAAGTAGCTTTGGCACGTGCCTCGATAACTTCTGTAAGCGTATTTCTTTCAAAATCGGCAGCACCTTGAACTGTTTTAACAAGGTTTCCAATCAAATCGTTTCGTCGTTGGTAAGAGCTTTCCACGTTAGACCAGGCAGTTTTTGCAGTTGCTTCATATTCTACGGCCGTATTGTTGAACCCAACCGCCCATTTATAAATTCCAAAGACGATTAAAGCAATAATTATTAAAGGGATCCATTTTTTCATAATAGGTAGATATTTAGAGTTGATTTTTAATTTTTAGCAATTCATTTTTCACCCCTTCTAATTTTGAAATAATCTCAAAATTATCCAGTGATTTTTGATCTTGTTCTTTTAAATACGTCTTAGCACCCTCAAGCGTGTAGCCACGTTCTTTAACCAAATTGAAAATTAATTTCAAATTTTGAACATCCTCCGGAGTAAATCGACGGTTGCCTTTGGCATTTTTTTTAGGTTTAAGAGCTTCAAATTCTTTGTCCCAAAACCGAATCAAGGAAGCATTGACATCAAATGCTTTTGCAATTTCACCAATACTGTAATAGCGTTTTGTAGGAAGGTCTAAATGCATTAATCTAAAGATTGGTTTTCAAGTGATGCAATGGCCAATAAGGTATTAAATTCCTCTGGACTCAGATTGCCATAATAGAAATTAACAGGGTTGATGCGTTCCTTGTCTTTAAAAACTTCATAATGCAAGTGTGGTGCTTGAGAGCGCCCCGTACTTCCTACATACCCAATAAGATCGCCTCGTTTTACTTTCTGACCTCTTTTGACATTGTACTTATAAAGGTGAGCATACAAACTGAGATACCCAAAGCCATGGTCAATTCGAATGTGACGTCCATAGCCCGATGAGCGTCCGTCTGCACGTTTAATCACGCCATCTCCTGTAGCATAAATTGGTGTGCCACGTGGAGCGGTAAAATCCATCCCGTAATGAAATTTACGAACCTTTGTAAAAGGATCACTGCGATATCCATAGCCAGATGCCATACGTGTTAAATCTTCGTTTTTGATGGGTTGAATAGCAGGGATTTTAGCCAAAAAACTCTCCTTGTCTTTTGCTAGGTCTGTAATCTCATCTAGTGATTTGGACTGAACGATAATGCGTTTTTGAAGAATGTCAATACGTTTGTTAGCGTCGATGATTAACTCCGAATTATTGAAGCCGTCGTATTTTTTGTATCGGTTCACGCCTCCAAGTCCTTGCTTGCGTTGGGCTTCTGGAATGGGATTGGCCTCAAAATAAAGACGGTAAATGGCGTTATCGCGATCTTCAATATTTGTTAAAACAGCTTCCACTTCTTCCATTTTTTTATTGAGAAGATTGTAGTGAAAATCTAAGTTTTGCAGTTCTCTATTTAATGCTTTCTCTCTCGGAGATTCGAAATACTGACCGGCGACCAAAACGAATAAAAAACCAACGATACTAGCCGCCAATAAGAATACTATAGAGCGCTTAAAAGTGGTTCTTTTTCTCCGAATTATCTGACGATACGTAAGCGTTTCGGGATCGTAATAATATTTTACATTAGACATTGCCTAAAAAGTTCTATTTTTGTTGGATAATAGACCGTACCTAATAAATAAAGGAGGTCTTTCGAACAAATATATAAATTGTTTTGAATTAAAAACAAATTATTACACTAAGCTTAACATTTTTACATGAAATCTCAAGATATAAGATCTCAATTTTTAGCCTTTTTTGAATCCAAAAAACATCAAATTTTACAATCGGCACCGATGGTTGTTAAAGACGATCCTTCTCTGATGTTTGTCAATTCGGGGATGGCACCATTCAAAGCATTTTTTCTCGGGCAAGGAACTCCACCAAAGAATCGAATTACCGATACTCAAAAATGTTTAAGAGTTTCAGGAAAACACAATGATTTGGAAGAAGTAGGGTATGATACCTACCACCACACCCTTTTTGAAATGTTAGGAAACTGGAGTTTTGGAGATTATTTCAAAAAAGAAGCCATTGAATGGGCTTGGGAGTTATTGACCGAGGTCTATAAAATAGATAAAGAAATTCTATATGTAACCGTATTTGAAGGCAGCAAAGATGATGGCACT
>Ga0209198_1002300_pt1 | contig 13385 bp, 14 predicted proteins | sample COGITO_mtgs_1105_2_FD_184804 | JGI IMG/M metagenome (GOLD analysis project Ga0209198, IMG submission 184804) | Pelagic marine microbial communities from North Sea - COGITO_mtgs_110519 (SPAdes) (version 2) | ecosystem: Environmental > Aquatic > Marine > Epipelagic ...
TTCATCGCTGTTTTGAATGCGCCCGATTTTTGGGAATCATCGTTGCAAAAGACGTTTCATGACCTTGCCGACTGACATGCAACGCGGGTTGGCGTTGCGCAGCTATCTTGCAGCCAGCCACCTGCTCCCATTGATTGCGCGGCCAATTCTGCGCAAGCGCCTGAAACGCGGGAAAGAGCACCCTACGCGCTGGACGGAGAAGCTGGGCCAAAGCCTTGCACCAAGACCAAAAGGTCCGCTTGTCTGGCTCCATGCCGTCGGCTTGGGCGAGGTATTATCACTGCGCGGCTTGATCTCACGCATGGCGGCAGAGCGGCCCGAACTTTCCTTTCTTGTGACATCCAGTACGGCGGCCTCTGCCAAGGTTTTCGGCAAAAACGCCCCCCCCCGCACAATCCATCAGTTTCTGCCACTCGACGCCCCGACCTATCGCCGCAAGTTTCTTGATCATTTCCGCCCTGACCTATGCATTTGGGCGGAGCAAGACCTTTGGCCCGGCATGGTTAGCGATCTGGCGGCCCGCGACATTCCGCAATGTGTGGTGGCCGCGCGGATGAACGAAAAATCCTATCGGTCTCATCAACGGGCCAGCGGGCTCTATCATGATCTGTATGCAGCGATGGCGATGGTCACAGCACAGGACGAAAAAACCGCCAAGCACTTGCAGGCTTTGGGTGCACGCGTCACGGTCAGTGGATCACTCAAACCCGCGGCCCCTCAATTGTCCTGCGATCTAACCGAACTGGCCGCGATCAAAACCCAATTTGCAGATCGCATGATGTGGGCTGTAGCTCCTGCGCACCCTCACGACATCAAGCTTGCACAGGATGCGCATAGGCAGCTGCGCACGAAGGACCCATCAGCACTCCTAATCATCGCTCCGCGCTTTCCAGATGCCGAATTAGCACTCAACGCCCCCCGCCGTAGCAAGCAAGAGTTGCCCAGCGCAGATGATCCGGTTTGGCTTTGCGATACCTTCGGCGACTTGGGCTTGGTGTATCGCTTGGCAGATGCGGCCTTAGTTGGGGGCTCATTTACCGACATTGAAGGACATAATCCATGGGAAGCCATAGCTTTGGGTTGCGCAGTTTTGCACGGCCCGCGCACGGCGAACTTTGCCGCGGATTATGCGCAACTGGCCGCTGCTGACGGGGCGGTTGTCGTGCGATCGGCCGACGATGTTACCGCAACGCTTTTGGATGACAGTCTCGGCGCCACAGTCGCAAACGCCAAAGGCGCAGTCGACTTGGCGAGCACTAGGACAGACAAGCTTGCCGCCGATATGCTGCAATTCTTAGGAACGGCAAATGCCCGCTAGTTTTTCCAGCCTCAAACTCCGTGTTGCATTGGCGTTTTATGGTCTACTCTGGATTGTTCTCTTACCTGTCGTAATCCTTTATCTGCGCCGTCGTGGACGCAAAGACCCGCTTTATGCCCAAAAGTTATCCGAACGATTTGGCCGCCATGAAACACCTTTGCGCAACCCGATTTGGGTGCATGCCGTTTCACTTGGGGAAATGCGCTCTGCCACGCCATTGATCCGCGCCTTGTTGGAAAAGGGTGAAACAGTTCTGACAACGCATTTCACCCCTGCCGGACGGCGCGAAGCCGAACGCGAGTTTGCCGCCGAAATCGCAGCAGGCACGGTGCAATCAGTTTGGGTGCCGTTCGAATTCGATTTCGCCTACCGCCGCTTTCTCAAGCATTTTACCCCAAAATATGGGTTGGTGATGGAGATCGAGATCTGGCCACGTATGATCATGGCATGCCGGAAACACGGCACAGCGCTGTTCATGTGCAACGCGCAATATCCCGAAAAAAGCTTTCACAAAGACCAGCAAGGCCTTGGATTGCGCGCCGCACTTGTCGGTGGGTTTGCAGGCGGGTTCGTTAAATCAGAAGGTCAGAAGGCGCGCTTTGCTGCTTCGGGCATGTCGAACATCCATGTCACGGGTGAATTGCGCTTTGACCAACCTATCCCGCAGCTACATCTTGATGCCGCAGCAACCTGCCGGAATGCCCTTGCGAAGGGGCGGCCCAGCTTTACGCTTACTAGCGTCGTTGAAGGCGAAGATAGCACCTATATCGAGATGATCCGCCAGACCTCTGATGTCTTTTTCGCCTATGTGCCTCGCGCACCGGAGCGGTTTGAAGAGGTCGCCGAAATGCTCACACATGCCGGCATCCGCTTTGCGCGGCGCACTACTTTGTTGGATGATGCACTTGGTCTAAAAGAACCCGCACCGGACATTGACGTCCTTCTTGGTGACAGCATGGGCGAGATGTATTTCTACCTTGGTCTTTGCGACCGCGCCATCGTCGGCGGCGGCTTTGTACCCAAAGGGGCGCATAACGTGATTGAGCCGCTCGCGCTCAAAAAACCCGTCATCGTCGGCCCGCATATTTGGACGATCGAATACCCCGCGACCGAGGCGATTGCCGCCGGTGTATGCAAACTGGTTCCTGACGAGGATGCGCTGTTGGCAGAGGTGCTTTCTCCTACTCCTGTCAGCGATGATCAGATCACCCGTTTTTATCAAGATCATGCAGGCGGCGTCGCACGCACGCTTGCTGCCATTCCCAAGGCGCTAGGGTCTTAGCTGCCAATATCTTCTGGGCCAACGGCAGTGGCCTTGATAATCGCGTAAATCTGTTGACCAACCGCAAGTTCCATTCGTGACGCACTGCGCCGGGTGACGCGTGCCAGCAGGTGGTCATTTCCCGCAAGAAGCCCCACTGCGACCCCTGGTCCGCGCCCTTGTTCGATCCGCGTGATCGTGACCGGTAGGACGTTCAATGCGCTAATACCAACGGGCGGCTCTTTGGCGAGAATGACATCCTGTGCGGGGACACGAACGCGCACAGTCTGCCCCATAACGCCCAAAATACCCGGTAAAACCATGCGGCCACCCGAATAGCTAAGTTCCGTCAGCCCATCATCCAAAAGCCGCCCTGACACCTTTGTTTCGATAACCGCACCCGCCGCACGTACCCCCAAAAGGGGCACCGCTTCGGGCTGAGAGAGGACCTTACCAACAGGGCCGGACGTCACGACATGACCGGCGTCCATCACAACGATTGTCGTCGCCAATCGCGCCACCTCGGACACATCATGACTGACATAAAGTATCGGGATTTTCACCTCGTCCCTAAGGCGCTCGATATAGGGTAGGATCTCCGCCTTTCGGGGGGCGTCAAGTGCTGCAAGTGGCTCATCCATCAACAAAATCTGGGGGTCGCACATCAGCGCACGTCCCAATGCAACACGCTGGCGCTCGCCACCTGACAGACTGTTTGGCATACGGTCCAACAGGCTATCCAACCCAAGAACCTGAATGATGCGCTCTGCATCATGGGTCCCGCCATAGCTGAGGTTCCGCATTACGCTCATATGAGGGAAAAGGCGGGCATCCTGAAAAACGTAACCGGTTCGGCGGTTTTGCGTCGGCAGATCTACTTTCGCGGCACGGTCAAAAAGCACCGTGTCTCCCACAATGATCTGCCCGTCATCAGGCCGCAACAAACCCGCCAAAGCATTGACGACAGAAGTTTTGCCCGACCCCGATCGACCAAAAATCGCTGTCACGCCCATAGGCGCTTCAAACTGAACGTCGAGCTGAAATGCCCCAAGCTGCCTTTTAATCGCGATACTGATCATTTGCCGCCCAGCCTTTTCGCCATCCGACGGGCCAGCCATTCAGACATCAGCAACGCACCCATCGCGAGGATGATCGACACGATCACCAAACCAAGGACGGCAGGTTCGCTGCCCGGCACTTGAAGCAGGCCATAGATAGCGGTGGGGATTGTCTGCGTCTGGCCCGGAATGGCCGCGACAAATGTAATTGTTGCCCCAAATTCGCCCAGCGCTTTGGCAAAGCCCAGAATTGCGCCGGCAAGAATGCCGGGCACCACCAGCGGCAGTGTCACTGTGAACATTATTCGCAAACGCGACGCACCAAGTGTCGCAGCGGCGTCCTCTAGTCCTGAATCGACGGCTTCAAATCCCAGACGGATCGCGCGAACCATCAATGGAAATGCCATGATCCCTGCCGCCAGCGCGGCCCCTGTCCATCGGAACGCGAACGAAACGCCGAATGTTTGGTCAAAAAAGCTGCCAATAGGGCCTTGTTGGCCAAAGAGTACTAACAAAAGATATCCAGTAACGACGGGCGGAAGCACCAATGGCAAATGTACCAACCCGTTCAGCAATTGTCGTCCGGGAAAGGTCTTGCGTGCCAGCAAGTAGGCGATCCAAATCGCAACCGGCAATGCCGCCAGTGTCGCCACCAATGCCACCCGCAGCGACAACCATATCGCCGTCCATTCCTGAGGGCCAAGCGCGTCCATCATTGTACTGCGTCCAATGGAGGCAAGAAGCCAAACGAGGCAAATGCTAGCTGGCCTTCTTCGCTAGTCAAAAAGGCCAGTACTGAACTGGCTTCGTCATTTTCCGCGTCAATTAGTGCGCCCCGATACTGGATGGGCGGATGGCTCGCCAAAGGGAATTCCGCCAACTCCACAATAGCGTCGCTAACCCGTGTATCGGTCCGGTAAACAATGCCCAAAGGCGTTTGCCCCCTCGCTACCAAAGCCAAGGCAGAGCGCACGCTGTCCACCTCTGCCAATCGATCCTTTGTAGCATCCCAAAGACCAAGCGATTGCAGCCCCGCTTTGGCATAAATTCCTGCAGGCACCGCTTGTGTAAGTCCAACGGCAATGCGGCCATCGCCCAGCGCTTTCATCAGCAAGTCTATCTCAAGCACAAGCGGTGCCGTACCTTTCTGCCCGATCAGGACAAGGCGATTGCTGGCAAATTCAACCACGCTTTCGTTGTCGACATGTTGCCCGGAAACCAGCACATCCATCCATTCCGAATTGGCCAAAAGCACAATATCCGCAGGCGCGCCAAGACTGACCTGACGGGCCAATGTCCCGCTGCCGCCATAGGACACGACAACACCGTCGAACTGCGCCGCAATTGCATCGAGCGGTTCTTTGAGGCTCGCTGCCGCAAAGACCAAAACCTCGGCTCGCGCGGCAGGCGCGGCCAGCGCAATCACGATCCCCAAAAGAACAGCACGCAAACTCATGCCGCGACTATCAGGGCGTTTCCTGAGGCTTGCAAGGGTCAGGACCAGACCCCGTGGCGGCCCGCCAAATGCTGCACCCTCCTCCGCACTTCATTCCGGATTGGTCCTTCACGCGGGACATCGCGTAAGGTCGATAGCCAATGGGTTTCAGGATGATGCTGGCGCAAAGGGCCGTGCCACGTCAAAGCCCCCAACACAGCCTGCGCTGAAGGTGGCAGAATATCCGGAACAACATAGCCATTCAGTATGGCCCAGACACCTGTCCATAACCGGCCGACGGACCACGGATTATAACCCCCACCGCCCAAAACAAGGTACCGTGGCGCCAGCGGCTTTAGTGCTGCGACAATCGACCAATGAGCGTTGTTTGATAGGGTCAACCGCGACTGTGGATCCTCGGTAACAGCATCCGCCCCACATTGAAGGACAATTGCATCCGGACGGAAATCGGTAACGAGGGGCAGGATCAATGTATCCCTGATCAGAGCCATTTCTGTATCATTGAGCCCCGCCGCAACAGGCAGGTTGTAGACCTGCCCCTTGCCAAGATCGTCCAAGCGCCCTGTGCGTGGCCAACGGTTTTCCTCATGAGTTGATATCTGTAAGGTATCGGGATCATCAGCAAAGGCGAACTCTACCCCATCGGGGTGATGCGCATCGATGTCGACATATGCGATCCGCTGCGCTCCGTTTCTGCGTAACGATTGGATCGCCAATACAGGGTCGTTAAGATAGCAAAACCCGTTTGCCCGGTCCGGCATCCCATGATGCGTACCGCCTGCAGGCGAATAAATCACCCCACCCCGCTTTAACAGTTCACCTGCCAAGAGCGAGGCACCTGCAGAAGTTGCGGGGCGACGATACATCTCTTTAAAAACTGGGTTTGACGGGGTGCCGAGACTGTGCAGCTGCCGCACCTCCTCAGTCACGGATTGCGCGCTCTCTGCCGCTTGCAGAGCCTGCAGATATTTCGGTGTATGATACCCCGTCAGTGCCGATGGTTTTGCCCGTGGGCTGGTGATAAACTGCTCCGACGGCAGCCATCCAAGGTTTCTCGCAAGGTCCATGACCGTGGACACTCGGGGCACACGTAACGGATGCCATGCGCCATAACTGGAGTGCCGATAAATCTCAGACCCGATAAATCGCGGTGGTGGGGTTGCCTGTAGATCACTTGCCTGCATATCGTCTGTCATAGGACGGATGTAACGCTTTCTGCGACGGAGAACATGGCGAAAAAAGTCGCAAGACAGCTTCCTTTGAAACTGCGGACCGGGCGCAAAACTGATGTGCGTGCACAGTTTGCGGCCCTTTGCTGGCGTATGAAGAACGACAAGGTGCAGATTTGTCTGGTGACAAGCCGCACACGCCAACGCTGGATTCTGCCGAAAGGCTGGCCCATGCATAAACAAACACCCGCAAATGCAGCCGCCACGGAAGCCTATGAAGAGGCTGGAGTCAGTGGAGAAGCTGTTGATTTTTGCCTTGGGGTATACAGCTATCACAAGCCGCAAAAAGTAGGGAACGCACCGATCGTCACGATGGTCTATCCTGTTCACATCACCCATGTGCATAGCAAATGGCCCGAGAAAAAACAGCGGCGGCGCAAGTGGATGTCACCGCAGAAAGCCGCCAAAAAGCTCAGTGAGCCGGAACTGAGACGCATCGTTGCTGCGTTCAAGCCAAATAAAATCATACGCTAGCGTCCGCTTGCACAGCGATGCAAAAAGCCTAACTATCTAAGAGAATTAACAAACAGGGCGCGATGATCCGTTTTCAACTCAAATGTGACCACGACCACCAGTTCGAAAGCTGGTTTCAGTCAGGTGCAGCTTTTGACAAGCTTGTCGCCGCTGGCATGGTGAATTGTGTGTCTTGCGGTTCTGCCAAGGTGACCAAGACAATCATGGCTCCCGCTGTCAGCACCTCCTCCGAAATTCCAGCTCCGAAACAGACCGAAAACACCCTTGCCGCTATGCGCGAAAAGGTCGAGGCCACTTCGGACTACGTCGGCAAGAGTTTCGTCAAAGAAGCACGTGATATGCATGATGGCATCGCGCCAGAACGCCCGATTTACGGGGAAGCGAATTTGCAGGATGCCAAGAAGTTGGTCGATGATGGCATTCCAGTCGTCCCCCTGCCCTTTATGCCACGCAAGAAAACCAACTGATCCAAAATAAGGGGCAGCCCATGACTATTCTGATCACAGGGGCCAATCGCGGGATCGGTCAGGCTCTGATGGAATTGTATACTCGGGCGGGTGAGACCGTGATCGGCACACATCGCGCAGCAGACGCCGGTCAAATGCGCCAATTCGATGTTACCGACCCAGCATCGCACACATCGCTGGCACAACGGCTTGGGGATACCACACTAGATCTGTTGGTATGCAATGCGGGTGTCAATCTTGATAAAGGCCAAACGCTGGATGACGGCTATCCACCTGAAATGTGGGCTGCGTGCTTTGCTGCCAATGTGACCGGTGTCTTCATGACTATTCAGACGCTGCTGCCTCACCTGCGGCGCAGCGCTGCACCAAAAATCGCAATTATTGGCTCGCAACTCGGTTCGCAGACTATCGCCTCGGGTGGCAGCTATATTTACTGCGCCAGTAAGGCCGCCGTGCTCAATGTTGGCCGGAACCTTGCGGTCGATCTCGCCCCTGAGGGTTTTTATGTCGGTATCTATCACCCCGGCTGGGTCCGCACGGATATGGGTGGCGACAATGCCGATATCTCGATGCAGGAAAGCGCCGAAGGGCTTGCCGCGCGTTTTGCAGTGCTCGGCCCTGAAACAACAGGCCGTTACGAGACATGGGACGGACGGGCGCACCCCTACTAACCGTTTGCACGTTGCGGCTTCGGGCATTAAAGGAGGCGCTGATTAATCAGACGTTCTCGAAAGACAGCTCATGCCAACGCTTGTGATGAAATTTGGTGGCACTTCCGTGGCCAACCTCGACCGGATTGCACGCGCGGCAAAGCGTGTCGCGGTTGAGGTAGCCAATGGCTATGATGTGATCGTCATCGTCTCTGCCATGTCCGGAAAAACCAACGAATTGGTTGGTTGGGTCGATGAAACGTCACCGCTCTATGACGCCCGCGAATATGATGCGATTGTATCATCCGGTGAAAACGTCACTGCTGGCCTTATGGCGCTGCGGTTGCAGGAAATGAATATTCCCGCGCGCAGCTGGCAAGGCTGGCAGGTGCCGGTCAAGACAACTTCGGCCCATTCCAGTGCGCGGATCGAAGAAATCCCGACCGACAACATCAGTGCCAAGTTTGGTGAAGGTATGCGTGTGGCAGTCGTGGCCGGCTTCCAGGGTGTCAGCCCTGAGGGTCGCATTACAACGCTGGGGCGTGGCGGTTCTGATACGACGGCTGTAGCCTTTGCAGCCGCATTCGAGGCGGAACGCTGCGATATCTATACCGATGTGGACGGCGTTTATACCACGGACCCCCGCATCACGAGCAAGGCACGCAAGCTGGACAAAATCGCGTTCGAAGAAATGCTCGAACTGGCGTCGCTGGGTGCAAAGGTCCTGCAAACCCGGTCTGTTGAACTGGCAATGCGCTATAAAGTGCGCCTGCGGGTGCTATCATCTTTTGAAGAACCATCCGACAGCGCTGGAACGCTTGTCTGCGATGAGGAGGAAATCATGGAATCCAATGTTGTGGCCGGTGTCGCCTATTCCCGCGACGAAGCGAAAATGACCCTCATCTCGGTCGCTGACCGCCCCGGAATTGCGGCGGCAATATTTGGGCCTTTGTCCGATGCGGGCGTCAATGTCGATATGATCGTGCAGAACATTTCGGAAGAGGGACGCACCGACATGACGTTCTCGTGCCCGACCGATCAAGTGAAACGCGCGGAAAAGGCGATGCAGGACGCCAAGGACAGCGGTGACATCAATTACCATGATCTTGTTGCCGATGAAGGTGTCGCCAAAGTCAGTGTCGTCGGCATTGGAATGCGCAGTCACACAGGTGTCGCAGCCAAGATGTTCCGTGTACTTTCTGCTGAAGGCGTGAACATTAAGGTCATTACAACCTCAGAGATCAAGATTTCCGTGCTGATTGACCGGAAATACATGGAACTTGCCGTGCAAGCCCTGCATGATGCTTTTGAATTAGAAAAAGCAGGCTGATCCCACCTTTGGGCGGCCTGTCATTGCGGGGGGTCCATGCCACATCGGCTAGAAACCGAAAGTCGCAAGCTGCTCGGGCGGCTGCGCGAAGCATTGGCGGCTGACAATGAAGGTCAGGCGCGTCTGGATTCTGTTGTCGATCTGATTGCAAACTCGATGGGGACAGAGGTCTGCTCGATCTACCTGTTCCGCGACGCTGAAACACTCGAGCTGTGCGCAACAAAGGGTCTGCAAGCCGAAGCTGTGCACCAAACGCGCATGCGTCTTGGTGAGGGTCTTGTCGGTCGCACCGCCAAAAGCCGCAATGTAATCAACACGGCAGATGCGCCATCATCCAAAGGCTTTCGCTACATGCCGGAAACGGGAGAAGAGCGATTTTCGTCGTTCTGCGGCGTGCCAATTCAACGACTTGGCGAAGTCTTGGGTGTCTTGGTTGTGCAATCCAGAGCTGCGCGGGAATACATACCCGACGAGGTTTATGCCCTTGAAATTGTGGCAATGGTCATTGCTGAAATGACTGAACTGGGCGCGTTCGTCGGCGAAGGCGCCGCCCTATCCGCCCGCCACCAACAGCCCGTCATGTTGCGCGGCTCTGTTGCGCAAGAAGGTGCCAGTGAGGGGGTTGTATACCTGCATGAACCCCGCGTCGTTGTCACCAACCCCATTTCCGAAGACCCCGAGACAGAACGCACCCGACTGCGCGATGCCATAGATAATTTGCGCACTGGCGTCGACGACATGCTCTTGTCGACTAATTCTGTCGACAAAGATCAGGCACAGGTCTTGGAGGCCTACCGCATGTTTGCCAACTCAAGCAGTTGGCTCCGGCGTATGGAAGAGGATGTGCAGAGCGGGCTGTCTGCGGAAGCTGCAGTCGAAAAAGAACAGTCGCTGGCGCGCGCGCGCATGTCAAAGGCCGCTGACCCTTATCTACGTGAACGCTTGCACGACCTTGATGATCTGTCCAACAAGCTCTTGCGCATTCTAACGGGGCAAGGTGCAGATGCACGCGCGGATATGCCGGACAACCCCATCCTTGTCGCGCGTAATATCGGCCCGGGAGAGTTGCTGGAATACGGCAAGAAGATCAAAGGGATCGTGCTGGAAGAGGGCTCGGTCGGCAGCCATGCCACGATCGTCGCCCGCGCATGGGCGATCCCGCTGATCATTAACGCCAAGGGCGTCGTGCGCGAGGCACTCAACGGTGATCCTATTCTGGTTGATGGTGAACAAGGTATCGCACACCTGCGACCTGATGAAACAGTCCAGGCCGCGTTTCGCGACAAGATCGAGATGCAGACGCGCGCGCAAGAACGCTATGCCTCTATCCGGGACCTGCCCGCGCAAACGAAATGCGGAACGATGATGTCCTTGCAAATGAATGCAGGCTTGATTGCAGACCTCCCATCGTTGGAAGGGTCAGGCGCTGAAGGCGTGGGCCTCTTTCGAACAGAGCTACAGTTTCTTATCCGCAATCAAATGCCACGCCGCGCCGAGCTTTCAGCGCTTTATTCCCGCGTCTTGAACGCAGCCAACGGCAAGCGCGTCGCATTCCGCACGCTGGATATCGGGTCGGACAAAGTGCTGACCTACATGAAACCCAACGACGAGCCGAACCCCGCGATGGGCTGGCGCGCGATCCGGGTTGGTCTGGATAAGCCGGGTGTTTTGCGCATGCAACTGCAAGCGCTCTTGCGGGCGGCCGACGGTCGGCCCTTGGCTGTCATGTTTCCGTTCGTTACCCAGATCAACGAATTCCGTGCCGCAAGAGCCGAGATGGACAAAGCCATCGCGCGCGAAACAAAGCTGGGGCACACCTTGCCTGAAAAGCTGGAAGTGGGTGCGATGTTGGAGACCCCCTCGCTGGCCTATGCCCCTGACGCCTTTTTTAACGAAGTTGATTTTGTCTCAATCGGTGGCAACGACCTAAAGCAATTTTTCTTTGCCGCCGACCGTGAAAACGAGCGTGTGCGCAAACGTTATGACACACTCGACAGCAGCTTTTTGTCTTTTCTTGGCGTTGTGATCGAACGCTGTGCGGCGACGGGAACACCCCTGTCATTCTGCGGCGAAGATGCAGGACGCCCAGTCGAGGCATTGTGCTTTGCAGCGCTTGGTCTACGCACCCTCTCCATGCGCCCTTCCTCTGTTGGACCGGTCAAACATCTGTTGCGCCGGGTCGATCTGAAAGAGGTTAAGGCCGTGATGGACAAAGCCATTGCCAACGGCGACCAATCGGTGCGCCGCGCTGTCGCCGATTGGCTTGTTTATCAGGTTTGAGACAGCTTACCGGAGGCTAAGACGGCATGGAAATGGTCCGTAACGGTCTCTTCGCCATAGATTCGCGCCAATTGCCGCAAACCACCCACACCACCCAAAGCGCCCGAAATCGCACCCAAAATCTTGTGAACCCGGTCCGATCCTATGGCTTGTCCGCGGCCCGTGCGGGACTTGCTGGCCAGATCGAAACTCTGACGTAAGGCAGTGCGGGCCAAATCATCAACTTGACCCCTTACAGAAGCGGGTAACAACTTCATCCCATCTTCGACCTGTCCACCAACAAAGTTGATCGCCGACATCAACACACCATTGGCTTTGCGTTGGCGGGTTGCCAATGCCGCTATCTGCGCTCGTGCGCCATCGTTCAATGGCGGCGGCGGGTCAGCGGGGTTGATTTCCTTCATCAGGCTCATCGGGTCATCCATCCCATTGAAATGGGTACCACATTGCGAAATTTCAATTGCGTGCCGCTGTTACTTCTCCACGCACCCCAGCCCATGCACCGTCGACCAGTGCAACACCCAAAACGCGTTCAGGGTTCGTTGGGGGCGGCATCATCACACCCCACAACCGCGAAAACCCAAATCTTTGATAGTAAGGCGCATCACCCACAAGCATTAGGCGCGGCCAGCCAGAGTTCCTGGCATCATTTAAGCAGCGCTGCATTAACAGCGCAGCGACACCTTCGCCCTGCCGCGTTGGGTGTACCGCAATCGGCCCCAACAGCACCGCATCTTTGTGACCTATCCGTACCGGCCAATTGCGCACTGCACCAGCCAAAATGCCCTCATCATCACGCGCTGTCAGACATAGTGGTGCGATCGGATCAACTCCTTCGCGCAGCCGGTAGGACGACAAAGCCGACCGCCCTGGTGCAAAGCACAAGTCATAGAGTGCCTCGACCTCCCACCAGTCATCTGGCGTTTCAGTGGCCAATTTCAGTGCCGTCTGTTGCATCGTGTCTTTCGTCTGGCCAAGGGCATTGCCGCAAGCTAACCCTTGGGTAAGCAAACGAAAAGGCACAGCGATGTTCTATGAACCCAAAAACGGCCACGGTCTGCCGCATAATCCGTTTAATGCGATTGTTACCCCCCGTCCGATTGGCTGGATCGCGACGCGTGATGCACATGGGCACGACAATCTTGCTCCGTATTCGTTTTTCAACGCTGTTGCGTACGAACCACCGCAGGTGATGTTTGCGTCAACCAGCGCCAAACCCGACCAGGACGGCACGAAAGACAGCGTATCCAACATTCGCGACACCGGCGTGTTTGCTGTTAGCATCGTGGAATATGCTGCGCGGGATGTCATGAACCAAACCTCGGGTTCATGGGACCGCGCCACTGACGAATTCACTCTCGCGGACATCGAAAAGGCGGAATGCAATACAATCAATTGCCCAAGGGTAAGCACATCACCCGCCACGTTGGAATGCAAACTAACACAGATTGTACAATTACCCGGAGACGCCAATTTTGCAGTCTTCGGCGAAGTGACCGGGGTCCATATGCGCGACAATTGTCTGGTCGATGGCATCTTTGACGTCACCACCTTCAATCCGCTCACCCGCCTAGGATACCGCGATTATTCCGTCATACGCGAAGTATTCAGTTTGCAGCGCCCAGACGATTAGTGCCCCCCAATGATCCCGGTTTTAACACTGTAATCCACGGCAATGGCGTAATCTGGATCATCGTCACTATCGACCATCAGGTGCCCGGCTTTGGATAGCAGCTTGTGGCAATCTCGGCTGAGGTGGCGCAGTTGAATGACCTTGCCTGCATCAATGTACCTTTGCGCCAATGCCTCAATCGCTTGCAAAGCAGACTGGTCGGCAACCCGGCTATTGGCAAAATCAACGA
>Ga0209198_1002320_pt1 | contig 13308 bp, 9 predicted proteins | sample COGITO_mtgs_1105_2_FD_184804 | JGI IMG/M metagenome (GOLD analysis project Ga0209198, IMG submission 184804) | Pelagic marine microbial communities from North Sea - COGITO_mtgs_110519 (SPAdes) (version 2) | ecosystem: Environmental > Aquatic > Marine > Epipelagic ...
ATATTTATGCTATTCAAAATACTTCAAAATCTTGGCTTTATGGTTTTGAAACTGGACTTAAGATAAATTTATCTGACAATTTTGATTTTAAGACTCAATACAATTATTTAAATGGAGAACAAAGAGACATGCAGGGAGCTGCAAATCTCCCTGTTCGACATGTTTCTCCACATTTTGGAAATATCCATCTTATTTATTCAAAAAATAAAACTAAAGTCGATCTATTTTTTAATTATAATTCAAAACTTTCATTTTCTCAACTCTCAAATTCTGAAAGAGACAAACCTTACTTATATGCTATAGATAAAAATGGCAATCCATATTCTCCATCTTGGCATACTTTAAATTTGAGAACTTTATATGAACTGAACAAAAACTTTCAATTCACTGCTTCTATAGAAAATATTTCTAATAAGTTATATAGACCGTACTCCTCCGGAATATCTGCTCCTGGAATAAACTTTATATTTTCCGTAAATTACAATTTATAGATAATATTTATGAGTGAATTATTTAAGCAATCGGATATTGTAAAAAAATTACAAAGATACTGCGTATATCAAGATAGATGTCATAAAGATGTAACTGACAAGATGAAGTTAATGAGAATACCATATAGCCTTCATGATAATGTGTTGGTAGAATTAATTAAAGATGATTTTTTAAACGAAGAGCGATTTGCTTTTAGTTTTATTAGAGGAAAGTTTAGGATAAAGAAATGGGGTAAGATTAAATTAAAAAACGAACTTTTTCAAAGAAACATAACTTCAGCTCTTATAAATAATGCTTTGAATCAAATTAATAATGAGGACTATAATAAAACATTTGATGAATTAGCTTTAAAAAAGTTTAAGTATTTAAATGAAGAAATCAGTATCAATAGTAAAAAAAAGTTTATCAGCTATTTACAGTACAGAGGATGGGAGAGTGATCTGATTTTTAAAAAAGTAAATGAACTTTTTTAAAATTTAATATTTAATCCAACTAAAATATTCCTTCCTGGCATTTCAACTAAGTTCGTTTCGCTATAAATTGCATCAAATAAATTATTTGCAGTTACAGATATTTTATAATTTTTTAAACTATAATTTAACTTTAGGTCCATTACAGAATAATTCTCCCCAAAACTTCTTTCAGCATATTTGTAAACTATTGAGCTATTAAGGTTTTTTTTGATTTCAAAACTATACGACGAAGTGATATGATTTTTTAATGAATTTAACGCATATCTTGAAAAATCGAAATCAGTCTGTTTTAAATCATCTTTAATATTGGTGTATCCAATATTTATACTATGTTTTAAAAATGCAGCTAGATAAAAATCATAAGACATCCCTATTTCATAACCTTTTGTATTAATCTCTCTTATATTAAATGCTTCCCATGGAGCTGATTCTATATTTTTTACATAATCAATTATATCAGATGCATCTCGGTTGAATACAACAAAATTTATATTTAAACCATTTCTTTCAAATTGAGCTCCAAATTCTTGAGTTAATGCTTTTTCAGGATTTAAATTCTTATTTCCAATTGTTGTTGGACTACTATAGTATAAATCGGTGTAAGTAGGTACTCTATATGTATAACCAACATTACTATATAATTTAATATCTTCATTTACTTGATAGCCAATATCCAGTCCTGGATAAGCAAAGAAATTCCTAAATAAATTACTTTGGTAATTCATGTTTGTTGAAACATCTGAAAAATAACTAAATGCCACTCCAGGAGTTAAATCAATTTTTTCATTTGCAAATTTCATTTGGTGTTCTAAAAATAAATTCAACATTGTTCTATTTCTGTTGCCTAGATTATTACTAGACAATTTTATGGAGGAAACATCTAAACCAAATCCTGTACTTCCAAGTCCTGATTTATAAGACCCATTAAGCTCGAAACCAACTTTATTAGATATGTGCAAATTTCTATATACTGATGGATTATGCCTTAGATAAACATACATATCTTGATTCCTTTTCCAGTATAGTTTAGGCTTTATAATTAAATTTCCCTTAACTATTTTAGTAGTAAATCCCAATAAACTAGCTTGGGTTTCTTCGTATTGGTCAATAGCTTCAGGGCTTGCATAGAATCCGTTAGCACCAAATTTTCTTTCATTAAAAGAAGATATCATATCAATTAACTGTCCTTTTATTTTAAAGCTATTTTTTAAAAAATAATTTTCATTTTTATAATCGGTATTGTATTTATGTCCTTCTGAATTATTATTTGAATAATGTAAAAGTACAGATTGGTCTTTAGTATTCTTGCTAATTGTTACTGAAGCATTTTGCTGGTCATAAGATCCAGCTTCTAAACTTATTGAGACCATGTCTTCCGCTACTTTAGAAGTAATAATATTTATCGCTCCTGTGAAAGCATTTTGTCCGTAGACTCTAGAAGCAGCCCCTTTTATGATTTCTATTCTTTCTATTACTTCAATAGGCAATGCCATATTCATCGTGTGATGTCCTGTTTGAGGATCTTCTACTTTAATTCCATCTATTAAAAGTAGAGTTTGATCAAAACCACCTCCTCTAATATATAAGTCTGCTTGCATCCCTGAAGTTCCTCTTCTTCTTATATCTATTCCTGCAACCTGTTGTAGTAATTCTGCAACGTTATTCGCTGGACTATTAATAATCTCTTCTTTTGAAATTACCTGTACAGTTTTTGAATTTTCAGATAATTCTAGTTCAATTCTAGGCGAAGAAACAATTATTACTTCTTCAAGGCTTATTTGCTTCTCTTGCGAGTTCATTATTGAGTTTATCGCAATTATAAAGATTACAGATAGTAATTTTTTCATTGTTTTTTAATTTTTTTCAAAACTACTGCTTTTTTATCCAATTCTATATTTTGTTAATAATAAATAGCTATTTGGTCTATATGTTTTGTTTCAAACATTATATTTATTTCATGTTTGCACTTGTCGATTGTAATAATTTTTATGCTTCCTGTGAGCGTGTTTTTAATCCAAATCTTCAGCATAAACCAATAGTAATTTTATCCAATAATGATGGGTGTATTATTTCTAGAAGTGATGAAGCTAAAAAATTAGGAATACCTATGGGAGCCCCTATTTTTAAATATAGAACTCTTATAACTAATCACAATGTAAAGGTCTTTTCTTCAAATTATTCTTTGTATGGAGATATGAGCAGTAGAGTGATGTCTATATTAAAACAATTCACCCCAGACATACAGGTCTATAGTATAGACGAATCTTTTTTAAAGCTAGAAGGTTTTGAGGGTTATAATTTGAATGATTATGGAATGTTAATGAAAAATAGGATTTTAAAATGGACAGGAATTCCTACTTGCGCTGGAATCGCACCGACAAAGGCTTTATCTAAAGTTGCTAATAAAATTGCAAGAAAATATCCTAATCAGACTAAAGGAGTATATGTTATTGACACAGAAGTTAAAAGAATAAATGCTTTAAAATGGACCAAAATAAAAGATATTTGGGGAATAGGAAAAAAGCTTAGTAATAGACTAGCAATCAAAGGATGTAAAAATGCATATGATTTTACTCAGCTATCCGAGAGCTGGGTCAAGTCTAATTTATCTGTTATAGAATCTAGATTGCAGCGAGATTTATTAGGCATACCTACACTTGATTTAGAGATTCAAAAATCTAAAAAATCTATTTCAACTACTAGAACTTTTGAGAAACCTATATTGGATTTAGATAATATTAAAGAGCGCGTCTCTACTTTTGCTTTTGTTTCTGGAGAAAAACTACGTCGTCAAAATTCTCACTGCCACATGATTATAGTTATACTTAGAAGTAACTTTTTTAGAGAAGATTTAAAACAACATTATGCAACTAAAGTAATTAGTTTACCATATCCAACAAACTCTTCTCTTGTACTTAGTAATTATGCTATAAAAGCTATTGAAGATATCTTTAAGAAGGGAATTGCATACAAAAAGGCAGGAATAATACTTACGGGGTTAGTCCCTTCTAATAATTATCAATTAAATATATTTGATTGGGAGAATTCTAACCATCAACCACTTATGAAAGCTATTGATAAGATAAATTACAGGTTTAGTAATAAAATAAAGCTAGCTAATCAAGATTTGAAAAAAACTTGGAAGATGAAACAAGATCATTTATCTCCCAACTATACCACTAATTTACAAGATATAATTAAAGTAAAATAATGACAGAAAAAGTTAAGCCACTTCAATTTTTTATACCAAAACCTAGTTCAGGAGAGGGTACAATAATCATTAATTCAGGGATTGCTGCTGGATTTCCATCTCCAGCTGATGATTTTAAACAAAATAGAATAAGTCTTGACAATGAATTGGTTAAAAATAAGGAAGCTACTTTCTTTGCAAGGGTTAGCGGTCAATCTATGATTGGCGCAGGCTTAGACGATAACGATTTATTGGTAATTGACAGAAGTATCGAGCCAGAAAACAATAAAATTGCTGTATGCTTTATAGATGGGGAGTTTACCGTAAAAAGACTTTTAATTAAAAAGGGTAAACTTTGGCTTCAGCCAGAAAACTCTGAATTTAAAGCAATAGAAGTCACAAATGAAAATGAGTTTGTAATTTGGGGAATAGTAACTAATGTTATAAAAAAAGTTTAAAAGGTAAGTTAATCTACTAAAGCTATAATTTTATTTTCTTTTAGCTCTACAGTACCAGAATTAATAGACAGAAAAGTCCCTTTTTCAGGTCCATTTTGAAATTTATCCTTAAGGTTTTCTTCTATTGTAATGTCTCCATAAATTTTAATAGTTCCTTTTTTTAATGTAGAAACAATTGAAGCGTGGTTATTCAACATTTCAAACTCACCATCAACACCAGGGACAGCAACCGAAGTGACTTCACCACTAAATAAAGTAAATTCTGGGGATATAATTTCTAAATACATTTAAACTAAAATTTATAATTTATGCCTCTGCTAACATTTTCTCTCCAGACTCAATAGCTTCTTCAATACTTCCCTTTAAGTTGAAAGCAGCTTCAGGTAAATGATCTAATTCACCATCCATAATCATATTAAATCCTTTGATTGTTTCTTTTATATCTACTAATACTCCAGGAATTCCAGTAAACTGTTCAGCTACATGGAATGGTTGAGATAAAAACCTCTGAACTCTACGAGCTCTACCTACAGCCATTTTATCTTCTTCTGATAATTCTTCCATTCCAAGAATAGCAATAATGTCTTGTAGCTCTTTATATCTTTGTAATAATTCTTTTACTCTTTGAGCACAATCATAATGTTCATTCCCAAGAATATCAGCTGTCAAAATTCTAGAAGTTGAATCTAAAGGATCAACGGCTGGGTAAATACCAAGCTCAGCAATTTTTCTTGAAAGTACTGTCGTAGCATCTAAGTGAGCAAATGTTGTTGCTGGTGCAGGATCTGTTAAATCATCTGCAGGTACATATACTGCTTGAACTGAAGTAATCGATCCGTTCTTAGTTGATGTAATTCTCTCTTGCATGGCACCCATCTCAGATGCTAATGTTGGTTGGTAACCTACCGCTGAAGGCATTCTTCCTAGTAGTGCAGATACCTCAGATCCAGCTTGAGTAAATCTAAATATATTATCTACAAAAAATAACACATCCTTACCTTGACCTTCTCCAGCTCCATCACGGAAATATTCAGCTATAGTAAGACCTGATAATGCAACTCTAGCTCTTGCTCCAGGGGGTTCGTTCATTTGACCAAAAACAAAGGTAGCTTTTGATTCTTTCATTATATTTTTATCTACTTTATTTAAATCCCATCCACCTTCTTCCATAGAGTGCATAAAATCATCACCGTATTTAATAATTCCAGATTCTAGCATTTCTCTAAGAAGGTCATTTCCTTCTCTGGTTCTTTCGCCTACTCCTGCAAATACAGAAAGACCACCATGTCCTTTGGCGATGTTATTAATTAACTCTTGAATAAGTACAGTTTTTCCAACTCCAGCTCCTCCAAATAATCCAATTTTTCCACCTTTAGCATAAGGCTCTATAAGGTCAATAACTTTAATTCCAGTGAATAATACTTCAGTTGAAGTAGAAAGATCTTCGAATCTTGGTGCTTCTCTGTGAATAGGAAGTCCACTATCTCCAGATTTAGGTAAATCTCCTAAGCCGTCAATTGCATCTCCTATAACATTAAATAATCTACCATAAACATCATCTCCAATAGGCATTTGTATAGGAGAGTTTGTAGATGTAACTACAACTCCTCTACTAAGTCCATCGGAAGAATCCATTGCTACAGTTCTTACAGTATTTTCTCCAATATGAGACTGAACCTCTAATACTAGTAAAGTTCCATCACTTTTCTTAATTTCTAAAGAATCATATATTTTAGGTAACCCTTTACCAGCCTCGAATTCAACATCGATTACTGGCCCAACTATTTGTGAAATTTTTCCTGAAATTGTAGACATTATATAGGTGTTTATTTAATAAATAACTTTTGAGTCGCAAAGATAGATTTTTTATCTAAAAAATTTTAATAAATTTTTTAAAAAATGTGTAATTTTTTTCATTTTTTACTAAATAAAAAAACCTGTAGAAGAACTACAGGTTTTTTTATATTTTATAATTTAGACTTATCTCAAATTAGGAGAATAATTTGTTGGATAATCTCCAGCTTTTACAGCTGCGTCTGATAAATTAGATCCGTAATGAGCATCAATTGCTTCCATCATTCCGTTAGCAATTAGCGCACTACCCCTAGCAGTTGTATGTACTCCATCTAAAGAAAAGAACCCTCCAAACACTAAATCAGTTGTCATTACGTAATCATCAAATGCTACTCCTTGTGTAACAGCTTGATTTAATATTCCATAAGCATCGTACAGAGCCCAACCTTGTTGTGCAGTTATTGTTTCAATAGTAGCATTGAATTGAACTGTTCTAGCTTGTGTTTCTGCTATTTCATCATATGACAAAACAATTCCGTCTGCCAAAGGAACACTTACTCCATTTATTTGAGTTGGATTTCCATCCACCGTAGTTCCAATTAATCCAATTGCTGGTAATACAATTTTATCATTCATTGTTGCTTGTCTCCAGGACGGTAATCCCAAACTAGATAAATTGGTAAGATATTCATCTTCCATAGTTACAGCATTTAAGCCTTCAACAAATGTGATAGTTCTATTAGTAACTTCTTCAGCTGAAATTAAACCAAATGCTTGCGCTGCAGCTAAACCTCCGTTATATGCAGCAAATCCACCATTTAAAAGATCAGCTGTTGCAGCATCTAAAGGAACTGCATTATAAGGGATTGTATTTAAATAAGCAATTGCAGTTACATCTGGAATATTGGACACAACTCCACCAGGAACCTGAGCTAAAGCTGCCATTGTTGAACCAAATGCAAATTCAAAATCAACAGAGCTTGTTAAAGTTCCAGTTCCACCACTAGTCGCGTATCCTAATGCGTCATTTCCACCTGACCAAACACTTACAAATGTTGGTGATTGAGCTAATACATCTTGAATTATACTAGATCCAGGACTAGACATTACTCTAACTGCGTATGGATTTGCAGTTCCAGTAGCAACACCAGCTAAATTTCCATAACCAGGTGCAATCATATGAATTGCTTGAGCTCCAGGAACAGCCATATTGCTGTAAGGTCCAGCAACTGAATTCATTAATTCCGTTGTTGGTGAAGCACCTAAATCACCTAGTGATTGTGGTCCAGCGCCGTTAAAAAATAATCTTGGGCCGACAATTTGATTACCTGCAAGTAATAAACCGCCAATATTATCATTCATGTAAGGCTGAGTGTAGTTGGATGTCACAGTATTGTCCTCAGAAAGACTCATAACTCCGGCCATTATATTTGGATAAGAACTTCTTTGTCCTTCAAAAAACAAAGCTCCATCAGTGTATCCAGCAGTTATAGATGCTCCAATTGAAACAAACTTGTCAAAATTAGCATTTCCAGATCTGATTTCTACCATTTCTTGAACCATCATTCCAGCATCCTCCTGATCCTCCTCACAGGAATTAAATACTATCAATGTTATTGATAGAAATAAATATTTAAGATTTTTTAATTTCATAATTAATTGATTTAGGGTTAGTACTTAAAAAAAAACCTGCAGAATAACTACAGGTTTTTTAAAATATTTTAATTTAAATGACCTATTTCTACATTGAAGGAGGATAGTTTGTTGGATAGTCTCCAATTTCTAATCCAGAATCTAATAGATTAGAGCCCCACGTAGCATCAATTGCTTCCATCATTCTTTTAGAAATTGCAGCACTTCCTCTAGATGTAGGATGTATTCCATCTAATCCAAAGAAACCTCCAAAAACTAAATCTCCAGTCATGGTATAATCATCTACTTGTAAGCCTGTTGTTACAACTTCGTTATACAAACCGTGCAAATCAAATAATGCCCATCCATTTGGTACACTTGCTGCAATAGCAGCATTGGCAGTTGCAAGTTTAGTTTGTATTTCATCAATTTCTGTAGCTGTTAAGATTGCAGCATCAGGCATAGGTATAGTAACTCCTACAATACCTAGTGGATTAGTAGGATCAGGGACTACTCCAATATTTGCTGCAGATAATAAAGAAACTCTATCATTTGCATTTGTTAATCTAAAACTTGGTAATCCAAGAGCAGATAAGTCTGTTAAATCGAAATCAACAATTAGAAGTCCATTTAGTCCTTCTACTGCGTTAAGTGTTCTTAATGCAACTTCTTCTGCAGAAATTAAACCAAATGCTTGCGCTGCAGCTAAACCACCATTATAAGGAGCTGCTAACTGTGCATTTAGTAATCCAGCTGTAGCCGCATCTAGTGGAATCGGATTCCAATCTACGGTATTAAATGTTGCAGTGTTAGTAGGGTCTGGTAAATTAGTTATAACTCCATTTGGAACTGATGCACTTAATGCTTGTAATGTTCCAACAACTCCAGCTAGCATACCGGTTGGGCCTTCTAGTTCAAGTGGTGAAACAAATCTACCCGTCAAAGCATAATTAAAAAAGTCATTCCCAGGCTCAAAAGTGACAAAAGTTGGTTGTTGCGTAAGAGCATCCCCTACCATCGAAGCATTATTATTTGAGGCTGCTCTAACAAACCAAGGGTTTGCAAGTCCTGCAGCTAAACCTTCTAAGCTACCTACTCCGGGAGCAACGTAACTAATTGCTGAAGCAAATGGAAAGGCTAAGTTTGAATATGGTCCAGGCACTACATTAGTAGCTTCTGTACTTGGTGTTCCAGAGACTTGTGCTGGGCCAGCTCCATCAAAGAAGAATCTTGGTCCCCAAAACTGATTACCACCAACATTAATTCCTCCAACATTATCATCAACGTAAGGTTGAGTAAACGCTCCACCTGTTTCAGTTTGAGACATAACGCTAGCCATTATATTTGGGTATGAGCCCATCTGACCAGCTATGAATAATGAACCATCTGTTACACCAGCTGTTATTGAACCACCCATAGCTACATAACTACTAAAGTCAGCATCACCTGAGTTAACATGTGTAAATTCAAAAACGGATGAATTTGGTTCTTCCGTATCTGTATCACACGCCGTAATGGCTAAAAACAATACAGACATAAATAAGTATTTAATTTTCATAATTTAATTATTTAGATTAATAAAATTATAATAAAGCTTGTAACGAAAGTTAAAAGCTTTATTATAAAATTGTTTTTTTATAGATTATTTATAGTTAATGAAACGTAGTATTGAGAACCTATTAAACCAGAACCGAATGCTGTAAAGTATTCGTTACCACCAAGATTGGCAGCACCAGCTTTTAATACAGTATTAAGTTTAGGTAATGTTAAGCTAACTTGCGCGTCAAACACATGTTCAGCAGGAACATCTCCTTCACCGAAAGTTGCTTCCCAATAGAATTCACTATTATATCTCCAAGCTACATTGAAACCAAAGTTTTTGAAAAGTTCAGTTTTTCCAAACTGACCTTTTATTTTATGCTCTGGAGTATTCCAGTTAGTAGCAAAATCAGGATTAGCTTCTTCGTCAAAATCCAATATAGATTTTGTGTAGTTAGCGCTTACATCAAAACCAAGAATCTTAGTAGTAACGCCTATAGCTCCACCCCAAGATTTAATTTCTGCAGTAGAGTTTGTATAAACACTCCAAGTTTCAAAATCTCCGTTTGCAATAGCTAACACAGATAAAGCTCCATCTCCAACACTACCATAAAGTGGCGTTAAAACCGCTTGAGTATTAATAAAGTTAGAATACTCATTTTGGTAAACACTCATGTCTATAGAAAAGTTTCTTGATAATCTACCTCTATATCCAAGCTCAATAGATTTAACCTCTTCAGGTTTAACCATTTCTACTCCAGAAGCTTCTATCAAAGCAGGGTTTCCTGTAGCAGCAAAAGCTTCAACTGAAGCAGCTGAAAAAGAGTTGTTAAATGCACTATTACCATCTAAAGTAACTGTTGCAGGAAGGCCTAACGCTTGTCCGTTAGCACTTACACCATAATCTCTAACATACGCATCTAAACTCGCTGGAGAAGAACCTAGTAATCTAGCTCTACCTACATCAAGACCTATAAATAAATCCTGTGTAGATGGGTTTCTAAATCCAGTTTGAAATCCTACTCTAAAGTTATGATTTTTATATTCACCAGCTTGGTATGATAATGAAACTCTAGGAGTAACTTGTCCATCAAAGAACTCGTTTTTGTCATATCTTGCAGCAGCAGTTAATGTCAATCTTTCTTCATTCAAAAAGCCTTTTACAAGTTGAGTGTAAATACCTGTTTCTGAGTAGTCAATAGCTCCATCATAATCTGTGTAAATTGTACCAGATGAGTTAAGTGAATATTGTCTAAAAGAACCACCAACTTGAAGATCAGCCCAATCTACTTGGTCTTGAAAGTTATAATTCCAATCGCTATGGTATATTTTTGAGTTATCTTGAAATTTAGCACCTGTTGTTAAATCAGGATCGTTAACAACCTCTTGAAAAAGTCTGTCAAATTCTTCTGTTCCAGGTAGTACCCTGTTTGCATCAGCAACAGATCTACCTGCAGCGTGAGCTTGGGCTTCTGTAGCACCTCCAAGAGTTGCACCAGCAAATCCATTTACATAATTTCCAAACCACACATTATCACCATCCCCGTTACGTATTCCTTGGCTGTAACCTGAATCACTCCAAATTCTATTAATATTAATAGCAGTAAAATTCATATCATAAGAATCACCAGCATTATCTTCAGTAACATAAGCTCTAACAAAGAAATTATCATCCTTTACTTCAAGTTTATGTTGACTCATTGTGAAGTTTTCGATTCCATATCTATTAGTTCCTTGGTAAACTGTTTGTCCAGTTCCCCATTTCCCAACATATGAAATTTCAAAATTATTTTCAAAAGGTCTGTAGTATATACCCCAATCTGCTTTCTTACTCTCCGCAACGTGATCCGTTAAGGCTACTTCTCTATATCCAGTTCTACTTACTACCTGGCTTGGGACTAAAGCTTCTATCCCAGCTGGAGCTATTCCTAGATCTACTAATAATTCCGCAACTCCTTTAATATCTGTAGCAACTTCATCACCATAGATGTTAATACCATCATGGTCGTAATCTGCTCTAGTTAGACCTCTACCAAATTTATCTTCTTCACTATCAGCTATCCAATCAGTACCAAGTAAGTATCCAAAGTTTGCTTTAATAGCAAGCTTGTCACTAAACTTATGTCCAAAACGAAGACTTAAATCTCTGTAAGTATTGTCTCCGGCAGCTTCTTGTGAAGTTATTCCTTGTTTATATTGCCCACTTAAACCTGTATGGTCAAATGGATTTTTACTTGTCATTAAAAGAATACCATTAAATGCATTTGCTCCATATAGGGCAGATGATGCACCAGGTAATAATTCAACACTTAATACATCCGTTTCAGTCATCCCAAGTAAGTTACCTAATGGGAAATTTAAAGCAGGAGCAGAGTTGTCCATTCCATCTACTAATTGTACAAATCTAGTATTTGCAAATGTTGCAAACCCTCTTGTGTTAATCGCTTTAAAAGTTAAACTGTTAACGTTAACGTCAACTCCTTTCATGTTTTCTAATCCATCGTAAAAATCAGCAGATGCAGTGTTTGCAATTTCTTTAACACCAAATCTTTCAATTGTTACTGGAGATTCGAATATTCTTTGTGGAGTTCTAGATGCCGAAACAACAACCTCATCTAAAAAAGTTCCATCTTCCAGTTCAAAATTAACTGTTCCTGAAGAATCAACATTTTGTGATGATGATTGAAACCCTACCATACTTGCTGTTACTGAAACTGTTCCTTCAGAATCAACTGTAAAAGAATAGTTTCCATCAAAGTCAGTTTGAGCTCCAGAAGAAGTTCCATCAGCAATGACATTAGCGCCAGTAAGTGGTTGACCATTTTGATCAGTTACGTTTCCGTTAATTGTGGTTTGTGCATATGAAATGACACAAAAACACATCATAAAAATTTTAAGAATTGTTCTCATAATTATTAGTTAGTTTGTTTTATAAGTACACAATATATGTATATAATCTGTTAACTCAATGTAAATTTGGCAAAAAAAGACATTTAAATCATTATAATATTTAATAATTATATTATAAAAATGTCAATTTTATAATAAATTCATATTTATTATAAATTTTTGTAGTAATTAATTCATATTTTTAACATAATAGATAAATTATCCAAGATGGGCTAAATTTCACTTAAAAATAGCCCCAAAACCCTTTGAAAATGCTAAAAATTGTAAAAATGGAGATAGTAAAAATATCTATGTTAACATGATTTTGGGTATTAGGACTATAACAATTACTGAATAATATAAAATAAAACCAAAAAATAATGACTCGCGCTTCCGCCTAAAACAAACATATGCCATATTGCGTGAGAATACTTCATTTTCTCAAGTCGATAAAAAATAATTCCAAAGGAATAAAAGAGACCACTTATAATAAGTAGAATTATTGCATTAGTTTCTAAGGACTCAATAATGCTTTTAAAGTCTAAAATCACTAACCAGCCCATTGCTAAATATAAAAACAGTGAAAATTTTTCAAACTTTCCAGTAAAAAGTAGTTTAAATACAGTTCCAATTAAAGCAATTATTAAAACTGCAGTAAAAATTTTTATTCCAGAATCTGCGTATAATGTTATTAAACAAACTGGAGCATAGGAACCTGCTATCAAATAGAAAATACTTATGTGATCAAATATTCTAAATTTTCGTTTTAAATTTAAATTAGTGGAATAGTGATATAGAGTTGATGCAGTATAAAGACATATCATTCCAAATTCAAAAAGTA
>Ga0209198_1002325_pt1 | contig 13296 bp, 9 predicted proteins | sample COGITO_mtgs_1105_2_FD_184804 | JGI IMG/M metagenome (GOLD analysis project Ga0209198, IMG submission 184804) | Pelagic marine microbial communities from North Sea - COGITO_mtgs_110519 (SPAdes) (version 2) | ecosystem: Environmental > Aquatic > Marine > Epipelagic ...
TTTTATATTTGAGCTCAACCTAAAATAAGGTATTATGAAGAAACTACTATTACTATCACTAACTGTTTTATTGTTTTCTTGTGGAGAATCAAATTCTAATTCTTCCAACAATGTTTCTATTAATCCACCAAGTTGGATACAAGGTGTTTGGGTAGATGAAGAGAATTTATCAATTGGACTAAGAAATGGTTATGAATTTAAGGTTGATGATTTTTGTCAAGTAATTTCGACTAGTGCTAGTTGTAATAAAGAAATACTTGCTCTTTATGGAGATAATGAAAATAGTTTATTTGCCGATGTTCAAGAAGAAATAAGTGCTATCAGATATGCTATAGATATAACTATACAATCAAGTACAACCTCTTATATTTTTGAAAAAATAGATAACAATCATATTATTCAAAAAGGTGTTGGAGGACTAGTCATAGATAATATATTAACTAGAGAATAATCCAAAACACAACCCTATGCCAAATGTGTGCCAAATATTTATATTTGATACATCTTTGAAAGTTCTGTCAAATATTAGAGAAAATAAAAACAAGTTGTTGTTTAGTTGTGAAGAGCAGTGAGAACCCATAAAAAAAGCCCTACATTTCTGTAGAGCTTTAAGTAACGTGTGGACCCACAAGGGCTCGAACCTTGGACCCCCTGATTATGAGTCAGGTGCTCTAACCAGCTGAGCTATGGGTCCTAATTACAGTCGACAAATGTAACACTTTTAAATAATTTTAATCGTCAAAAAAATAAAAAAATTATTTATCTCTTGCCATTAAAAAAGACCCAAAGTCTTTGAGTTTTTGTCTATTTAATTCACTGATATTCATGTTTTTTAGAATATCAAAAGCAGTTTCAGTGTATTCGTGAATCAAGTTTTGAATTAAAGTTGGAATGTCACACTGTTCAAAAATTCGCTTTACTTCATCAATTTTAATGGAATTATCTTCTAATTTTTGTTTGTAAAAAAATTCTAGCTTTTGTTTATCATCAGCTTCTGAAAGCTCTATTGCTTTTAAATACAGATATGTTTTTTTATTTTCAATAATATCACCACCTATTTGTTTCCCAAACGTTTCCGGGTTTCCAAAAGTATCAAGATAGTCATCTTGTAATTGAAAGGCTAGACCCAGATTTATTCCGTACTCGTACAATAAATCTGCATTCTTTTCTGAAGATTCAGCGACTATAGCACCCATTTTTAATGCAGCAGCTACCAAAACCGATGTTTTTAGACGAATCATATTAATGTATTCGGCTATAGTAACATCATTCCTAGTTTCAAAATCTATGTCTAATTGTTGGCCATCACATACCTCTAGTGCGGTTTTACTAAATAACACCGCCAATTTTTGAAATACAGTTGGAGGATAGCTTTCAAAATATTGATAAGCCAATATTAACATGGCATCACCAGAAAGGATTCCTCTGTTTAAATCCCATTTTTCGTGAACTGTTTTTTTTCCTCGCCTTAATGGCGCATCATCCATAATATCATCATGCACCAGGGTGAAATTATGAAAAACTTCAACTGCCAAAGCAGCAGGAAATGCTTTCTTATAATCACTGGATAAAATATCAGCAGCCATTAAAGTTAAAATTGGTCGAATACGTTTACCTGAAAGCTGAATGATATAGTTGATTGGCTCATAGAGGTTTTTTGGCTCTCTAATCCATTCTTTTTTGTCAAGGTACTGTTGAAATTCCTTTTGATATGATGTTAAATCCAAAGTTGATAAAAGTTTAAACAAAAATAAGATTAAAGATTTATTTTAATGTTAAGAATGTTAAAAAATCATTAAACTCAGGAAACTATTTTTGTTTCTAAAGTTTCCATTGTATTTTTGCCATGTTTTTTATGAAAAAGAAAATACTACATAACGCCACAGAGATGTTCTTAAATATAGGTTTTAAGAGTGTTACTATGGATGATATTGCTACAAATTCAGGAATATCCAAAAAAACAATTTATGCTCATTTTAGTAATAAAACGGAACTAGTAAAAACCGTTACACTTCACATATTTGATATTGTTAAAAAAGGAGTAGATCTCATACATGCTCAAGAGCAAAATCCGATTATTGAATTATTTGAAATAAAAAGGTTTGTAATGAAGCATTTGAAAGATGAAAAATCCTCTCCTCAGTATCAGCTTCAGAAATATTATCCTAAAATTTATAAGACGCTAAAGCAAAAACAATTTAAAGTAATGCAAGAGTTGATTAAAGAAAATCTTGCTAAAGGAATCCAACAAAAATTATTCAGAGCTACTATAGATATCGACTTTACAGCAAGAATTTATTTTCATGGTATGGTAGGTATTAAAGATAAAGACTTGTTCCCATTAGAAAATAATTCGATGAATACATTAACCACCAATCATTTAGAGTATCATTTAAGAGGTATTTGTTCACAAAAAGGCATAAAAGAATTAGAAAAACAATTATAAAATTAATTAATGAAAAAGAATTTAATACTTATCCTAACCCTATTTTTTAGCTTCCCTAGTTTTGCTCAAGAAATAAAGATCTTGTTGTCTTTAGAGGAGGCTATTAAAATGGCATTGGAGAATAGTTACAACACAAAAGCATCAAAAAATAATGTCTTATCAGCCAAAGAAACTGTTTGGGAAACAACTGCTACAGGTTTGCCACAAATAGATGCAAAAGTCAATTATCAGAATTTCATAAAACAACCTGTTTCCTTATTACCCGCGGCAGCTTTTGATAATACGGCCTCTGTTGTTCAGACAGTTGAAGACTATTTTGATATCTCTTCAAACAGAGCGCCAGAGTTGCCAGAAGGGTTTATACCCGTTGTGTTTGGAACTCAACAAAACATTAATGCATCTGTGACAGTCACACAGTTATTATTTGACGGTTCTTATTTAGTTGGCCTCCAGGCTTCGAGAGCTTATTTGAAAATTTCTGAACAGGCCAATGAGAAAACCGAAATTTTAACAAGAGAAGCTGTTGTTAACGCCTATGGTAGTGTTTTAGTGGCAGAAAAAAGCATTACTATTCTCCAAGGAAATCTAAAAATTATTGAGAAAAACCTTCATGATGCAAAAAAGATTTATGAAAATGGTTTTAATGAACAAGAAGATGTTGAGCAATTAGAAATTACTTTTGGAACCTTAAAAAGTCAATTGTATAACTTGCAAAGAATGAAAGGAATAGCGTATCAGATGTTAAACCTTTCCATAGGAGTTTCTATAGATACTTCTATAGAATTATCAGATAATCTAGATGATTTAGCAGAAACCAATATTAATTTGGGGCTAATTTCTAAATCATTTAATTTATCTAATCATATCGATTTTAAAATTGCTGAAAATGACAGAGAGTCAAAAAGACTCATGATGCTATTAGAAAAAAGTAAAGCTTTACCAAGTTTGTCAGCTTTTGTTAACTATGGAAAACAAGGCTTTTCAGATACATTTACTTTTTTTAAAGGTAACCAACAATGGTTTGACTCATCACTAATGGGCGTGAGTTTAAATGTTCCTATTTTTAGTAGTCTAGGTAGAAAAGCCAAAACAGCTCAAGCTAGAATTGCTTTAGAAACCGCTGATGTTAGATTAACAGAAACCAAACAAAGGCTTAGTTTACTCGCTGAAAAATCAAAAAATGAATATCAATTAAGTATTGAAAATTACAATACAGCGAAGAAAAATGTTGATTTATCTGAACGAATTGAACGAAAACAAAGAACCAAGTTTTTTGAAGGAATCTCCTCAAGCTTTGATTTATTACAAGCTCAAAATCAGTTATTTACTCAGCAACAAAATTATGTGCAATCTATGTTAGAAGTGATTGCAAAAAAAGCAGCTTTAGAAACTGCATTAAATATACCTATTAAATAAAAAATTATGAAAAATATATACCTACTAATTATAATCACTGTTTTCTTAAATTCATGCAGTAATAAAAAAGAACCTTCATTAGAGGAGGTTTTAGCAACTAATGATGTAGAATTATTAAAATCTAGAAAATCTGAGATTGATGCTAAGTTAGAAGAACTAACCTTAGACTTGAACCAATTGAATAATAAATTAAGTGTTCTAAATAAAGATAGAAATACTCCTTTAATTACTACGATTAGAACAAGTGAACAGAAATTTAACCACTTTATAGAGCTTCAAGGAAATGTAAAAACAAAACAAAATGTTTTGGTGTATCCAGAAATGCCAGGAATCTTAAATAAAGTATACGTTAAAGAAGGTCAGAAAGTCAAAAAAGATCAGATTTTAGCTACTATAGACGATGGAGGCTTGTCTCAGCAATTGTTATTATTAAAATCAAATGAACAATTAGCAAAAACAACATTTGAACGTCAAAAAAGATTATGGGATCAAAAAATTGGTTCAGAAATTCAATATTTACAGGCTAAAACTTCATACGATTCACAAAAAAATGCCACAAAACAACTTAAAAAACAGTTAGGTAAGTTTACAATTAGAGCTCCTTTTTCTGGAATTATAGATGATGTTTTTAAAGAAAAAGGTACAGTGGTAGCTCCAGGACCTGGAGCAGAACTGTTTAGAATTATAAACCTCTCTAATATGTATATAGAAACAGATGTGCCTGAGAGTTATATTTCTAGTATTAAAAAAAATAAAATGGTAGAAGTAAATTTCCCAATACTTGGGAGATCTTATGATTCTAGCATTAGACAGGTTGGAAATTTTATTAACCCAAGTAATAGAACTTTTAGAATAGAGGTAGGAATTCCAAATTTAGATGGTGAAATAAAACCAAATCTAACAGCTAAATTAAGATTAAACGACTACTCAAACTCAAATGCAATTTTGATACCTCAATCAATTATTTCAGAAAATGCAAAGGGGCAACAGTTTATCTATGTTGTTAAAGACAACAAAGAAAAGAATCAAGTTTATGCTGAAAGGCTGGTGATTGAAACCGGAAAAACTAACGGAGATTTTATTGAAGTAACTAAAAATTTAGATGCTAATGTAGAGGTTATTTTAGAGGGAGCGAGAAGTGTGAATAATGGTCAGGTTGTAAAAGTCATAAAAAAAATTAATTAAAAATGTCTAAGATTAATAAAAAAATAGATAAAGAGTTTAGACTTTCTTCTTGGGCAATTAATAACAAAACTACTATTTATGTATTGATGTTTTTAATTCTTTATTTAGGTATTACATCGTATTTCAAAATGCCTAGAGAGAATTTTCCTGAGATAAATGAAACAAAAATATATATCAGCTCAGTTTACCCGGGAAATACAGCAGAAGATATTGAAAAACTTATTACGAATCCTTTAGAAGATAAGTTAAAGTCTGTAAGTAACGTAGTTGAAATTATTTCAACATCACAAGAAGACTATTCTATCATAACCGTTGAGTTTGACGAGAATATTCCTGTAGAAAAAGCAAAACAAAAGGTAAAAGATGAAATAGATCAAGAGGTTGCTGGTGAAGATTGGCCAACATTTAATGGTGCAAAAGTTACACCGAATGTTTTTGAATTAAGTATGTCTGAGGAAGTACCTATTCTAAATATTAACATTTCCGGGAATTATCCAGTCTCTAAATTGAAAGAATTTGGAGAGTATTTACAGGATGAAATTGAGGATTTATCAGAAATTAAAAAAGTAGACATACGTGGTGCCCAAGATAAAGAAATTGAGGTAGCTGTTGATATCTATAAAATGATGGCTGCAAAAGTTAGCTTTGATGACATTACCAATTCAATTAATCGTGGAAATGTAACCATGTCAGCAGGAAATTTCGTTACAAGCCAGCAAAGAAGAACAGTAAGAATTATTGGTGAAATAGATGCTCCAGAAGAGTTACTTGATTTTGTAATAAAATCAGAGAAAGGGAATTCAATCTACTTAAAAGATGTTGCAAAAATTTCTTTCAAAGATAAAGACAAAACAACGTATGCTAGAGAAAGAGGGGCTGCTGTTGTAATGCTTGATGTTAAAAAAAGAGGTGGCGAAAATATGGTGGCTGCTGCAGACAAAGTGGGAGAAATTGTAAGATTAGCAAAAAAGAATAACTTTCCTCAAGACCTAGATGTTACAATCACTAATGACCAATCTCCAAAAACAATTGGTCAAGTAGACGATTTGGTAAATAATATCATTTTTGGGGTTATTTTAGTAGTTATTGTTTTAATGTTTTTTCTAGGATTCAAAAATGCAATTTTCGTTGGTTTTGCAATACCCATGTCTATGTTTATGTCTCTAATGATTTTAGGAGCCCTTGGGTACACATTAAACACAATGGTTTTATTTGGATTGATAATGGGGCTAGGAATGTTGGTTGACAACGGGATTGTAGTGGTAGAAAATGTATACCGTTTAATGGATGAGGAAGGATTAACAAGAATAGAAGCAGCTAAAAAAGGGATTGGTGAAATTGCTTTTCCTATTATTATCTCAACAGCAACAACAGTTGCTGCTTTTATTCCCTTAGGTCTTTGGCCAGGAATTATGGGGCAATTCATGGTAATTCTACCCATAACATTATCTATTGTTTTGGGGTCATCATTATTTGTTGCAATTTTTTTCAATTCTGTCTTAGTTTCTCAATTTATGAGTATTGAGGATAAAAATATGCCGCTAAAAAATATTATAAAAATAACAAGTATTATGGCGGTTATTGGGATCCTTATATTTTTCTTAGGAGGAGAGTATAAGGGAATAGGAACTTTAATTCTATTTACGGCTATTATGTTTTGGGTTTACAGATTTGTGTTGAGAAAAGCAGCAAATTATTTTCAGAAAAACACATTAGTATTTTTAGAAAATTGGTACGAGAGACAATTAAAAAGAGCTTTAACTGGTTGGAGACCCTATGTATTGGTAATGGCAACATTTGCTATTTTAATTGTTGCTTTTGTAGGTTTTGGATGGTCTCTTTCAGAACAAAGAACCAAAGTAGAATTTTTCCCAGACAACAAACCCAATCAAATTATTGTATATATTGAATATCCTGAAGGTACAGATATTGAAAAAACAAATGAAATAACCCTAGAGATTGAACAAAAGGTTTATGAGGTATTACATCAAAAGAAATATACCGATGATGGTTATAATTTTCTTATAGAGAGTACTGTTTCTCAGGTAGGAGAAGGAGCAGGAAATCCAGAGAAAGATGGTGGCTCTTCAGCAGAAATGCCACATAAAGGAAAAATTACTGCTTCTATGCGTGAATTTAAATATAGAAGAGGGGAAGACAGTGAAATATTGCGTCAAAAAGTACAAGCAGCACTAGTTGGAATTTACCCCGGTGTTCTTATTTCTGTTGAGAAAGATGCGAATGGACCGCCTGCAGGATCTCCAATAAATATTGAGCTAAATGGTGAAGATTACGAAGAGCTAATTTTGACTGCCGAAAGAATGCGAGATTACTTAAATACACAAAGCATAACTGGAGTAGATGAATTAAAGATAGATGTAAATAAATCTAAGCCAGGAATGCAGGTTTTAGTGGATAGAAAAAAAGCTGGAGAGCTAGGGGTTTCTGCAGGTCAGATTGGTCAACAGTTGAGAGCTTCCATTTTTGGAAATAAAGCTGGTATTTATAAAGAAAAAGGGGAAGATTATGATATCTATGTTCGCTTCAATAAAGAAGATAGATACAATAAAAGTGCTGTTTTTAATCAAAAAGTAACTTTTCGTGATCAAGCAACAGGTAAAATTAAAGAGATTCCTGTTTCTGTAGTTGCCTCTCAAATGAATAGCTCTGGTTTTAGTGCCATTAAACACAAAAATGTAAAAAGAGTAGTAACAGTATACTCTGCTTTGTCTCCAGGTGAAACAGATGCAGGAGCAGTTGTTTCTAGGATTCAAAACTCTATGAAAAATTTCAAAAATTTTCCTAAGGGTGTTAACATAGATTTTACTGGTCAAATAGAAGAAGAGAAAAAACAAATGAACTTTTTAGTAGGGGCATTTCTTACAGGAATACTGTTAATTTTCTTTATTTTAATTTTTCAGTTTAATTCAGTTTCAAAGCCAGGTATTATTATGTTGGCAATTTTTTTAAGTCTCATTGGAGTTTTTGGAGGATTGGTAATTTCTGGAGCACCTTTTGTTATTATGATGACAATGGTTGGAATTATTGCCCTCGCTGGAATAGTAGTTAATAATGGTGTTGTATTATTAGATTACGCTGAATTATTAATCAGTAGGAGAAAATTACAAGATGAAGTCTCTGAAAAAGACTATTTGCCTTTAGAAAGTTTATTTGAAACGGTTGTAAAAGCAGGGAAAGCACGTTTACGACCAGTTTTACTAACAGCAATTACTACCATTTTAGGGCTAATACCTCTAGCTATTGGATTAAACATTAATTTTTTCACATTATTTTCAAATTTTGATGCAAATATTTATATGGGAGGAGATAATGTTGTTTTTTGGGGTCCACTAGCTAAAACAGTTATTTACGGTCTATTAATAGCAACATTTTTAACACTAATTGTGGTTCCAATTTTATTTTATCTCGTCACTAAATTTAAAATGAGGATGAAGGGTTTGTTAAAAACAACATAAGAACACTAAATAATTCTTAGAACATCACATAAAGAGGATACAACCCTGTAGGTTTCATCCTCTTTTTGTATTTTCGGAAATCATGATGCAGAAAAAAAAATCGTATACAGTTGATGAACTTCAAAAAAAAATGGAGTATTTCTGCGTATACCAAGATCGTTGTCATCAAGAAGTAGAGCGAAAAATGAATGAGCATCAATTAATACCTGAAGCCCAAGAAAAGATTTTACTTTATTTGATGCAGCATAATTTTTTAAATGAAGAACGTTTTTCAAAAAGTTTTGCTCGAGGAAAGTTTAGAATTAAAAATTGGGGCAAACAAAGAATAACAAGAGCGTTAAAAAGTAAAAATATTTCTGCTTATAACATAAAGACTGCCTTAAAAGAAATTGAGGAGGAAGAGTATTTACAAACTATTTATAGAATAACTGATTCTAGAAATAATAGCATAACAGAAAAGAATATTTATAAGCGAAAAAAAAAGTTACAAGACTTTCTTATACGGAAAGGCTATGAATATGACTTAATCTTTAAAACGGTAAATGAAGTCTTAGGATAAGGGTTTAAAACAAAATTAAAGTGATTTTATTTGATGTCTTTTATTAGAAGTTGAATTGAAGTATTTCCGTTCCACTCATTCTCATCTAAATTATATGCAATATCAAAATCATTTTGAGTAGATGTTATTTTATCACCAAGGCCAAAACCTATTGCATTATATGTTTTTTGATCAGCTCCGTTTATGATATTCAATTTTAAGTGACTCTTGTCTGCACCAACCCTTTTACCGTAACCATTGTCTCTTACTGAATGAGTTGTAAACACAGGTTTCATATTTTTTGGACCGAAAGGCCCCATTTGCTTGAGTATTCTAAAAAATTTTGGTGTAATATCTGATAATTCTAATGGAGAATCAATGGTAATTTCAGGGATTAATAATTCTTTATCTATAGTTTTTTTGACTACAGCTTCAAATTTTTCTTTAAAAGGGATATACTGATCTGGGTTTAATGTTAAACCGGCAGCATATTTATGACCTCCAAATTGTTCTAAATGTTCTGAGCATTGTTCAAGGGCTTCATAAACATCAAAACCTTTTACAGATCTGGCTGAGGCTGCGAGTTTTTCACCACTTTTTGTAAAAACTAATGTAGGCCTGTAATAAGACTCTATGAGTCTAGAAGCCACAATGCCAATAACACCTTTATGCCAATCTTCAGAATAAACAACCGTTGAAAAGTTTTCTTTTTCATCAGCAGCCTCAATTTGTTGTAAAGCTTCATAGGTAATTTTTTTATCGATTTCTTTTCTTTCTATATTGAATTTTTCAATTGAAGCAGCAAAACGTATTGCTGTCTCATAATCCATTTCAGTTAATAGTTCTACGGCATAATTTCCGTGTTTCATTCTTCCAGCAGCATTAATTCTTGGAGCAATAATAAAAACCACATCAGTAATGGTTAGTATATTTTTTTTTACTCCTTGAATAATGGCTTTAATTCCATTTCTTGGATTCGAATTAATTACCTGTAGCCCAAAATAGGTAAGTATTCTATTTTCACCGGTTACAGGTACTATATCTGCTGCAATCGCTGTGGCAACTAAATCTAAGTAGGTTGTTAAATCTTCTAGAGTTTGCCCTCTTTTTGAAGCTAAGGCTTGAATTAATTTAAAACCTACTCCACAGCCACACAACTCATCGAAAGGATAGGAGCAATCCTTTCTTTTTGGGTTTAAAACTGCTACCGCCTTTGGTATTTTATCTCCGGGTTTATGATGATCACAAATTATAAAATCAATATTTTTTTGTGAAGCGTATTTAACTTTATCTAGAGCTTTGATTCCACAGTCTAGCGCTATAATAAGCGAAAAATTATGATCAGCTGCAAAATCAATTCCTTGGGTTGAGATTCCGTACCCTTCATTATATCTATCTGGGATGTAGGTAGCGATGTTATTTGTGATTGTTTTTAAATAAGAGGAAACTAAAGAAACAGCTGTTGTTCCGTCTACATCATAATCTCCATATATAAGAATATTTTCATTGTTGGCAATTGCTTTTTCGATTCTAGAAATAGCAACATCCATATCTTTTAACAAGAAAGGGTCATGAAGATCATCTAATGAAGGGCGAAAAAATTTTTTTGCTTGCTCAAAAGTATGTATGCCTCTTTGAATTAAAAGCGAAGACAATACTTTATCAATAGAGAGAACCTCAGATAGTTCATCAACTAAGGATACATTAGGTGCTGTTTTTAAAGTCCAACGCATAGCAATTTTTATTGCTTATGAAGATACACTTCTGTGGTTACTTTTGCAAATTGACGAAACATTTCCATCACACCACAGTATTGATCTACAGATAATTTAACAGCTTTATTAATTTTATCTTCTTGTAAATCACTTCCATAAAAATGGTATGCTATAACTACTTTGTGATAATATCTTGGGTGCTCTTCTGTAAGTTCTCCATGAACAACCATTTTAAAATCATTAACCTCAGCTCTCATTTTTTTCAATAATGATACGACATCTAAACCTGAGCATCCTGCTAAAGAAGATAGCATTAATGCTTTTGGGCGTAATCCTTTGTTTTCAATTCCTTCATCAGGAGCATCCATAAAAAGGGTTTCACCACTGGGATTGTCTGATTCAAATACCATATTTTCTTTCCAAACGGTTGTTACTGTATTATTTGCCATAAATTTTTATTTTTAACAAAAGTAATAACAATGATTCAATAAATCTTACGTTATATTTACAACTTATTTTTAAAAAAAAGCTATAAAAAATCCATTTCATGAATACCAAATCTTTTCATAGGATCTTTTTTCTCTTGTTATTATCATCTTTATCATCTTTCTCTCAAACCCCTGAAGATGCGAAGAAAAAATATCCCATAAGAAATGTCATTAAAAATAACAAAACAGTATCAACTTTAATTAACACTGATTTTAATTATAATTTCTGTGATGATGACGGTGACGGCGTTATGACCATAGATCTAACCACAATATTAGATGAAGTTCAGGTTGCTGTATCTGGAGATTTGCAGGTAGATGACCCTAAACTTCTTATCGGAACCTCAGAAGATAAAATATTACAAATAGATAATATTTTGCAAAACCCAATTACTACTATAATTTGTGAATTGAATGAAAACACCTATGATGTTGCGATGAACGCAAATAATGAGTTTTTTACAACAGAATTTAATTCTATTAAAAAGGCAAACATAGCAACTACCACATGTAATTTAACTTCTGTTTTAGATTTGGGTGGTAATTCTTTATCGTTTGATACCCAAGATAATCTTTACTTTAATGCGCTTGGTTCTTCATCGGCATCACCTACAGCTGTTTACAGGTTAAATCCAGAACCTGGCGCTCAACCCTATATATGGCATGATTTTAATTCAGGTACTGCAGGTGGTGATTTTGTTATTTTTGGGAATTTCATGTATATCGCATGGAAATTTAATGAAGATGTTTTATTAAAGGTAACCATAGATGATGATATAAATTATGTTTCACATGAAGTATTGGGCCCTCTGAAGTTTAATACCTTTGGTTTGGCTAGCGAACAAGGGATTTTATATGGCATAACAGAAGACGAGATTTATAAAATAAATTTAGCAACTTCACCACCCTCTTTTGAGACCATTCTTTTAAATGATTATACACATGGTGCTTGGTATGGTTCTGCTGGTTTTAGTGAAGCCATTGCCTTTTCATCTTCAGCTCATCTTAGCCAATTAGATGCAGATAATAATGATAATCCATTACCAAATCCATGGGTAAATACGGTCCCTGGAGAACAAACTATTTATATTAGAACAGAGGAGGTTTCAGAAGTTAGTAATTATACGGTTACCCCTGTTCCCATAACCATATCCCAAACTCCATCAGTTGCAAGCACTCCACCCGATATGGAAACTTGTGATTTTGATGGTAATGGTATAGAAATATTTGATTTAACACCACAAACCAATCTAATTTTTGGGGCTCAAGATTCAACCCTATTTGAAGTTATTTATTCTACTGAAAATACGTTTACTAATCTCATTACAACTCCTCAAAACTATTTATGCACTTCACCTCTTGAAACCATTTTTTTTAGAATACTAAATAGCAATGAATCCACATGTTTTGCTGAAGGAGAATTCAAACTAACGTTTACTGATGAAGTGAATTGTGCTCAAAATGAGCCTCCTGTTCTTTCTGCAAATTCAAGGGAGGCTTATTGTCCTTTAACTGAAATTAAAATTGCAGAAAACTTTACAATTACAGATCCTGATGATACAGGATTAGACTTTTTCACGGTTCAAATATCCTCAGGATACTCAATTTCAGATGATCTTTTAGAACTAACAGGTACACACCCTACGATTTCTACCACATGGAATGCTATAGAAGGAAAGCTTATTTTAGAACCAAATGCACCTGCTACTCAAATACTGTACGAGGACCTTCAAACAGCAGTAAGAGAGATTGTTTTTAGCAGTACAGATCCTAATATTACTGGCGAAAAGTTTTTTTCTTTAACTATTGGAGATGGAAATTATCTACCCTCTACTGAACATTTTTATGTGTATGAGGAAAATATTGGCATCACATGGTCAGAGGCTAAAAATTTAGCTGAATTATCCTCTTATTTTGGTTTGCAAGGCTACCTTGCAACTATTTTGTCAGAAGATGAAAATAACATTTCTGCAGAACAAATATCAGGTACTGGTTGGATTGGTGCAAGTGATGAAGGAACTGAGGGTGTTTG
>Ga0209198_1002343_pt1 | contig 13225 bp, 10 predicted proteins | sample COGITO_mtgs_1105_2_FD_184804 | JGI IMG/M metagenome (GOLD analysis project Ga0209198, IMG submission 184804) | Pelagic marine microbial communities from North Sea - COGITO_mtgs_110519 (SPAdes) (version 2) | ecosystem: Environmental > Aquatic > Marine > Epipelagic ...
ATTACGGCTGCAGCCAATTTGAGCTGGCAACCCACTCCATTGATTAATAGTCGTATTTCAATACGGCATACGGGTGCCAGAGAAGATGGCAATAGCCATTTAAACAATATGGGTATCACTACCTATCAAAAGCTAGCAAGCCACACAGTGGTTGATGCCAGCATTCGCTTTTCCCAAGCTATCGAAAGCAGCACACAAGACGCGAGAACATTATTATTTTCGCTGGGTATAAACAATCTATTTAATAAAAAATATTCAGACATCGCCTATAGCAACAGCATTTACCCTGCTCCAACACGAAATATCTTTGGCAGTGTTTCTTATGCGTTTTAATTTTAAAACAATTTAATCATTATAAAAATCAAGCCATCAATCATTTTTTGCTGGCCAATAATTAGATAAAAAAATATTTATGTCTATAAAAAACAGTTTTACATTAGTACTCAGTCTACTTTTAAGCGTTTCAGTTTATGGCGGACCTTTTCCGCCGGCTGCCGGCTTACCTGGCTCAACAGCTATTGCCGCTAACGATCCTGCTATTGCTGGCTGGGCGACGGCTTATAGCGATTACGTTATTGGCGATAACGTTGATTTACAATTTCAAACACCTAATTTAGCCTTAGGCCCTGCGGGCAACTCCAATGGCAATAATAACGGCTTTGTTTTTGATATCGTCTCACTTGGAGAGAATGGCAGCATCAGCTTAAGCTTTGCCGAGCCCATTACCAATGGTGATGGAGCAGACTTTTTAGTCTTCGAAAATAGTTTTTCAGATAGCTTTTTAGAATTAGCCTTTGTCGAAGTATCATCAAACGGAATCGACTTTGTTCGCTTTGATAATATTTCATTAACACCTGATTCTATTGGTGCATTTGGCAATATCGATACCACTAATATTTTAGGATATGGCGGAAAATATCGTGGTGGTTTTGGTACGCCTTTTGACCTACAAGACTTAGACGAAAAAATATTACTTCATCCATCGTTAAATATTAATTACATCACTCATATTCGCATTGTCGATATTAATGGCAATGGCACGCACTCCGACAGTCTAGCTGCACCCGCTGGTCCTAATCCTATATATGACCCCTCTCCCTCTTTTGGTAGCGCTGGCTTTGATCTTGATGCCGTAGCCGTGATGCATTTTTACCAACAAGATTTTGAAGCCAATGTTCCATTACCTTTTTTCAGCTTAGTTTTATTAAGCTTAATGCTTATCAATATTCGTTATTTCAATGGACGTAAACAGTCAGAGTCCTAGGCACATAACAAAAGACACATAACAAAAGGCACATAACAAAAGACATATAGCAAAAAACATATAGCAAAAAATTACGTCAATACTGACACAACACTTTTTAAACACTTATTAATATTAATATTAATAATTAGGAAAACCACTATGAAAAATCTGTCTTCACTCCCTAAAAAAGTCGCATTAGCCACTGTCTTAATAGCTTCTGCACAATCTCAAGCGGCCATCATTACCTTTGATGACAACGCACTAGCCTCTGACACCTTTTTTGCACCGGAAGATAACGTCAGCTTTATTAGCGGCGGCACTAGCTTTAACCATAGCTGGAACAACGATTGGGCGTGCTGCTGGGGGAACTTCACTTACTCCAACAAACAAGACACAACAACGATTGGCTACACCAATGATCGCAGCGCCATTACAGGAACAGGTGTAGGTACTGGGCAAGATAATTACGCCGTTTCTTACAGTAACGCAAGCATCAACTTTGCTGGCGCCACTCAAGTGGAATCTGCCTTTATCACTAACACTACTTACGCTTACTTAGCCATAAAAAATGGCGAAGATGGTTTTGGTGGCGTTAAAGGCCCTTTCGAAGCCGGTGACTTTTTTAACTTAACAATAAATGGTCTTGATCAAAGCGAAAACATCATCAGTACATTTGATTTCGCTTTGGCCGACGGCAGTGACGTGGTTGATAGCTGGACATTGGTTGATTTCAGCAGCCTTGGGACAGTCTATGGCTTATCATTTAGCTATAGCTCGTCAGATGTTGGTGAATATGGCATAAACACGCCCACTTACTTCGCGATAGACAATATTGATATTCAAGCGGTACCTGTACCTGCCTCAGCTTTATTGTTTTTATCGGCACTCACTGGCTTAGCTATTAGAAAAGCACGTAGCTAAAACGGTCTATGACAAGCGCGTATGGCAATGGCTTTAATTCGGCTTTAATTCGCCTTTTATTTGCATTTAAGTAAATACGCGCTTTGTCACCACCAATCCTAATAGGCTTTGGCGACACTAACAGTCATCATTGTTGATGACGTTCGCTATCCTACGCCCGCCCTCCTCACTCCAATAACAATTCATCAACAACCGACATCACAATGACCATCATTGCAGCAATAATGTTAGCCATAAACTTCATACCACTAAATGAAGAGCTTGACTTAATATTGCACAAAAAAAGATCTTAACCATTTGTGAGGTGTTAAGTTTTAAATTAATGGTTAGAATGTCTGGCTTTATGTACGTTTCGTCTGTTCGGGCGCCACCTAGCCGAGCAGAATTCAGTACAATTGATGTTATAAGCTTGGATCGTGTTCAAATTGGCAAATGACGCAGGCAATTGCAGGCAATATAGTCGCGCCGTTAGTCACGATTTCTTTACAAAAAATAAATTGGAACTCTATGAAAACTCTATCTGATATTGGTTTAATTGGCCTTGCTGTTATGGGTGAAAACCTTGTTTTAAACATGGCCAGCAAAGGATATACCGTTACCGCGTTTAACCGCTCTACCGATAAAGTCGAGAATTTCGTTAATGGTCGAGCCAAAGGCGAATCCATCCGCGGCGCCTACTCCATAGAAGAACTCGTCCAATCGCTGGCTAAGCCCCGTAAAATCATGATTATGGTGAAGTCCGGCGCCCCCGTTGATGCCACTATCGAGCAATTGCTTCCTCTTTTAGATAAAGGCGACATCATTATTGATGGCGGCAATACACACTTCCCCGATACGATTCGACGCGAAAAGTACTGTGCCGAACAAGGTATTCACTTTGTCGGTGCGGGCGTGTCTGGCGGTGAAGAAGGCGCATTAAAAGGCCCATCCATTATGCCTGGCGGCTCGGCTGAAGCCTGGGCAGGCGTTAAACCTATATTTCAAGACATTTCTGCCAAAGTCGATGATGGCGCACCTTGCTGTGATTATGTGGGCGAAAATGGCGCAGGTCACTTTGTCAAAATGGTCCATAACGGCATCGAATACGGCGATATGCAGCTACTGTGTGAAGCCTACCAAATTATGAAAGACGTGCTGGGTATGTCAGCCGATGAAATGCATGAAGTCTTTAAAGCCTGGAACACCACTGAGCTCGATAGTTATTTAGTTGAAATTACCCGTGACATCCTCTCTTATAAAGACGAAGACGGATCACCACTGGTAGAAAGCATTCTTGATACCGCTGGCCAAAAAGGTACTGGCAAATGGACCGGCGTAGTCGCGTTAGATTTAGGCGTACCACTCACACTTATTGCCGAATCGGTATTTGCTCGTTGTATTTCCGCGTTAAAAGAAGAGCGTGTTGAAGCCGCTAAAGTCATTACTGGCCCAGCCAAACATTTTGACGGTGACAAAGCCGCCTTTATCGAAGATTTACGTCAGGCTGTATTGGCCGCAAAAATCGTCTCTTATGCGCAGGGTTATACTTTAATGCGCGAAGCCGCCAAAGAGTTTAACTGGAACCTTAACTACGGTGGCATTGCGCTTATGTGGCGTGGTGGCTGCATTATTCGCTCAGCCTTCTTAGGCAAAATTAAAGAAGCATTTGATAAAAACCCAGAATTGAATAACTTATTATTAGACGATTATTTTAAAGATACCGTGGTTAACTCTCAGCAAGGCTGGAGAAATGTCGTGGTTAACGCTGTTACCAACGGCGTGCCCGCACCTTGCTTAACCGCTGCATTGAACTACTTTGATGGCTATCGTACAGCGCGCTTACCGGCCAACTTACTGCAAGCTCAGCGGGATTACTTTGGTGCTCATACCTATGAGCGAACTGATAAGCCAAGAGGCGAGTTCTTTCACACTAACTGGACAGGACGTGGCGGAAACACCTCGTCTTCGACGTATAACGCTTAAGGCTATCTATCTATAAAGCTAAAGGCTTTTTAGTGTAAAACCCAACAGCCCGTTGTTTAATAGCACCCAATTAAACAATGGGCTTTATACTGTCTTCCCTCCCTCCACTTTCGACTGATTATTTACAATCCGCCGCCTTTCAGCCTGTGCAAATCCTCTCGCTTAAATTACAATCCTCCCCCTACTTTTAACTGCATTATTGGTTCCATCCTCGCTTATGACTGCTTCCGAACAAACATCCGCTGTTTCAGAACATACACCAATGATGCGTCAGTACTTAAAGATTAAGGCGCAGCACCCCAACGATCTGGTTTTTTACCGCATGGGTGACTTTTACGAGCTCTTTTTTGATGATGCCAAGCGCGCCTCTGAAGTACTCGATTTAACCCTCACCGCGCGCGGCAAATCCGGCGGTAACCCAATTCCTATGGCAGGCATTCCCTACCATTCTGCCGATGGCTATTTAGCCAAGTGCGTTAAAGCAGGCTTATCCGTTGCTATCTGTGAGCAAGTTGGCGACCCCGCCACCAGCAAAGGCCCGGTTGATAGACAAGTACAACGCGTTATTACCCCAGGCACATTAAGCGATGAAGCCTTAATGGATGCCAAGCGCGAGCCATTACTGGTTTGTGTCTATCGTCAGAATCAAACCTATGGCCTAGCATGGCTGGCCATGGCCAGTGGTAAATTTTCTATTAGCCAAACTCACTCGCTAGCCGATTTAAAAGCCGAACTGCTGCAATTAGACGGCGCCGAGTTATTAACCTCTGACCGCGCCATAATTCCCGTCGATGCGATAGATCCATCAATCGTGAGAGAGCGACCCGAATGGGAATTTGATGCCGACACCGCCTTTAAAGAATTAACCCGACAATTTGGCACCCGCGATTTATCCGCCTTTGGTGCCGACCCGTTTCCTGTTGCGGTTTGTGCAGCGGGTGCATTAATACAATATGCACGTTCGACACAGTCCGGCGCATTGCCGCATATTAAAGCGTTAAGTGTAGAAAATCGCAGTGACTACCTTTGCATTGATGGCGCCAGCCGACGTAATTTAGAACTCGATAAAAACTTAAACGGTGATGAAGCCAATACCTTACTTGCCGTTTTAGATACGGCATCGACTGCCATGGGCAGTCGCTTAATGCGGCAATGGTTAGCCAAACCATTAAACCAAATAACACCGATACTTAGTCGCCAACAAGCCATAGCAGCACTATTGCAAAACTATGCCTTTGAATCGGTACGCACAGCCTTAAAACCGATTGGTGATATGCAGCGCATTTTAACGCGCATCAGTTTACGTTCGGCAAGACCACGAGACTTAACCCGACTGTGCGACTCGCTTAATGCTCTTCCGGAATTAAACCGTATCATGGCAGAGAGTCATGATGATGAAATAGATCGCATCACCACCCGTATAGGCGTATTCCCTGAGCAGTCAGAACTATTGACGCACGCCTTACAAGACAACCCACCCATGACCATTCGTGATGGTGGTGTTATAGCCAACGGCTACGATGCAGAGCTTGATGAGTTTCGTGCACTGAGCACTAACGCCTCGGATTTTTTAATTCAACTAGAACAACGTGAACGTGAAAAAACCGGTATTAACACTTTAAAAGTAGGTTATAACCGCGTGCATGGTTACTTTATTGAAATTAGCCGCGCGCAATCGGCCAATGCGCCAGTAGAATATACGCGCAGACAAACTTTAAAGAACGCCGAACGCTTTATTACGCCAGAATTAAAAGTATTTGAAGACAAAGCCTTAAGCGCACAAAGCAAGGCACTGGCACGCGAAAAGTTCTTATATGAACAATTAATTGAAACGCTGAATGAACAACTGCCACTGCTGCAATCAAGCGCCGAAGCTATTGCTGAAATAGATGTTTTAGCCACGCTTACCGAACGGGCCGACAGCCTTAACTGGTGTGCACCCAAATTAGAACAACGTGCAGGCATCGTCATTAAGCAAGGTCGCCATCCAGTTGTTGAGCATGTATCAAGCGAACCGTTTATCCCTAACGATTTACATATGGATGAACAGCGCCGCATGTTAATAATTACTGGCCCTAACATGGGCGGTAAATCGACTTATATGCGACAGGTCGCGCTAATCACCGTACTCGCTCATATGGGCAGCTATGTCCCTGCGGAATCTGTGACTCTAGGGATTGTTGATCAAGTGTTTACTCGTATAGGCTCTTCTGACGATTTAGCCGGTGGCCGCTCAACCTTTATGGTGGAGATGTCCGAGACTGCGCACATATTGCATCATGCAACGACACGTAGCTTAGTGTTAATGGATGAAATTGGTCGCGGCACCAGCACCTTTGATGGTTTATCACTAGCATGGGCCTGCGCGCATCATTTAGCTGAAAAGTTAAAGGCCTTCACCTTATTTGCCACGCATTACTTTGAGCTAACCAGCCTGCCAGATACATTAACTGATATTGCCAACGTGCATCTTGATGCCACCGAATACGGTGATGATATTGTCTTTATGCATACAGTCAAAGATGGGCCAGCAAATCAAAGCTACGGAATTCAAGTAGCCAAGCTAGCCGGCATTCCTAACGATGTTCTACAGTTTGCCAGCCATAAGCTGAGTGAATTAGAAGCCGCAAGCCTAGCTAGCGACAGCATGGCACCAGCGGTCGTAGATAACAGCAAAGCGAACACCCCGCTTTCTCAACCGCAGCCATCGCCTCAGCCTGATTTATTTGCGCGACCTGATAATCGATTACAGGAAGCACTGACGGCATTGAATTTAGATAATATGACGCCAAGAGATGCGCTAGATGCCCTTTATGAGCTAAAAGCTAAGCTGTAGTCGCTAAAAAATTAACATCTAACGCCGTGTAGAAAGCTATTCAAGCTTTAAGACTGCAAGCCCAGATTTTCTCGATGAGTGAAGTCAAAGTGGATAGCGCTTCGTCATAGGTTGGTTTTTTCTGCGCATAAACTAACGGGCCAAGAAAATGCTCATACTGCTGCCGATACTCATTTTGATGACTCAATGCAAGCAGCGCTGAGCGCATCTCATTTTCAGGGTCATCCAAAAATGCTTTGTGTTTATTTTTAAACTGCTTACCATCACTAACAATCGCCGCTCGTACATGACGTACAAAATCTTCTCCCAAAATAATTTCTGTATTAATAATATGTAAATCATATAAGTGACGAATAAGCGCATCATCAAACCACTCTGTAACACCTCGAAGACTGGCAGCGGTTCTGCGCAATAGGGAGACGAGCTTTTCGGCAGAGGTATGCATAACATCAACACAAGAGAACGAACTCACCTCAGGTTCATTGTCCATCACTTGATTAATCAATGATGTAATCGGCTTATCTTCACGAGTACATTGATAATTACAGAAAGTCAGCTCAATTTTAATAACGGGACGCAAAGCATCACTTACATCAAAAATCACAGGGTAAGTAAGTTCGAGTTCAATAAAATGATTTTCGTTGAGTGCAGTTTCACGACTAATAATAAAGGCACCGCCTTTACACAGCTCTCCCACATCCTGCTTAAGATGACTTAGTTCTCCGCGAAGCGCAGATCTACTTAGCTGTTGACCCCGCTCTGTCAACAGCACCTTAAAATCAACATCCTCAGACATTCGCTGCAAACTAGAAAACGTTTTTGAAAGGCAGGTGCCACCAGCAAAGACAAGTTCAAAGTTATGCGACCGATAGGCAGCCAGAAGTGACAATACCTGAACCACGTGAAAATCCTTTTCAACCAGAGACGGCTCATTGACACCTAACACTGCAGAAACATCTTCAATAAGCTTTCTTGTTACTTCCATGTATTTACCCTATTTACGATTTAGCTTTTTACTACTTCGATTAATATTACTTTGATTGATACCGCAAAGATTGATTACCGAATCCAATTTTACGATTTAAACGACCCTGAACCACCACCTCGGCATTAGCCGATATCTGCATGGTATTGCCATCATTGTACTGCCCCTCCAAATCACTAGGAGCCCATTGATAGCCTAGGCGCGTCAATGCTGCACGAGAAGCCGCCTTAAATCCTCCGGCCACGTCTATAGTTGGTTGACCCGTCACCATTGAAGGACGAGCCCGAGTATAAAGACCCTTGCCAATACGAACCAATTGCCCAGCATTAATCAACTGTTTCAGCGCCCGACCAACCTGATCATAACCACCCAAATCGGCAAAATCAGAACGTAAAAGCACCTCTTTTTTAGAGCGCTTTATACGCAAGACAACTTTCTGTTTGAGAGAACTATTTTTCATTGGAGCAGGACCTTGTTTTCAAGGTTAAATGTTAATCTAGTTTAGATGAACATACAAATACAAAAACACGACACTGAATTTGTACAACTGTATGATTTAAATATATTTAATTGATTAATTTAATATTAAGTTGTCGTATTATTGTAACTACTTTTTATCAAATATGAAGAATCGTTCCAGCGCCATACTTTAAAATAAATGCTAACAGCACTAAACAAGCTAAATACGGGCGCAAGCAACAACCCTCTTAATTAACGCAATATGTCGCTATCGGCTGAATATATTCGCTATCGGCAGATAAAAAGCCGCAATACGGGTTTTCCGCGAAAAGCAGCCATGGTAGACTCCGCGCTCGATTTTATGGCGCCCTGACGGTGAATTATCAGTTAGATGCAGGTGCGGCCAAAAATACAGAACAGCATTAACAGGAGAGAAAGACCACAATGACTTTTGTTGTAGGCGAAAATTGCATTAAATGTAAACATACCGATTGCGTAGAAGTATGTCCGGTAGATTGTTTCTATGAAGGGCCAAACTTCTTAGTTATCCATCCTGATGAGTGTATTGATTGCGCGCTTTGTGAGCCTGAGTGCCCTGCCGATGCTATTTTCTCTGAAGATGAGCTTCCTGAAGATCAACAGGTATTTCTTGAGCTCAATGAAGAGCTCGCAGAGAAATGGCCGAATATCACTGAAATGAAACCAGCGCCTGCGGATGCTGAAGAGTGGAATGGTGTACCGGATAAATTGAAATTGCTTGAACGTTAAGTTTTTTACGTATGTAAAAAGCTTTTAAAAAACCGCATTTTTTAATGCGGTTTTTTTTGCTTTTTTTTCGGTGCCTTGAAGCAGGGTCAGAGACAGGATCTAGTTTGTAGATGTTTATTAGCGGGGTTATATGCTGGGGTTATATGCTGGGTTTTTATGCTCTCGTTGAAGTTTTAAGTTCAAGGTCGTCGGGGGGTGGCCCGACAGCCAGTAACTTTTTTTATTCGCTACGCTCACCCTACGGGGCGCCCTTCAGGCGCAGCGCAAACTACGCTGTGCTACAGCAAAAAAAAGTCACCAAAAAATGCCGCAACCTTACGGCGAAGCTTGACCACGACGGGTGCATCTCGAAGTGTTGCCTTTCCAGCAGTTCCAGAGGGATTATCGCCAAGCGGTATAGGGGGTACTTTTTTGTGCTGCACTTGCATCAAGCTTTACATCCAACTTTTCCTTTTAGCGAAATAGTAGTTCGCTTATTCATAATCCTTTGTTTAGCTCTCACTCTTTCACCTTCTATCCCACACTACACTCAACAACTCTCTTGAGTCAAAAATTATTCTTTTGAGCTGCGGTGTTTCATTTTTCTGCTCTTCTCTTTTTTTTTGAGCGGCATGCGGAGCTCAATAGTAAAAATCGGCCGTTAGGCACGGTTTTTACTTGTTTTAAAATAAAAAGAAGTCTACTGAACTTGTTCGTTGTAGCCTCATTGTGTTTTGAAAAAGTCTGCGGAATCAGAATGATATTGGCTGGAGGCGAGCTCAGAAGTTGACGATCAACTAAGTCGAGTGAAAAACGTTTTCGTAGGCGCTGCTAAGGTGTACTGAATAAAACTACCCAAAAGCGAATAGGTTATATCGGGATCAATCTTCGTCAGATTGTGTGCTTTCTTTTGGTTACTTTTCTTTGCACAAGCAAAGAAAAGTGACTGGCATGTCGGGCCACCCCCGACGGTCTTGATTGAAAACTCAAACAAATAAAGTAAACAACCAGAATATAAGAACAATTTCAGATAGAGCTTAAAGATCTAGATTCTGGCATGTTGGGCCACCCCCGACGACCTTGAATTTAAAACTATAAAAACATAAGTAAAAAACCAGAATATAACGACACGATTAAGTAGACATTAAAAACACAAAAAAAGCCGATGACGCTAATCATCGGCTTCTTATCTATCAACCAGCAATAAAAAAACTATTGACTAAAAATCGACTCACTCGACAAACCTTCATTACGCATAATTTCTTTTAACCGTCGCAATGCCTCAACCTGAATCTGCCTAACGCGCTCACGCGTCAAACCAATTTCAGCACCTACCTGCTCAAGGGTCGCCGACTCATGACCACGCAAACCAAAGCGACGCATAATTACCTCACGTTGCTTCTCAGACAAATCATCCAACCAATCATTAATGCTGGCACGCATATTATTGTCTTGTAATAACTCAGCCGGATCCGACACCTTAGTATCTGCAACCGTCTCGACCACAGTACGCTCTGAATCATGCCCCAACGGCGCATCAATTGACGTAACACGCTCATTAAGCTTTAACATGCGTTTAACGTCAGCTACGGGCTTCTCAAGCAGTTCGGCAATTTCTTCTGCAGTTGGCTCGTGATCAAGCTTCTGGCTTAACTCACGCGCTGCACGTAAATAGACATTTAATTCTTTAACCACATGAATCGGCAGACGAATAGTACGCGTCTGATTCATAATCGCACGCTCTATGGTCTGACGAATCCACCATGTTGCGTAAGTAGAAAAACGGAAACCGCGATCAGGATCAAATTTCTCAACCGCACGGATTAAACCTAAATTGCCCTCTTCTATTAAGTCCAATAAGGTTAAACCGCGATTTAAATAACGACGTGAAATCTTAACCACTAAACGCAAGTTAGATTCAATCATGCGCTTACGACCAGCTTCATCACCCGATAAAGCTAAACGCGCATAATGCTTTTCTTCATCTGCCGATAACAACGGCGAAAAGCCAATCTCATTAAGGTACATTTGCGTCGCATCAAGCGACTTATGTGAGCGCTCAGCCGTTTTTCTTCGGCCATCCATATCACCAGCAATATCTTTAAAGTCTTTACCTTCAACTTCAGGACTTTTATCAGCACTACTTGCAGTGCTGTCTTTTGCTTCTATCTTTTGGTCCGCATTCGCGATCATCGGAAGTGCCCCTTTAGGATAATGCTTTAATTTTTTGTTGCTGCTTTAACGTTCAATTAAATCGCTTATTTCTTTTTCGGTAATAAGCTTATCGGGTTAAGCGGCACACCCTTCTTTCTAATTTCAAAGTGTAAATGCTCAAACGTCGTACCACTCTTTCCCATTTCGGCAATTTGCTGCCCAACTTTAACTTTATCGCCTTCGTTTACCAACAATTGACTGTTATGGGCATAAGCACTTAAATACGTTTCATTATGCTTAACAATTAACAACTTTCCGTAAGCGGGTAAACCAGCTCCAGCGTACACCACAATGCCGGTGTTAGCCGCGTAAATGGATTGCCCTCGTTTACCACGAATATCCAAACCTTTGTGCAGCGCACTACTCTTAGTGGAGTAACGTCGACTAACAGCACCCTTAGCAGGCCATTGCCAAGCTGCAAACCCATCAAAGCGTTTAGGTTCAACCGGTCGCAATTTTCTCGGTGTTTTCGTTTTTGCCGAAACCGAAGGTTGTCTAGCAACCACCGGCGTTCGAGCTTTTGGTATCGTTGTTAATATCAACGTTAACTGCTGCCCGACATTAAGCCGATACGGTGCGCGAATACCATTTGCGCGTGCTAATCGCTCGTGATCCATATTGTAGCGCCAAGCAATAGCATACAATGTTTCACCAGGGCTAACCCAATGACTGTTAATCTTTTCCGTTGGCGGCTGCGCACGTTCAACCACCATAACGTGCGCTGAATCGGCGCAAGCAAGTAAAATAAACGGCAGTGCCATAAAGCCCACACCGCGTATTACATACCTCAGTCTTTTAACAGCACCGTCATTGTGACTCAACATCGCTTAAAATCTTTTTTAGAAACTTCGTCTAATATAATGATTTTAAAGCCATTTAAAACGAATTCATTGACTAAATGTGCACTATTTCTCTATATGAAGCGCTATTTTTTCCAAAAACAGTGAGAAGCAGCAGTTAAAATGAGCAACTAAGATATAACATTGATTGTATTCACAACCTAGGCCACTTCACAGATAACCCTACTATGTTAAGAATTTCCCTATGTTAAGAAACCTTTATGACTGGGTACTGACCCTCGCTGAACATCGCTATGCATCGCTGGCATTGTTTGTCATGGCATTTGCCGAAGCGTCTTTTTTTCCAATTCCACCCGACGTCTTACTATTGGCGATGGCTATGGGGGCTCCTAACAAAGCATTACAGTTTGCCGTTATTTGCACCATCGGCTCGGTCTTAGGTGGTATGGCGGGATATGTCATGGGCTGGGGATTATGGGGCGCACTCGATAGCTTCTTCTACCAATACATTCCCGGCTTTAACGAGGTCTTATTTTTAAAACTGGCTAACTCTTTTGCAGATAATACCTTTGAGGCTATTTTTATCGCTGGTTTTTCACCCGTTCCCTTTAAAGTATTTACGGTTGCGGCAGGCGCGGCATTGGTGCCATTTGGTATTTTTGTATTAGGTGCAGCAACCAGTCGCGCACTTCGCTATGGCCTATTGGCGTTGTTGATAATGTGGTTTGGGCCCACAATAAAAGTATGGATTGATAAGTATTTTAATTTACTGACTATTGTTGCAACGGTATTACTGGTTGGTGGCTTTGCATTAATAAGCTATCTGCACTAAGCAAAAAAATAGCTCAATAGATAAAACACTTATCTTATTGAGCTATATTTTGATCTTATTTTTTCTCTATGCTTGTTTATCTATACGCTTAGCTACCGATACGCTTATTTCTTGGAATGATGCTTAATCAGTCGACGACGTTTACTCACTTGTCGCTCGGTTAGCTTATTCTTTCTACCGGCATAGGGGTTATCACCGGTACGGTACTCAATACGAATCGGTG
>Ga0209198_1002354_pt1 | contig 13179 bp, 13 predicted proteins | sample COGITO_mtgs_1105_2_FD_184804 | JGI IMG/M metagenome (GOLD analysis project Ga0209198, IMG submission 184804) | Pelagic marine microbial communities from North Sea - COGITO_mtgs_110519 (SPAdes) (version 2) | ecosystem: Environmental > Aquatic > Marine > Epipelagic ...
ATCTACAAGCAGTGCCACCGCAAGCTTACTGGTTCGGTCAATGGCGACAAAGAGATAAAGCTTACCTTCGTTTATGCGCAATTCGGCAATGTCGATATGGAAATAGCCGATGGATTATCTTTTGCACTTCTGTCTGTTTGGCTTGTCGCCTTCCATATCCAGCAGTCGGGAAATCCCACGCCGTTGTAGACAACGATGCAGTGAAGGGCGCGTAAGATCTGGGATCGACGGCTGTAGGGCGTAAAGGCACTCATCGAGCGGCAGAAGTGTATGGCGCTGAAAAGCCACGATCATCGCCTCCTCAGACGAGCTCAGAACCGTCGAGCTGGATCCGTCGGGCCGGTCTTATGATCTTTTAATGTCTCGCGCTTACGCCACTTGGCGGCTGTTTTGACATTGATGCCGAGTTCTCGGCTCAGCGCCGCGGTTGTAGCTTGCGCTTCTCGCGATCATGCTGCGCATAACCCTGTCAGCCAATGGATCGCTGTATTTTTGCTCTGATTGCCTGCGTGGTCATGGCGCAGCCGTGACGTATTTGTCCCATAATGCTTCCTTCCATTCCAAAGAACAGATCGCACCATTAAAACGTGGGAGCAAACACCTAGGCAGGTTGGCGTTGTTTCGAATATAAAGTTACTTTGGGCTGTAACTGGATTGTCCTAAATTCACTGTATGCTTGTGATTGAGGACGTGTCTTGACTAGACTTGAATGGAAGTGTACTTATTATTGAACAAACGTTCAATTAATGGGGTCCGGTATGTTTATGGCAGCAATGCGCTTTGATCTGGGTGAGGATGTAAACGCGCTGCGCGATAGCGTGCACCGCTGGGCGCAGGAACGGGTGAAACCGCTGGCCGGTGAGATAGACCGCGACAATATGTTTCCCGCCCATCTGTGGTGTGAGATGGGGGACTTGGGCCTGCTGGGGGTGACCGTTGATGAGGCATATGGTGGCAGCGGGCTGTCGTATCTGGCCCATACGGTGGCTGTTGAAGAAGTGGCGCGTGCCAGTGCCAGTGTCAGCCTGTCTTACGGGGCCCATTCCAATCTTTGTGTCAACCAGATCCATCTCAATGGCACCGAGGCGCAAAAACAAAAATACCTGCCTGGGTTGATTAGTGGTGCGCATGTGGGTGCCTTGGCGATGTCTGAAGCTGGGGCAGGGTCTGATGTGGTTTCGATGGCACTCCGAGCTGAAAAACGCAATGATCACTATCGGTTGAACGGACAGAAATACTGGATCACCAATGGACCAGACGCCGATACATTGGTGGTATACGCCAAGACTGATCCCGATGCTGGTTCTCGGGGTATTACGGCCTTTTTGATCGAAAAAGCCATGACCGGCTTTTCGAGCAGTCCGCATTTTGACAAATTGGGCATGCGTGGCTCGAACACTGCCGAGTTGATCTTTGAGGATGTGGAGGTACCCTTTGACAACGTGTTGGGTGAAGAGGGGCGCGGTGCTGTGGTGTTGATGTCGGGTCTGGATTACGAGCGCGTGGTGCTTTCGGGGATCGGCACAGGCATCATGGCCTCCTGTCTGGACGAGATCATGCCGTATATGGTTGACCGCAAACAGTTTGGTCATAGCGTTGGTGACTTTCAACTGATGCAGGGCAAAATTGCCGATATGTATACGGCGATGAATTCGGCTCGGTCTTATGTGTATGAGGTTGCCAAGGCCTGCGACAGGGGCGATGTCACCCGCCAAGATGCTGCCGCATGTGTTTTATACGCGTCTGAACAGGCCATGATGGTGGCGCATCAGGCCGTGCAGGCGATGGGTGGGGCTGGATTTCTGGCCGACAGCCCGGTGGCGCGCATTTTCCGGGATGCCAAATTGATGGAAATTGGGGCGGGAACATCGGAAATTCGCCGTATGCTGGTCGGGCGTGAATTGATGGCCGCAATGCGATGATATCAACGCCACGGTCTTTGAGCCCAGACAAAGGGGCGGCGCTGGCCGATACTTGTGCCCAGTCGAGTGAAAAGCATGTTGCCTGACAGCCAATCTTACGCAGAGCTTGTCGACGGGTTTAATTGGGATCTGCCGGCGCGGTTAAATATGGCTGAACAAACCTGCGATGTCTGGGCAGACAAAGCGCCAGAGCAGATTGCGATTATCGATCTCAGCGCGGCAAGACAACAAATTAGCTATGCTAAGCTGCGCGGTATGGCTGATGGTTTGGCACATTATTTGTGCGCCTGTGGGGTGCAACGCGGCGACCGGATCGGGGTATTGCGCACGCAGGGCGCTTGGACCGCAGCGGCGCATATCGCGTGCTGGAAAATCGGTGCGATTTCGATCCCTTTGTTTAAGCTGTTTGGACCTGAAGCGCTGTTGTCACGCCTTGAGGATGCACAGGTCCGGTTGGTTGTGACTGATTTTGAGGGTCGGGATGCTGTGTCGGGGATTGGTGGACCAGACCGTATTGTTCTGGTTCCTGAAGACATAATCTTTGGCGACGCGGTGTTTGACACGGTATCTGCGGGACCACAGGATCCGGCGGTTTTAATCTATACTTCGGGAACCACGGGGGCGCCGAAAGGTGCGCTGCACGGGCACCGGGTTTTGACTGGTCATTTGCCGGGTGTGAGCCTGAGCCATGATTTTCTGGGTCAGGCAGGCGATTGCCTTTGGACCCCGGCAGACTGGGCTTGGATTGGTGGCTTATTTGATGTGTTGATGCCGGCGCTGGCATTGGGCGTGCCGGTGGTGGCTGCGCGGATGGAAAAATTTAACGTCTTGGAATGCCAGGAAATTATTAAAGATGGCGGGGTGCGCAACGTGTTTTTTCCGCCAACAGCGCTGCGCATGCTCAAAGCGGATGGTGCAAAAATTAACGGACTGCGATCAGTGGCCAGCGGTGGTGAACCGCTGGGGGCCGAAATGCTGGCTTGGGGGCAAAGTGCCTTTGGCGTTGTAATCAACGAGTTTTATGGACAAACCGAGTGTAACATGGTTGTCTCATCCTGTGGTGCGCTGTTCGACGCGCTGCCCGGTTGCATTGGAAAACCTGCGCCGGGCCATGAGATTGCGGTGTTGGATGCGCAGGGGCAGCCCTCAGATATTGAGGGTGATATTGCGGTGCGGCGTGGGTCGGCTGCGATGATGCTGGAGTATTGGAACCGCCCCAATGCGACGCAGGAAAAATACATTGGTGACTGGATGTTGACCGGGGATCGGGGTATTTGGGTGGGCGAATTTCTGCGATTTATCGGTCGGGAGGATGATGTAATCACCTCTGCAGGGTATCGGATTGGTCCGGCTGAAATCGAAGATTGCCTCTTGCGGCACCCGGCGGTGGCAACCGTGGCAGTGGTGGGCAAACCAGATGCGTTACGCACGCAGATTGTCAAAGCCTTTGTTGTGCTGCGACCCGAGTATGATGCGACAGAACAGCTGATGCTCGAGCTTAAAAAATTCGTGAAAAACCGGCTTGCCAAACATTGTTACCCCAGAGAAATTGAATTTTTATCCGAGCTGCCTTTGACGGTGACAGGTAAAGTCATTCGCAGGCAATTGAAGGCTCGTGCTGCGACAAGTGCTGGTGTATAAAATTGAGCATTACTGTTTATATTTACAATATAGAAAGACATAGAATGACCGATCATATATTGTCGTTTACCAGCCCACTTACCAGTCTTTGTGTATTAATAAGCGACTGTGGGTGGCTTCAGTTTAGATATTTTTTGGCCGGCATCTTATTGATTTGGGCCACTTCGGGCTTTGCGCAGGAAAGACTGTTGACCGGGTCTGACCTCGCGCCTTTGGAGGCCTGTTTCGAAAAGCAACTTAAAGAGGCCGCAACGAACAACGAACCTGTGGTGGATCAAGCAGGGCTGGAGTGTGTGGGCTTGGCAGTGGTGCCCTGTAAAATAAAGCTCTTTGCGACGGGATCCATTCCCAAGTCGGAGTGTCCCAATGCAGAATATGAGTGGTGGGATGTAAAACTGAACCAAGCCTATAAAGTTATGATGAAAGAGGCAAAGCGGGCCGATGCCTTGGGAAAAAACCTTTCCTTTAGCGAAGTAGACAGCCTGCTTAAGATGCAGCGAGCGTGGATCGGCTACCGTGATGCCACCTGTCATTTTAGCTATCTGCAATTTGGGGGGGGCACTTTAGGTCCAACAGGGGAAGCCGAATGCCTGTTGTTGCTCACGGCGCGGCAGACAATATTTCTGACCAGTTATACGTTGCGCTGGGCGGAAAGAAATTGAGGCAATTGTGAGATGGCTTGATCGATCGCTGCGGCTGCCCCATCCCGTTTGGATTGTTTTTGCTGTGTTTATCTGCCTGTTGTGCCTGGTCGCTGTACGGCTGGGGTTGCGAACGGCATCGATGACTGAGACGGACATTATCAGTCACTACAGCGCTCAGTATTTGGCCCAAGAACAAGCTGAGGGCAGAGCTGCCAGACCAATTGATTGCTATGCGATTGCCGGTGGCGAAATTTGGGTGCGGATGGAAGTCGTTTGCGAACCAGACGAGGCTGGCAGCTACCGTTATATTGTGGGCTTTTGGGGTCAGTTATTGACAGCCACCAAAGGACCAGCACCACAATCCGTGCCGCAAACTTGAAACAACACCCGTCGCTTGGGGCATAAAGTGGAGAATAAATTATGAAACTGACATCATCGGCAACCCCTAACGCAGCCGCGTTTCAAGCCAATAGAGATCGCCATCTTGAGGCGCTTGAGATTGTACAACAGGCCGCAGAGGTGGCAGCGCTGGGGGGGGGAGAGCGCCCGCGTGCCCGACATATTGCCCGCGGTAAGATGTTGCCGCGCGATCGGGTGGCAGGGCTGCTTGATCCCGGGTCTCCGTTTCTTGAAATTGGCGCTACAGCCGGCCACGGTCTCTATCAGGGGGCCGCGCCCTGTGCGGGGTTGATTGCTGGGGTGGGCCGGGTGCAGGGCCAGCAGGTGATGGTGCTGTGTAATGATGCCACGGTGAAGGGTGGCACCTATTATCCGATGACGGTGAAAAAACATCTGCGCGCGCAAGAGATTGCCGAGGAATGCCGCCTACCATGCGTTTATCTGGTCGATAGCGGTGGTGCGAACCTGCCTAATCAGGATGAGGTGTTCCCCGACCGTGATCATTTTGGGCGGATTTTTTACAATCAGGCGCGGATGTCGGCGCGGGGCATTGCCCAGATCGCTGTGGTGATGGGCTCGTGCACCGCAGGTGGCGCCTATGTGCCAGCGATGTCGGATATCACGGTGATCGTCAAGGCACAGGGCACGATTTTTCTGGCGGGTCCACCGTTGTTGAAAGCCGCCACTGGCGAGATTGTCAGCGCCGAGGATTTGGGCGGTGGGGACGTGCACACGCGTTTGTCCGGGGTCGCCGATTATCTGGCTGAGGACGATACGCACGCTTTGGCACTCGCGCGCCGCGCAGTGGGCAACCTCAACCGGCCTGTGGCAACAAATGTTCAGTGGCAGACGTCTGAAGATCCGGCCTATGACCCGGAAGAATTACTTGGGGTGGTGCCGGCAGACTTGCGCCAACCCTATGATATCCGCGAGATCATTGCCCGGGTGGTAGACGGGTCGCGCTTTGATGAGTTCAAAGCCCGGTTTGGCGAGACATTGGTCACTGGCTTCGCCCATTTACAGGGCTGTCCGATAGGGATTGTGGCCAATAATGGTGTTCTGTTTTCGGAGGCGGCGCAAAAGGGCGCGCATTTTGTCGAGCTATGTTCACAGCGTAAAATCCCACTGGTATTTTTTCAAAATATCACTGGCTTTATGGTAGGGCAAAAATACGAAAACGAGGGCATCGCCCGGCATGGTGCCAAGATGGTCACCGCCGTTGCCACCACATCGGTGCCGAAAATTACCATGATTGTGGGGGGCTCTTTTGGTGCAGGCAATTATGGCATGGCGGGGCGGGCGTATCAGCCGCGGTTTTTATGGAGCTGGCCTACATCGCGGATCAGCGTGATGGGTGGCGAACAGGCGGCTGGCGTTCTGGCCACGGTCAAACGTGATGGTATTGAGCGCGGCGGCGGGCAATGGACCACCGAGGAGGAGGAGGCGTTCAAGCAACCGACGCTTGATATGTTCGAGCGGCAGTCACACCCGTTGTATGCCAGTGCCCGGCTTTGGGATGACGGTATTATTGATCCGCGCAAAACCCGTGAGGTCTTGGGGCTGTCGCTGACTGCGGCTCTTGCTGCACCGATCGAGGACACGCGGTTTGGCGTGTTTCGCATGTGACCAACCGCAGCTTAAGGCAACTTAAAAAAGCGCGCTTTTGCGGCGCGCCCACCCGCCCACCCCGCGCCGCAAAAGCGCCGACACAGACACGACGGTAAAGGACTTGCAGATGTTTGAAAAAATCCTGATCGCCAATCGCGGTGAGATCGCTTGTCGGGTGATGGCCACCGCGCAATCGATGGGGATCGCCTGTGTGGCGGTTTATTCTGATGCCGACCTCGCGGCAAAACATGTCGCCATGGCCGACCAGGCGGTGCATATTGGCGGGTCCAAGCCTGCCGAGAGTTACCTGCGTGCCGATGTGATTGTGGCAGCGGCATTGGCGTGTGGGGCCGAAGCCATTCACCCCGGTTACGGGTTTCTTTCCGAGAATCCTGACTTTGTTGAGGCGGTCGAGGCGGCCGGATTGGTCTTTATCGGACCCTCTGCCAGTGCCATGCGCGCTATGGGGCTAAAAGATCAGGCCAAGCGGCTGATGCAGGCGGGGGGCGTGCCCGTGGTGCCGGGCTATCATGGTGATAATCAAGACCCGGCCTTTCTGTCGCAGCAGGCGGCAAAGATAGGCTTTCCAGTTTTGATCAAGGCGGTTGCGGGCGGTGGTGGTAAGGGGATGCGGTTGGTCACGCAGTGCAGTGATTTTTCTGCGGCCTTGGCCAGTGCGCAGGCCGAGGCATTGTTAGGGTTTGGCAATGGTGCGGTGCTGATCGAAAAATACATCACCACACCGCGCCATATTGAAATACAGGTCTTTGGTGATGGCACCCATGCTGTGCATCTTTTTGAACGTGACTGCTCGTTGCAGCGGCGTCATCAAAAAGTCATCGAAGAGGCGCCCGCGCCGGGTATGACCCTTGAGATGCGGGCGGCAATGGGTCACGCAGCGGTCACCGCAGCTGAGATGATTGGCTATAAGGGCGCAGGAACGGTCGAATTTATCGTCGATGCCTCGGACGGGCTGCGCCCTGACCGGTTCTGGTTTATGGAGATGAACACCAGATTGCAGGTCGAGCATCCGGTCACCGAGGAGATCACCGGCGTTGATCTGGTGGCATGGCAGCTGCATGTGGCCTTTGGCGCGCCCTTGCCATTGACGCAAGACGCGCTGCGCATAAACGGTCACGCGATCGAAGCGCGGCTGTATGCCGAGGATCCGGCCAATGACTTTTTGCCCGCGACGGGGCGTTTGAGCCATCTGCGCTTGTCGACGCTGGCGCGCAGTGACAGCGCGGTGCGCAGTGGCGATGTCATTTCCCCCTATTATGATCCGATGATTGCCAAGTTGGTCACCCATGCGCCGACCCGTGCGGCGGCGCTAAAGCGAATGTCGCATGCGCTTAGCGATTGCGAGGTGGCCGGCACTGTTACCAATCTGGCTTTTCTCGGCGGGTTGGTTGCCCATCCTGAATTCGTGGCGGGGGATGTGGATACTAGTTTGATCGCCCGCAATCAGACTTTGCTGACCACGCTTGCAGGCGCCCCGCCAGAGCCTTGGCTCTGGGCGCAGGCGGCTTTGATGGCGGCGGGTTTGGACGCTGCGCCAAATTGGGATGATGGTTTCACCCTTTGGGCGCCGCTGCAGCGCCGGATTGATCTCCAGCACGGGTCTGAGATGCGACCGATTATATTGCGGTCACAGGCGCCGGACCATCACCACCTTGAGCTGGATGGCCATGTGGTTGTGGCGCGTTGGCAAAATGCGCGGTGGTCGTTTGATGGCCATGCTGCGGTGAGCAGTAGTCAGACTGCGACAGACGTGACGTTGTTTGTAAGTTATGGATTAGCTTTTTATTTGATCGACCCGCTGGCCCGCATGAGCGATGAAGATGCGGGTGGGCCGGTGGTTGCTGCACCGATGCCGGGGCTGGTGCGCAGAGTTATGGTGAGCGCAGGTCAATCAGTGGTGCAGGGCGATTGTTTGATGATCTTAGAGGCGATGAAGATGGAGCATAGTCTCAAAGCCAGCCGTACTGGGGTGGTGGCAGAGGTATTGATTGAGCAGGGTCAACAGGTCGCTGCCGGAGATGCGTTGATCCGCTTGGACGAAGAGGCAGGGTAGGGCACGCAGCGGGCCGCTTCGGTTTGGCAAGGTTACAGAATTTAGGGCCGCGAATAAAATACCGAGGCCGCCAGTAAAAAGGAGAGAGGCCGCAATGGCTGAGACAGTTGAAATTTTTGAAGTGGGGCCGCGTGACGGCTTGCAAAATGAGGCGCGGCCAATCCCTTTGTCGGAAAAAATAGCGCTGGTGGATTGTCTTAGCCAAGCGGGTTTTAAACGGATCGAAATTGCCAGTTTTGTCAGCCCCAAGTGGGTGCCGCAAATGGCCCAATCAGCCGAGGTTTTGGCCGGCATTCTGCGCGTGTCGGGGGTGTCATATGCCGCGCTGACCCCAAACCGTCGCGGCTTTGATGATGCCTTGCATTCTAAGGCCGATGAGGTGGCAATTTTTGCTGCCGCTTCTGAAGGGTTTTCGCAGGCTAATTTAAACACTGATATTGCTGGCAGCCTGCAGCGCTTTGGCGAGGTCGCTGTGGCAGCCAAAGAGGCAGAGCTGCCAGTTCGCGGCTATATCTCTTGCGTTACCGATTGTCCTTATGAGGGTGCGGTCGATCCCGATCAGGTGCGTCGGGTGGCCGAGACCCTGCTGGAAATGGGGTGCTATGAGATCAGTCTTGGCGACACTATCGGGCATGCCAGTCCGGCGCGAATTGCGGCCTTGTTAGATGTTGTGGTGCCGCATGTCCCGCCATATCTTCTGGCCGGGCATTATCACGACACGCGCGGGCTCGCCTGGGAGAATGTACAGGTGTCGCTAGATTATGGCCTGCGGGTGTTTGATGCGTCTGTAGGGGGACTGGGGGGCTGTCCCTATGCGCCGGGGGCTGCGGGCAATATTGACACCGAGAGCCTGCATCATAACTTGACACAGAGGGGCTATGACACTGGGCTTGAGGCCACTCAATTGGCACGGGCGGCGGTGATGGCACATGCGATGCGGGGAGCGCAGAACAATGTCTGAAACGCTTGAAATCAAGACCGACAAGCAGGGGGTTGCTACGCTCTGGCTTGATCGAGCAGACAAACACAACGCGATGTCGGCGCAGATGATTGCTGAGCTTTCGCAAGCCGCAGCGGCACTGGCCCAGAACGAATTGGTGCGGGTTGTGGTGCTTGCGGCACGGGGCAAGAGTTTTTGTGCTGGGGGCGATCTGGGCTGGATGCGGTCGCAGATGGACGCAGACCCACAGACCCGTGCGCGCGAGGCGACAGCATTGGCGCGGATGCTTCACGCGCTCAATACACTGCCGAAACCTCTGATTGCGCGGGCCCAAGGCAATGCGTTTGGCGGTGGTGTGGGTTTGCTCAGTGTCTGTGATGTGGCGATTGGCGCCGACAGCGCAGTGTTGGGGCTGACTGAGACCCGTCTTGGTCTGATCCCGGCCACTATTGGCCCTTATGTAAGCGCGCGCATGGGTGAGGCGCGGGCGCGTCGGGTGTTTATGTCGGGGCGGCGGTTTGCGGCTGCTGAGGCGGTGGATTTGGGATTGTTGGCGCAAGCGGTTCCTACAGAAAATCTGGACGCGGCGGTTTGGAATGAAATCGAGCCGTATTTAAGCTGTGCGCCAGCGGCGGTGGCGCGGGCCAAAGCGTTTCTGCGCCATCTTGGGCCGGTGATCGACGAGACGGTGATCCAACACAGCATTGCAGAGCTTGCGGCCTGCTGGGCTGGTGATGAAGCGCCTGAGGGCATCGCAGCCTTCTTTGACAAGCGCCCGCCAAGTTGGGGCTAGCAGAAGTCTTTTTGGATGGTCGGGTCTTGAACCTTATTGTCTGTCGCCCTAGGAGGTATTCGGGGAAATGGCAAAAAGGAACGACAGATGTATGTTGCTATGAACCGCTTTACAGTTACGGCGCAGAACGCCGCAGCGTTTGAGGCTCTGTGGCTTGGGCGCGACAGTTACCTCAAAGATGCGGACGGGTTTGTCGAATTCCAGATGTTGAAAGGCCCAGAGGCCGAGGGCGTGACCTTGTACGCGTCTCACACAGTGTGGGCAGACGAGGCCAGTTTTCGGGCTTGGAAGCGCAGCGATGCGTTTCGAACCGCGCACGCCAATGCTGGGCAGACGCTTAAGCTGCATGAGGGTCACCCGGTATTCGAGGGCTTTAGTGCGATCCAGCAGATTTCTAACAACCAGTCCTAAGCCACTTTTCTAAACCCCAATGCCATCTTGGTGGAAAGATTATTTAACATGTTTGATGGCCTTGCCTTAACTTCTGCAAGCGCGATAGCCCTGCTGTTAGTGATGATATTTGCCGGTCGGGCCTTTCGTGAAAACTGGAAGGCTCAGGCGCAGGGTTGGACCAGTCGCGCTTGGTTGTACGGACTACCCGCAACGCTGGCATTCTTTGCTTTGGCGCTGATCCCGTTGAACGGTGGGTAAGGGGGCTGGTTTAAACGCGATGACCTTATGTCTCGCAGTGAAGGTTCAGAAATTTTCTACCATCTGCTGGGCCCGCTTGCAGGCCAGTTTGTCGCGAAGCGGGCTGTTGGGGTCGATGTCTTTTTTGCAAACAAGGCACTTGTCGGCCCCAGCTATTGCATTCAACCCGCCGCAACTGCCCTTGATATTCTTGCCCATGAGTATCACACCTAAAGACATGCCCAGCACAATCAGAAGCAGTAATACAAATGCCAACACAAACGTTTCCAAACTGATGGCTCCCTTGGGGTTGCTAAAGGCTTTGTGGTTGTTTAACTTTTTTGGTCCGAAGTTCAAAGAGCGAACTGGCGCTTGTGGTAAATAAATTTTCGCCCTTGGTGATAAACAGCACGGCTATGCCATGTTTTTCGGCCAGTGGCATACCAGCTTGATCGCCCAACACGAGCATCGCAGTTGCCCAACCGTCGGCGGCCATCGCGGTATCAGCCAAAACCGTTACTGATGCGGTGCGGTGGCGGATAGGGCGGCCAGTGGTGGGATCGATGATATGAGAATAGCGCACCCCGTCATATTCGTTGAAATTGCGATAATCTCCCGAGGTCGCCATTGCCTGATCGCTGAGGTTTAAAATGGTCTGCACGGTGCTTTGCGCCATATCAGGTTTTTCGATGCCAATCGCCCACGCCTTACCTTCGGGGTTCAAGCCTGCTGTGATCAGATCGCCACCGATTTCCACCAAATAACGCTCTATTTCGTTGTCACGCAAATAGTCAGCGACCGCATCAACTCCGTACCCTTTGGCGATTGCTGAGAGGTTGACCGAAACGCCGGCTTGGTGTTTTTGCAATGTTCTTGCCGCTGCATTGAGCGTTAGAAAGCGGTCTTGGCCGACCAGATCGCGGGCCAGTCTGATATCGGTATCTGCGGGCACGTCGGCGTCTGGAGTTTTGGGGCCAAAGCCCCAAAGATTGATCAACGGAGCCAATGTGACATCAAACTTGCCGTCGGTTTTAAGGTGTATATCTTGCGCTGAGGTCAACACAAAAGAGAAGGCGTCAGAGATGTTTGTCGGAGACGTGCTTTGGCTCTTGTTAAACCGGCTTACTTCGGACGCCGGGTCCCAGTTTGACATTTTCGCGTTCACCGTTGCAAGCGTGGCGGTGATTCCTTCGGATAAATTTTCTTGTGTAAGGGTATCGGGGGCATCCACGATAGTCACCCGATAGGTGGTGCCCATTGTTTCGCCCAAAATACGAATCGTTTCCGGGGCTCGACTGGACCAAAAGCAGCCGCTTACGACGAAAATCGTCAATAGAACTGCGTACTTGTGCATAATGGGCCTCGCTGTGCTTAGAGATTCACCAAAAATCCACTGCCTTTCACTAAAAAACGACACTGTCAACGTGCAAGTGCCGCGACAATCTGACTGTTTTTTATAAGGTAAAACTGCGACATTTCACGGTGTAGAGCGTTGCTAATACGACAGATATTTACTAGAAAGCCGTCAAAGCGCCCATCTGCCCGCTTTGGGGTTGGATGTGTCCTGCCGATCCTTACGGCAAACTGTCTGAATCAACCATCGCCTCGGGTATCTGAGGCAACGAATTGCGGAGCCTTATGCCAGATTTCTCGCTCAAGCAGGGTCTTGACCTTCCAATATCCGGTGCGCCGGAGCAACATATATATGACGGCCCCAGTCCGAACAGTGTGGCCATCGTTGGGCCAGATTATGTTGGCCTGAAACCAAAGATGCTTGTCACGGAAGGAGAGGCAGTCGAACGTGGGACCGCACTGTTTTGCCACAAAGATATGCAGGATGTGACATACGTGTCGCCCTGCAAGGGTCGGGTGCGCGCGATCATGCGGGGGGCGCGTCGCGCGCTACAAAGCGTGGTTATTGATGTGAGCGACGCTGAGGATCCGGGTATTGATTTTGGGACCACTGATCTCGCCGCACTCGACCAAGATCATGTCCGACGTTGCTTGTGTGCTTCGGGTCTGTGGACGTCGTTTTTGACGCGGCCATATTCCCAAATTCCTGCCCCCGACGCCGTGGCTGATGCGATTTTTGTCACTGCAATGGAAAGTGAGCCGCTGGCGCCAGACGCTGCGGTGGTCATTGCGCAAAACCCAGCCGCCTTTGAGGCCGGTGTGAAGGTTGTGCGCGCGCTCACAGAAGGTAAAACCTATCTCTGCAAAAAGCTTGGCAGTTCGGTGGCGGATGTGGCGGGTGCCGAAAGTCACAACTTTAGTGGCCCACACCCGGCCGGACTGGCTGGGACGCATATGCATTTTCTCGACGCACCAAGCGCGACCAGAACCGTTTGGTCCATCGGTTACCAGGATGTGATCGCAATCGGGACCTTGTTTCTAACAGGCCATCTGGACCCTAGCCGTGTGGTGGCGCTGGGTGGGCCGTTGGCGGCAAACCCGCGCCTTTTACGCACCCTGATGGGGGCTTCACTTGAGCAGTTGACCGAAGGTGAAGTGTCTGGGACTGAACCCGT
>Ga0209198_1002361_pt1 | contig 13158 bp, 10 predicted proteins | sample COGITO_mtgs_1105_2_FD_184804 | JGI IMG/M metagenome (GOLD analysis project Ga0209198, IMG submission 184804) | Pelagic marine microbial communities from North Sea - COGITO_mtgs_110519 (SPAdes) (version 2) | ecosystem: Environmental > Aquatic > Marine > Epipelagic ...
CTTATTAGGGAAGGACTTAATCTTAAATTTCTCTTTTTAGCAATGGGTTTAATACTAATTTTTATTCTTACACTTTTATTTAGCCCCTTGAACTTATCTTTAGTAATGGGATTTATTTTTTTCATCATATATAATCTGATAAAAAAAAGATATCCCAAAACAAAAAAAAATCCCTTTATTTCAACATTAATTTTTGGAATAGTATTCTCCTATTCTGTTAGTCTTATTTTCAATACTGTTTTTGAACAAAGACACAGAGATCGTTTTAACATTATTTTAGGTCTCGAAACAGATTCAAGAGGAATCGGCTACAATATAAATCAATCTAAAATTGCTATTGGTTCAGGGGGGTTTAGTGGAAAAGGCTTTCGCAATGGTTCACAAACAAAAGGAAATTTTGTTCCAGAACAAGAGACAGATTATATTTTTAGTATTGTGGGAGAGGAATGGGGGTTTCTAGGAAGTGTAACCCTAATTCTTTTATTTGTAATACTTATTTTTAGAATAATTTATAAAGCGGAACGACACTCTTCTGCTTATGCCAGAGTATTTTCATATACATTTGCAAGTATGCTTTTTGTTCACTTTTTTATAAATATTGGGATGACATTGGGCCTAGTTCCCACTGTAGGAATCCCATTACCTTTCATTAGTTATGGAGGGTCAAATTTACTAGCCTTTAGTTTAATGTTGTTTGTTTATTTAAACTTTGACGCCAATAGACTAGACTATTAAAACTATTTAGCGTTTACATCAAAGGCATCACGTAAGCTACTTCCTAAAATCATAAAAGCAAGTACTAAGCTCATAATAGCAAGTCCAGGAAGTACTGCTAAATATGGCTTTCCTAAAAGTAAATATCTAAAATGATCTTTGACCATACCTCCCCAACTTGGTATTGGTGGTTGAGCGCCAATTCCCAAAAAACTTAACCCACTTTCCATTAAAATAGCACTTGCAAAATTAGCTGCAGAGATAACAATTAATGGTGCAATAAGCATTGGTAAAATATGTTGAGATAAAATTCTCACATGTGAAAAACCAAGAGCAGCCCCTGCCTGAATATAAAGCTGCTCTTTAACTGATTTTACCTGTCCTCGAACAAGTCTTGCTACCTCAACCCACATAGTAAGTCCTACGGCAACAAATACTTGCCAAAAGCCACGCCCTAAAGCTAAGGTAATGGCTATAACCATTAACAAGGTTGGAATAGACCAAGTGATATTTATTAGCCACATAATAACACGATCAATCCAACCACCAAAATATCCAGCAATTGCACCTAAAAAAACACCTAACACTAACGATATAAAAACAGCCACAAATCCTATTGAAATAGAAATTCTCGAGCCTATCAAAAGTCTACTTAATAAATCACGGCCATATTTATCAGTCCCTAAAATAAATTGTTTTTTAATTAAATAATTTGATTTAATAACACTTTTATTTGCATCCCCCAGAAAGCTACTAAAAAATATTTTTTCATAGTAATCTGTTGCGTTACCATATCGTTTATAGGCTAGCCCATCTTTAAACCACTTAATATCTTGAACAGGTATTTCTTCATTTGGATTATTATTCCCTGATAAGAATAAATAAGATTTTTTTCTTTTTTTTTGTGGAATGATTAACATTTCACAAGAAAATCCAGGGGGCTGAGAGTGAATGGAAAGATGCATTTGATTTCCATAAGCCGTTTTATCGGGCGCTAAAAAATACGCGAATATTGCAATGAGTGTAACTATAATAATAAAAAGTAAACTACCTATAGCCCAAGAATCTTGCTTGAATTGATAGAGTGCGCGCTTAAACTCCAAAATATATTTTAGTTTTTAACTTCAGCTATTATATTATTACCACTAAGTTGAGTAGATAAATCTTTCAGTATTTCTATAGCTTCTGAAATATAAATATCCTTTTTAAGGGATTTTTGCCAGCGCTTTCTTTTGATAATTAAATCATCATTCACTTCAGCTTGTAATCCTGCTTCTGGCAACCACTGAAATTCTAAAGAGGATTCGTAATCACCTAACTTCTTAAAGCGTTCAGAATAGGTTTTATTCGATTCTCTCGTTGCTTTGTAGGATGTGAAATCTAATGAATAAGTATAATTTTCTTGTTGCTTTTTAATCCATAAAGCCTGTTCATCAATTAGAGTTAAAATTGGATTATCTTTTACACGTTGCTTACTTCTGGATAAAGAATATTCATAATTATTCAGGCCTTCAAATGTTTTGTAAAGAGCTGGTGAAATGCTGTCCCAAGCCAAGGGATTATCTTGATCTTTTTCTCCCATCTCAACGTAAGCATAGCGGTTTGGAAAAACAACATCACTTTTAACTCCTTCTAGCTGTGTCGAACGACCATTAATTCTATAAAACTTATCAGTAGTTACTTTAAGGGCTCCTAAATCACCATAGGTTCCTCCAGTAATCATTCTATTGAGATCAAAAACGTTTTGAACAGTCCCTTTACCAAACGTTTGCTTACTTCCCAAGATGATAGCCCTTTTATAATCTTGCAAAGCGGCAGCAATTATTTCTGAAGCTGAGGCTGAAAATTCATTTACTAGAATCACAAGAGGCCCATCCCAAACAATCCTGGGATCTATATCTTTTAAAACTTCTTTTTTTCCACCCGTGCTTTTTACCTGAACAACGGGTCCTTCCTTTATAAAATAACCTGCCATTTCAACTACTGTTTTGAGTGAACCACCGCCATTATTTCTTAGATCTAGAATAATTCCTTTTACATTTTTCTGTTTTAACTGCTCTAATTCTTTTTTAACATCAGTTGCAGCATTGCGTTGGTTGTAATCTTGGAAATTAACATAAAATTTAGGCAACTCAATCAATCCAAAAGATTCCTTATCATTTGTAATTAAGGAAGAACGAGCATAAGTCTCTTCAAGAATTACTACATCACGAGTTACTTTAACATCTTCAATTGAACCATCCACACGCTTAATAGTTAAAATTACTTGGGTGCCTTTTGGACCTTTTATAAGTTTGATAGAGTCATCTAAACGCATACCTGAAATATCTACAGCCTCCTTATTTGGTTGGGCAACTTTCAAAATAATATCTCCTATTTCTAATAATTCATCTCTCCAAACAGGCCCACCAGAAATAACCTCAACAATTTTTACTTCTTGATTTCTTTTTTGTAAACGAGCTCCAATTCCTTCAAATTCTCCAGACATACTAGCGTCAAAACGATCTTTATCGTTTGGTGCTAGATAAGAAGTATGTGGATCAAATTGTAACACAATTGAATTAATGTAAATTGAAAACCAATCTTTACGATTCAAATCATTGTAACGTTCAAAAAAAGAATCCATATTTTCTGAAATTATTTCTCTTGCTTTTACTTCAAGTTCACTGTCTGTTTTCATTACATAGGATACGTCTATTTCTAATTTTTGAACCTCTTCGTCTTTTTTAGAGGTGAAGCGCTCCAAGGCATTTAACTTAAGTCGCTTGCGCCATATGGATCTTAATTCAGTTAGATTATTTGCATACGATGCTTTTTTAAAGTCTAAATTAATTTCATCTTTAATTGAAAAATCAAAAGGAGTTTCTAAAAGAGATTTATAAAATCCTTCAACTTGAGACATACGTTCCATCAACTTTTCAAATGAAAGATTAAAAAACTCTACTTGAGTGTTTTTAATCTCATCATCAATTAGATGACGATAGAAATTAAATGAATTAATATCTGATTTTAAGAAAAAACGATGTTGTCCATCAATATTTTCAAGATAACTCATGTATGCATTTTCAGAAAATACATCATTGATATCTTTGGGGTCGAAGTGTCCGCGATCTAAAACATAGGATATAATCTCTAAAAGTAATTTATCCTTGTTTGGATTCTCTTTTTTTAGGCTAATCCCAAAAACGAAACCACTCAAAAGAATAAAAGATAAGATCCAAACAAAAGGTCTCATTGATAAAATTTTTAATATCATTCTCATAAGCTCTAAATATACATATATTCTTATAATTCATTTGTTAATATTGTTTTAAAAGAAAGCCCTTAAAGATTTCTTACATTTACTGTGAAAAAAAATTTATGACGTCTAAACCCTTAATATTGGTAACAAATGACGATGGAATTACCGCTCCTGGAATTCGAATGCTCATTGAAGTTATGAACGAAATCGGAGAGGTTATTGTTGTTGCACCAAACAGTCCTCAGTCTGCTATGGGTCATGCTATAACAATAAACTCAACGCTTCACTGTAGTAAAGTAACTGTTTCAGATGGACCACAAAAAGAGTATAGTTGCTCTGGCACACCTGCAGATTGCGTAAAACTTGCAGTCAACGAATTATTAGACAGAAAGCCTGATTTATGCGTCTCGGGTGTTAACCACGGATCTAATTCTTCTATTAATGTTATTTATTCAGGGACAATGAGTGCCGCATTGGAAGCAGGAATAGAAGGAATACCTGCTATTGGATTTTCATTAATGGATTTTCGATGGAATGCAGACTTTCATCCATTAAAAAAATTCATAAAACAAATAACACTTGAGGCGCTTCTAAAAGGAATTCCTCGAGATATTGTTTTAAATGTAAATTTTCCAAAATTAAAAGAAAAAGAAATTAAGGGCATTAAGATTTGTCGCCAAGCAAAAGCAAATTGGGTAGAAGAATTTGATAAAAGAACAAACCCTATGGGCAAAGAATATTATTGGCTTACTGGAACATTTGTTAATGAAGATAAAGGGGAAGATACTGACGAATGGGCATTAGAACAAGGATATGTCTCTATTGTACCTACACAATTTGATTTTACAGCACATCATAGCATTCAACAACTAAATACATGGGACTTATAAAAGACAAATATTTCCTCTGGGGAATTTTTACCGGTTTACTGTGGACAATTTTTGGTGTTATAATAATTGTTTTTTTTCTTTCAGAATCGTCAATAGAGACTAGCTTAGTGACGATTTACCAACAAAATAAATTAAGTGGACTCATCTCTATTGCTTCATTAATCAACCTACCTGTCTTTTTTCTTGCACTTAAAAAAAATAAAATATCATTTGCTAAGGGTCTAGTAACACTATCAATTGCAATGGTATTAGTTATCACTTATTTGAAAATTAATGCTTCCTAAATTTATTCAGTGAAATATTATCTCATTTCTGGGGAAGCTTCAGGGGATTTGCATGGCTCCCATCTTATAAAAGCTCTTAAAAAAGTTGATTCTAAAGCTACTTTTCGAGCATGGGGTGGTGATTTGATGGAACGAGAAGGGGCTTTTTTAGTAAAACACTATCGCGAACTTGCTTTTATGGGGTTTTGGGAAGTTATTTCACATTTACCTGACATTTTAAATAACATTGCGTTTTGTAAAAAAGACATTATTAATTATAATCCTGAGGTAATTATTTATATTGATTATCCCGGTTTTAATCTAAGGATTGCTGAATGGGCTAAAAAGAAAAAATTTAAAAACCATTACTATATAAGTCCACAGGTTTGGGCTTGGAAAGAAAATAGAATCCATAAAATGAAGGAAAATTTGGATGCTCTTTATGTAATTTTACCTTTTGAAAAAACTTTTTTTGAAAATAAACATCAATTTTCTGTCCACTACGTAGGGCATCCTTTACTAGATTATATTCCTAAATATCCTAAAAACAATACATTTAATCAAGACCATGCTATAGTATCGGAGAAACCTATTATAGCTCTTCTTCCAGGAAGTCGTATTCAAGAAATAAAAAAAATGTTGCCACTTTTCGTTAGAGTTGCAAAATATTTTTCAGAATATCAATTTGTTATTGCGGGTGCCCCAGGAATTAGTATAGATCAATATAATATATTTACTGATACTACCTCAATGAAAATAGTCTACAATAGCACATATGATCTACTTCAACACAGCACTGCTGCTCTTGTAACAAGTGGAACTGCAACACTCGAAACAGCACTATTTGGTGTACCTCAAATAGTGTGTTATCGTAGTAGTTCCCTTAGTTATTGGATCGCTAAAAGAATCGTTAAGCTGAAATTTATTTCACTTGTAAATTTAATTTTAAATCGTTCAGCTGTTATAGAATTAATTCAAGATTCCTTGACAGAAGAAAGTCTTAGGCATCATCTTAAAGATCTTTTAAAAACTTCTAGTACTAAAAAAATAGAGAAGGAATATCTAGCATTAAAAATCATTTTAGGAAAAGGTGGGGCAAGTAGTAAAACTGCCCAACTTATCTTCGATCAGGTGAGTAAAAAGAGTCTTTAAAATCCTGAAATAAATCATAACACACTGTCTGAAGAGACTGTTTTCAATATTATTTTTTATAATGCTTTGAATTACGGTAAATAAATTATTAAGTATATAAAAAATGACCAAATGATTACTGAAAATTATCGCTAAAGAAGGTGTACTAGAAATTATCCTCGAAAACGAGGAATAAAGCTCTTTTTATAATTTTCGAAATCTTCAGGCTTAGAAAAAATTTGATAATCTCCCTGTTTTATCATTTTAAGAAATAATTCTAGTTGCTTGGGCTTTTGATAACCTACAACGGGCATTATAGGTGCACCATTTTCGGTTAAAAAAACCATTGTTGGGTAGCCTTTTACTCCTAAAAACTGAGTGAATTGATGGGTAGCGTTCCTGCCCTTTCTATTAATATCATAATTAGGATTTGAAAATTTTTGATTATAAAAATTAATCTCTTCTTGTCCTTCTGCATTAAATTTTACAGCATAATAATGTTCACTAATATAACTTGAAACGTCTGGATTTTGAAAAGTATTTTTATCTAGTAACTTACAAGGTCCACACCAATCGGTATAAACATCCATGAAGATTTTTTTAGGTATTTTTTTTTGAGCTTCCATGGCCTCTGCTAGAGTCAACCATTCTATTTGTTGGGAACTAATAGTAGTTGTAAATAAAATAAAAGCGATGAACAGTATTAGATTTATTTTCATAGATTAATGAATATTTCCCATTAATTTTTTAAGTAAAGGTGCGGTTAATAAAACAATAATACCTGCTCCAATTGCATATTTAGAAATAAGATCAAAACCTCCAATATAAATATTTAAAGTATCCATTCCTCCCACATTAATATCTTCACTTTCAATTGCTAATTGTTTACCAATAAAACCAACTAATTGAAATGCATATGCAGAAGATAAAAACCAAACACCCATCATAAAGGCTACCATTCTTTTAGGAGATAAATCTGTTATTTTAGATAAGCCAACAGGCGACATAAATAGTTCTCCAACAGAAAGTAAAAAATACATTAATAATAAATAATTAAAAGGCACCATTCCATCTTCATTGGCAGCATTGCCACTCATTGCTAGTATAAAGAAACTAATCCCAGCAAAAAGTAATCCAAAACCAAATTTATAAGGAGTTCTTGGATTTATTTTACGTTTATTTAAGACCGTCCACATCCAAGATATTGGAAGTGCTAACAAAATAATAAACATTGAATTTAAAGAATTTGTTTGGGCTGCATCCAAATAAGTAAGCATCACATTTCTAGAAGCAAATAGAGTAATTACACTACCTGATAGCTCATGAAAACCCCAAAAAAGGGTCATAAATAGTGTAATGGCTATAGCAACAAGTAACTTCTTCCGTTCTTCTAAAGTTACCTTGCTTAAAACATAAGCCAAATAACCTATAATAAATATTCCAACTATTTTAAAAATTAGATTAACAATATTTTGATCTCCAAACATTCCTCCAGCTGCTGCCTTATAGCTTGCTAAAAGAATTGCAATTAAAGGAGCAGAAAGAAATGCTATAATTGTAATCCAATTTCCTTTGGTAACTCCAAAGGTTTTTATTAATAGTTTTTCTTTAGAGGGAGCGATTCCTTGAGCGCCAAAAACACCATCTTTAATTCCTTTCCAAAAGAACAATAAACCGGTTAACATACCAAACCCTGCTAATCCAAATCCGTAATGCCATCCATAAGCACTTCCTAGCCATCCACACAATAATGGAGCGATCCATCCACCTATATTAATTCCCATATAAAAAATGGTAAATCCAGAGTCTTTCCTTGAGTCTTTTTCACCATAAAGCGATCCTACAAAAGTTGAGATATTTGGTTTAAAAAAACCGTTTCCAATAACAATAAAACCAAGAGCAAGAAAAAAAGCATAATCATTTTCTATTGCTAAGACAAAATGTCCAAGTGCCATTAAAGAACCTCCCAGAAAAATGGATTTTCTAAACCCTAAAATGACATCAGAAATTCTACCTCCCACTACTGTGGATGCATAAACTAAAGAACCGTAAGAAGCGTATACTGCAGCGGCTGCAAAATCCCTTTCAACTAGTTCTAGGAAAATTACATTAACCATGTAAAGAGTCAACAAGGCACGCATTCCATAGAAGCTAAAGCGTTCCCATAGCTCTGCAAAAAATAAATAAAACAAACCTTTTGGATGTCCAAATAATGTATCATTCTGGATTTGGTTTACAGAAGTCGGTGTTGTCATATATGGTTTTCTAAAGATTTTGGTATATAAAGTTAGTCATTTTAGTGTACAGATGGTTTCGAGTATTTCCTCCAAAAATTCCGTGGTTTTTATCAGGGTATATCATCCATTCAAATTGCTTGTTTGCTTGAATTAGGGCCTCCACCATTCGCATTGTATTTTGAACATGAACATTATCATCCCCTGATCCATGAATAATTAAAAATTTACCGTCCAGTTGATCTGCATAATTAAGAGGTGAATTTAAGTCATAACCTTCTGGGTTCTCATCAGGAGTTCGCATAAAACGCTCTGTATAAATAGTATCATAAAAACGCCAATTAGTTACAGGAGCTACTGCAATTCCAAAAGAAAAAACATCATTTCCCTTTAGTAAGCATTGTGCAGCCATGTGTCCCCCAAAACTCCAGCCCCAAATTCCTATTCTAGAATTGTCAATAAAAGGAAAACTTCCTATTTTTCTTGCTGCTTCAATTTGATCTAATGCTTCGTACTTAACCAAATTCAAATAGGTAGCTTTTTTGAATTTAGCACCCTTTAAACCTGTTCCTTTTCCATCTACACAAGCTATAATATATCCTTGATTTGCTAATGATTTATGCCAAAGTAAACGATCATCCCCCCAGCGATTTGAAACCTCTTGTGATCCGGGTCCTGAATATTGAAACATCAAAACAGGATATTTTTTAGAAGAATCAAAATTATTAGGTTTAATAATCCACATATTTAAAGACTCTCCATTTACATTAAGTGTAGAAAATTCTTTATCTGGCAATTTGAAAGAACTTAGATTTTTAATAAGTATATCGTTATTCAATATTTGCCTTAATGGCTTATTTTTTTTTGTTGCATAAAGTGTGTAAACTGGAGGTGTTTGTTCATCTGAATACGAATGAATGTAATAAGCTCCGCCCACGCTAAAGGTTGCGCCATTCGTTCCTCTTGTTTCATGAAGAACTCGTTTTCCCTTACCCGAAAGCTTTACTGAATAAATACCTCTTTCTGTACTACTACCTTCTACGGATTGATAATAAATTTCTTTTGTTTTTTTATTAAATCCATAAAGCTCTGTTACCTCCCAATTTCCTTTAGTAACTTGGTTTAGTAAAGCTCCATTCCTGTTATAATGATACACATGATTATATCCATCGCGTTCACTAGTCCATAAAAAAGTAGCATCCTCTAAAAACTGTAAATTATCATGAATGCTTACATATGCCTCATCTTTCTCTTCCAAAAGAAGTTGCATCTTATCGGTTTTTGGACTCCATCGCCAAACTTTCAGATGATTTTGATGCCTGTTTAAGGTTTGAATAATTAAACCGTTATTTCCTTCTTCAAACTTAATGCGAGGAATATAGTAGGGGGCTTCTCCTTCAAAAAAAATACGCTTCTTTTTTCTATTTTCTAGAGTAAAATGATGCAATGTAATTTTTGAATTTTCTTCTCCAGCTTTTGGATACCTGAAACGATATGGAAACTGGTAAACATCTTTTCCATAAATATCCATTGAAAAAATAGGTACTTTTGTTTCATCAAAACGCATATAAACTAACGCTGAGGAGTCTGGGCTCCAATCAAATGCTCGAACAAATCCAAACTCCTCTTCATATACCCAATCTGAAATTCCATTAAGTGTTTTATAGTCACCATCAAAAGTGACTTGAACTTTTCTTTGACTTACTAAATCTTTTATAAATAAATTTCGCTTAAATACATATGCTATTTTAGTTGCGTCTGGAGAAAATAATGGTTCTTGAATCTTATTATCAGATATTTTATGTAACTCTTTATTTTTTTTATTATATACCCAATATATTGCTTGTTTTGATCTTCTATAAATAGGGTTTACTTCGGTTTCTAAAATGATTTTTTCTTCGTTTTTCGAAAATGAATAATTAGAAAAATAAGTTATTTCTGGGAGATTATCTGAGGATACTATTACAGTTCCAGAATTAACTTTATTGAAATCGTATTGCATTACAGTGGTAGTACCTTTTTGACTAGCGGTCTCCAAAATAGTATAATTCGTTCCATTTTTCATAGATCGTATAGATTCTAATCGCACTGGATTATAATTTCCATTCCAAAGATCATTAATAGAAATAGTAGGTGGCTGTGCAAATATGAGATTTGTAAAAAAGAATAATAAAATGATTTTTTTCATATTAAAGTTCGGTATGTGCAATTTAGTGAAATCTACTCAATCATAATTTATACGAGGATTCAAAATCTGTATCTTTATAAAAAAATAATATGGCTAAGAGGATTGACGGGTTTTCCAAACTATCAAAAGAAGAGAAAATTGACTGGATTACTCACACTCATTTTAAAAACTCAACCGCTGCAGCCTCTCAGCTAAGCTCATATTGGAATTCGGATCCAAGTTTACAAACACAGCATGATGAGTTCATTGAAAACACACTCACTAACTTTTATATGCCTTTGGGTGTAGCACCAAATTTTTTAATTAACGAATCCCTCTTCACATTACCAATGGTAATAGAAGAGAGTTCAGTAGTAGCTGCTGCTGGAAATGCAGCAAAATTTTGGTTAAATAAAGGCGGTTTTAAAACAGTGGTGATTGATACCTTAAAAGTAGGACAAGTACATTTTCTGTATAAAGGAAACCCTGAACTACTTTATGCCTTTTTTGAAAAAAACAAAAAAAACCTGTTAAATGCCACTTCAGGATTGACTCAAAAAATGGAACTCCGTGGTGGAGGGATTGTAAGCTTAGATTTGGTATCTAAAACAACTGCACTTCCCAATTACTATCAATTAAATGTTCGCTTTAAAACTGCGGATGCCATGGGTGCTAATTTTATTAATTCTTGTTTAGAATCATTAGCCACAGCTTTTGAAAACCTTATAGCAAAAGAAACTTTTTTTATGGAAAAAGAAGTCTCTATTGAAATAGTAATGAGTATACTTTCAAACTATGTGCCTGAATGTCTGGTAAAAGCAAGTGTTTCTTGTTCCGTTGATGAGATTGAGTATCAAGAAGGTCTTTCTGGAAAGAAATTTGCTGAAAAAATAGTAAAGGCAGTTGAAATTGCTAGTTGCGAAACTTTTCGAGCCGTAACCCATAATAAAGGAATAATGAATGGAGTTGATGCCTTAATTATTGCAACTGGAAATGACTTTAGAGCCATAGAAGCTGGGGTACATGCATATGCAGCTCGTAATGGACAATATACATCCTTAAGCAAGGCCTCTATTATTGATGATCAATTCACTATGGAGTTGATACTTCCTTTAGCCCTAGGAACTGTAGGTGGCCTTACTAAACTTCATCCAATGGTGGAATGGAGTATGGAACTTTTGGGAAATCCTGATGGCAAGAAATTAATGGAAATTGTCGCTGTAGCTGGCTTGGCACAAAATTTTGCTGCATTGCGCTCTTTGGTCACCTCAGGGATCCAGAAAGGACATATGAAAATGCACTTATTTAATATTTTAAATCAATTAGGTGCAAAACCAGTCCAAAAAGAAGCTGCTCTTAATTATTTTAAAAAAAATACGGTAAGCGTAAAGGCCGTAAGTGATTTTTTACACTCAAATGAAATATAAAACACTCTCTTTTTACGGACGTGGAAAATTATTACTTACTAGTGAATATGCAGTTTTAAGTGGTGCACGTGCCTTAGCACTGCCCTGTCAAAAAGGTCAAAAATTAACTTTTGAACCTCTAGACTCCAATGAATTATTGTGGGAAAGTTTTGATATTAACAATAATTCTTGGTTTAAAGCAAAATTTCAATTGCCTTCATGCTTTATAGTAACCTCTTCGAATACCTCGATTTCGAAGAGATTATGTTCAATATTAAGAAGAGCACAAGTACTTAATCCATGTTTTTTAAAAAGTCAAGGAGGACAGGTGAAAACATTCTTAGAATTTGAAAGACTATGGGGTCTTGGTAGTTCGTCTACCTTGGTGTCTAATATTGCACAGTGGGCAAATGTAAATGCATATGATTTATTAGAACATAGCTTTGGAGGGAGCGGCTATGATTTAGCCTGTGCAGTTTCAAAGAATCCCATTTGTTACACCAGAAATAAATTACATCCTCTTATTGAAAAAGTATCTTTTAACCCTGCTTTTAGAAAAAATTTATATTTTATATATCTTAATCAAAAGCAAAGTAGTCATAATGCCATAAAAGGAATAAAGCCTTCTACCTTTAGTAAGGAGTCCCTCAAAGAATTAAATATCATTACCAATGACATATTGAAATGTAAAACTCAGGAATCATTTAATATTCTTATTGAGAAACATGAAGGAATAATAGCTAGAATACTCCAAAAAAAGACAATTAAACAACTTTTATTTTCTGATTTTGAGGGCGCTATTAAAAGTCTTGGTGCATGGGGTGGTGATTTTATTATAGCCTCAGGGGGTTTAGATTCTCCTCGCTATTTTAATCAAAAAGGGTTTAAAACTGTTATTACTTTTGAAGAGATGATCTACTCGTGTAAATGATTTGGTAATTTTTAAATTTAAAAAAATCATAAAAAATCCAAATTAATTTAGACGGTTTATGAAAATAAACCTCTATTTATTAATAGTAAAGTGCTCTGTTATCATCAATAGTAGCAACCGACTCTAATGCTTTAAAAACACTTTCTGTAAGTCTAGAACTAACGTTACGCATCATTTTATT
>Ga0209198_1002378_pt1 | contig 13085 bp, 15 predicted proteins | sample COGITO_mtgs_1105_2_FD_184804 | JGI IMG/M metagenome (GOLD analysis project Ga0209198, IMG submission 184804) | Pelagic marine microbial communities from North Sea - COGITO_mtgs_110519 (SPAdes) (version 2) | ecosystem: Environmental > Aquatic > Marine > Epipelagic ...
TATTGTAAAATTAGAGTCAGGAAATATTCTACTAACAAAAAAACTTTTTATTAAGTAATATTTTATGAATAAAGAAAATAAAGACAACGAAGAAATAGCTCCTTCTGGAATTACCAGAAAGGATGCCATAAAGAAAATGGGTAAGTATGCAGCACTCACTGCGCTTGGTACGTTTATGATCTTAAATCCAAAAAAGGCACAAGCCACCTCTGCTTCTCCAAGCCCAAGTCCATCACCTGGTGGTGATGCTGACGACGACACTCCACCAGCTCCTCCTGGTTGGGGAGGCTAACTAAAAATAGTAATTCTTTAAATGATTAGTCTCGAAGAAAAACTTTTAGTGAATATCCTATACCGGCAAGAAAATGAAGTCTTAAAAGGTATTGATCCAGATAATATCAATTTTGAAAAGTTAATAAAATTGGCCAGTGGTCACTTAATGTTACCGGCTCTTTTTTTTAATATTCAAAAAAAGAAGGTGTCTTATTTGTTCCCTAAGGATTTTATTGAATATATCAAAAATATCTTTGAAATAAATAAAGCTAGAAACAGGATTTTATTATCAGAGGCTAAAGAGCTCTCAGAACTATTCTATAAAAATAATATCAAGCATATTTTTTTAAAGGGAACTGCGCTCTTACTCTCTAATGTTTTTGAGGATATCGGTGAGCGAATGGTTGGTGACATCGATTTTATCATACAACATAAAGATGAAGAAAAAGTTAAAAAAGTATTAGAAAAAAACAACTATTGTACGTCATCAAATCATGTTGATTTATATAGGGTTTTCAAACCCAAACACCTTCCAAGGATGGTGAATAAAAATAAAACGATCGCTATTGAACCTCACTTAGAGTTATTATCTCCAAAATATAGAGGTTTTTTTAATTCAAAAAAGTTAATCAATACTTTTAAGGAGGAGATTATAGCTATTAAAACCCCTAACGAACCCTTTTTATTTGATCATTGCATATATGCTTTACAATTTGAGGATAAAGGTTTTTTTAATTCAAATCACAGCCATCGAAGTATCTATGATATTTACAAGCTCAACTGTAAAAAAAGTTTGACGATAAAAAACATTAGTAAAGACATCTTTATCAAACACTTTTTTTTAACCATAGCAGAATTTAAAATATTTGACATCCCTGTAGCATCTTCTTTGTCAAGTAATTGTTCACATAGATTATTGATTCAATTATTCAAAGTTTCAGTTCATATTGAAAATATTTACGTAAAAAATTTAATACTAATTCAACTATTCTTCAACAGTGAACTTAGAGGACGCGCTTTAACTAAAATAAGGATTCACTACCAGCATAAAACGCTTTTAAATTATATATACATATGGTTAAAAGCGTAAAAGATTTTCCTTTTTCAATAGCTCAAAAAATCTCTGAAGAGGATTCTATTGTGTGGTTAAAAGAAACAAATAAATATATCATATTAAATTCTGCTATTTTAGCCTTAATTAAAAAAAAATCAGCTTTATCATCCAAAGACTTTATTGCCCTTATAATTGAATCTTTTCAAGTTAATAGTATTGAGGCCATAAGAATTAATAAAAATATTTCAGAATTACTGTTAGAGACTAAAGAGGTTGACTTAAAAAAAGACACAAAACATCCAGATATAGTAAAATCTTGTGAACTTATTCAATATTATTCGTTTAACGATATCATCATTAAAGTATGCTTTGATACAGAGGAAACAAAATCATTAATACATCAAAAATACAGTCATTTAGTTGTAGAAAATAAAAATATTTGTAACGTTGAATTCAAGATTTTCAATAGCAACAATACTCTATTTATTTTAAAGAACAATCAAGTTATAGGCAGTTGGGTTAGTAATCAATCACACGAGTTTCAAGGAAAATTCTCTATGGAATTAATCTGCTCATTTTACAATAAAACAGAACACGATTGGATGGGAGTATTTCACGCATCTACAATTTCTAAGAACAATCATTCCGTCATGTTTACTGGGGATTCTGGAAATGGTAAAAGTACATTGGTAACCCTATTAATGGCCAATGGTTATAATGTAATTGCAGATGATTTTTCACCGGTACTAAGATCAGATCTTAAAACCTACTGCTTTCCATCGGCTATTTCTGTAAAAGAAAAATCATTTGATTTAATTGAGCAATTACATCCAAAACTCAAAAGTTCTAATGAATATTATATAAATGAATTGAAAGGTCATGTTAAATATCTTCCACCAATATCGAAAGAAACTAGTGCAAATTGTAGTGGTGTGGTTTGGGTTCAATACTCTGAAGTCGCAGAAAACTCAATGAAAAAAATTAGTACACAAGAGGCTTTAAAAAAAATCTTACCAGATGCTTGGGTTTCAAAGAAAGAAGTTAATGCAAAAGCTTTCTTAAAATGGATAAAAAAAACAGCATTTTATGAATTAAATTATTCTGATAACGATAAATTAATTTCTATAATTAACAATTACTTTTCAAACTTAAAAAAGAGTTAGAAATTAATCTAACTCTTTTGTAATCTAGTAGTGACCATGACAGGATTATTTCATGATTATGATAAAGCTCCGCTTAAAGAATCAAAACCTTTTAAAATCAAAAAAGCAAGTTTGGTAATATGTAAAAAATATTTTTATTATGCTGAGGAGTAGCTCCGCTGTTCCTTATAAAGCTCCGCTTTGAAAATAGTCCAAACAAAAAACGCTCAAGCAAGCTTGGCGTTTTTTTTAATTGAACTATTTATTCGTGACCATGACAGGATTCAAACCTGTAACCTCTTGAGCCGTAATCAAGTGCGCTATTCAGTTGCGCCACATGGCCAAATTCGGGTGCAAATATAGGAGTGTTTTTCTTATTTAGAAAGTCTAGACTGTCTTTTTTTATGAATTTATTTCTTTTTTAAAAGCATCCAATATAGGTTCAGATTTTTCTAAATCTTTTTTATGTATAAATAATTCAACAGAATCCATTGATAAGCCAAAACCACCTAACCTTGCAGATTCTGGATGATTTTTAACCAAGGAGGTAATGTTGTTTTCTGCTAATAGATTTCTTATGCTATTAATAATTATTAGTGAACTTGTGTATATTCTTAAGTATTCTGTTTTCATAGTCGTAAATTTTAATCTAAAGAATTTAAGGTAACATAACTTCTCCATCCAACAATGGCTAACTGAATTTTTGATGCCTTAGCAAGGTCCAATCTTTTTTTTGTAAAAGAAGGTAGAATAGCTTTATTAAGCTTTGCTAATAATTTAAAAATTTCTTTTTTCATTTTAATAAATGTTATCAATCAAATATAATGAAAAATAATAGTGTTATAATCGCATTACTTTTTTAGAGTAAGGAAGTCCATATTAATATTATTTTCTTCCTGATAATTAATTTAGTAAAATTTCAATAGTTTTAGTTTCATAATAATTGTATTCTAGAATATTAAATATGATAAAATGAATAGTGATAATTCAATAATTTTTAAGGCAAATGTGATCATGTTTTTTTTGTTTTTTAAGATTAATAATTAGTAATTCTAGAATTGTTTAATCAATATATACTATTGAAATCATATCTAACAAGTGAAAACAATAGAAAAGATGTAATTAATTTTATATTTATTAGTAAATAGTACAATATAGTTTATATATGTAAGTATATTTACTACAAATATGTTTACAAATTTAATATAATATTCTATATTGTATTATTTTATGTAATAAAATAAAGCCTTTTTGGATCATTTTTTTAAAAAAAACATCTCTCAAAACCTATTTTTAGATCAAATCCATCTTTTTGAATATAAGAAACGTATAAAAATGTATCTTCGCTCAAAAAAATAAAAGATGAGTTTTTTTTTAATACTAATAGGCTTTATTTTATTAATCTTAGGAGGAAATTGGCTATTAAAATCTGCAGTGTCTATTTCCTTAGGCTTAAAAATTCCAAAAATTATTATTGGGATGACAGTGGTTTCTTTTGCAACTTCTGCTCCTGAGCTCATCGTTAGTATTAATTCTGCTGTAAACGGTTATCCTGATTTAGCTCTTGGTAATGTGATAGGTTCAAACATTGCTAATTTAGCGTTGGTGCTTGGTATTACATTATTAATAGCTGAAATGGATGTTCAAAAAAGTTTTTTTACAACTAATTGGCCAGTAATGATGACCGCCTCTATATTATTGTTTTTATTCCTTCGTAATGATTATTTAATATCTGATTTTGAAGGTCTTATTTTTGTGATTTTTTTGATATTTTTCTTAGTGTATCTATTTCGTTTCCAAAATTATGATATCATAGATGACCTTCCAGAAGATGTAGATCTATTACCTGCCTACAAAACGTTTACATTGTTCATGTTAGGAAGTGTTGGTTTGTGGGGAGGTTCAGAAATGTTAATTACAGGAGCTACAGACTTAGCAATTACTCTTGGTGTTGGTGAGAGACTCATAGGAGTTACCGTTGTGTCAGTTGGAACTAGTATTCCTGAATTAGCGGCATCAATCATAGCAGTTCTTAAAAAAGAAAAAGCTATTTCTTTGGGTAATCTTGTAGGTTCTAATATATTTAATATTCTTGCCGTAGTTGGAATTACTTCGTTAATTACACCAATAACTGCTAATGATCATGTAATCTACACTAATGATATCTATTGGATGTTATTGGTATCAATGGTGCTGCCAATTTTAGTTTTGCTACCAAAAAAAATGGAATTAAAAAGGAAAAGTGGTATGATCCTGTTATTACTTTACATGGTTTTCTTATACCAAACTATTAGATAAAAAAAAACCACAAAATACATTTTGTGGTTTTTGTGTAATTTTCTAAAAATCTGTTAGCTAATATTAGCAGATTTCACAGTTTTTATAATTCTTCCTGCTATTTTATATGGGTCTCCATTAGATGCTGGTCTCCTGTCTTCTAGCCAACCTTTCCATCCTTTTTCAACGGTAATGATTGGAATTCTAATTGATGCACCTCTATCTGAAACTCCGTAAGAGAAGTCAGTTATAGCAGCAGTTTCATGGTCACCAGTTAAACGTTGATCATTAAACTCACCGTAAACAGCAATGTGTTCTTTAACTACTGGTCTAAATGCTTCACATATTTTCTCATATGTTTCTTTAGAACCACAAGTTCTTAGAACAGTATTAGAGAAGTTTGCATGCATACCAGAACCATTCCAATCTAAATCTTTTCCTAAAGGTTTTGGATGGTAATCTATGTAGTAACCATATTGTTCAGTTAATCTGTCTAATAAATAACGAGCAATCCATATTTCATCACCAGCTTTTTTTGCTCCTTTAGCAAATAATTGAAATTCCCACTGTCCAGAGGCAACTTCTTGATTGATTCCCTCAAAATTTAAACCAGCATCAATACATAAATCTGCATGCTTTTCAACTAAATCTCTTCCATGAGTATTTTTTCCTCCTACAGAGCAGTAATACATTCCTTGAGGTGCAGGATAACCTCCAATTGGAAAACCAAGAGGAAGTTGTGTTTTTGTATCCATAATAAAGTACTCTTGCTCAAAACCAAACCAAAAGTCATTATCCTCGTCTTCAATCGTAGCTCTACCATTAGACTTATGTGGAGTTCCGTCAGCATTTAAAACTTCTGTCATAACTAAAAATCCGTCTCTTCTTGCTGGATCAGGATAAATAGCAACAGGTTTTAATAAACAATCTGAAGAACCTCCAGATGCTTGTTTGGTTGATGAACCATCAAAAGACCATATTGGACAATCTTCTAATTTTCCGCTAAAATCATTTTCGACTTTAGTCTTGCTTCGCATGTTTTGAGTTGGATAGTAACCGTCTAACCAAATGTACTCTAATTTAGACTTGCTCATATTTAAATTTAGTGAGTTAATTTTCTTACAAATATATAACGAAATCAGGTTTCTAATCTTATAATATTAAGTGAAAATCAAGTTTTTTTTAAAACTTTATTCACAATTATTAAATTGCTAATAAAGAGCATGTTAGAATTGTTTTTCTGTAAAAAAATGATCAAATTTTGAGAATTTAAAAACGTTTTTTTTAAACAAAAAATTACTACAACGATTTCGTTTTCAAAATTTATTACAAAAAAGAAAACAATCCGTACTTTTGTGCAAAATCCTTATTAAAAATGAGTCAAGAAGTTTCAAAAAGATATGCTCAAAGAGGTGTTTCGGCTTCCAAAGAAGACGTTCACAATGCTATAAAGAATATTGATAAAGGATTGTTTCCAAAATCATTTTGTAAAATAGTTCCAGATTATTTAACAAACGATGATGATTATTGTTTGGTCATGCATGCTGATGGCGCTGGTACAAAATCATCTCTAGCTTATATGTATTGGAAAGAAACTGGAGATTTATCGGTTTGGAAAGGGATAGCCCAAGATGCATTAATCATGAATATAGATGATTTACTTTGTGTAGGTGCTACAGATAATATTATGTTATCATCCACAATTGGTAGAAATAAAAGTAAAATACCTGGCGAAGTTTTATCGGCTATAATTAATGGTACAGAAGAGTTAATTGAAGAGTTGAAAAAGTTTGGTGTTACCATACATTCAACAGGAGGGGAAACGGCAGATGTAGGAGATTTAGTAAAAACAATCATCGTAGATTCTACAGTTACTGCTAGAGTAAAACGAACTGATATAATTGATAATTCAAACATTAAAGCTGGGGATGTACTAGTGGGTCTAGCATCTTTTGGTCAGTCTTCTTATGAAACTGAATACAATGGAGGCATGGGTTCTAATGGATTAACATCTGCTAGACATGATGTTTTTGATAAGTATTTAGCAAATAAATATCCTGAAAGTTTTGATGCTGCTGTACCAGAGGATTTGGTATACTCAGGAGCTGTAAAATTAACAGATAAAATAGAAAACTCACCACTAAATGCAGGAAAGTTAGTGTTGTCTCCAACAAGAACTTATGCACCTATTATCAAAGAAATCTTATCAAAATATACTTCAGACTCCATTCACGGAATGATTCATTGTTCTGGTGGTGCACAAACAAAAATATTACACTTTATAGATAATTTGCATGTTGTTAAAGATAATATGTTTTCAGTACCACCCCTGTTTAAGCTAATTCAAAGTCAATCCAAAACAGATTGGAAAGAAATGTATCAGGTTTTTAATTGTGGGCACAGAATGGAAATTTACACCTCACCTGAAGTTGCAGAAGACATCATAAAGATTTCTAAATCATATCAAGTAGATGCAAAAATTATTGGTAGAGTGGAAGCCTCTGATGTTAAAAAATTAACGATTAAAAGTGATTATGGAGTTTTTGAGTATTAGTATTTAACGCTTCTTTTAAATCAATTAATCTCATAAAAATTGTAATTTAGCTACCAACGAAAAGATACCTAATGTTAGATAAAATTAGAATTATTAAACAACGTTATGATGAAGTTTCTGATTTGATTATTCAGCCAGAAATCATCATGGATCAAAAACGATATGCTCATCTTAGTAAAGAGTATAAAGATTTAGGAACTGTTGTTAAAAGAGGAGAGGAGTATCAAACTTTACTAAATAATATAGAAGAAGCGAAAGAAATAATAGCCGACGGATCAGATTCTGAAATGGTTGAAATGGCCAAAATGGAAATGGATGAGGCCTCCAATCGTATTCCTGAATTAGAAGAAGAAATTAAATTTTTATTAATTCCAAAAGATCCAGAAGATTCTAAAAATGCTGTTGTAGAATTACGAGCAGGAACAGGTGGTGACGAGGCAAGTATTTTTGCAGGAGATTTATTTAGAATGTATACTAAATATTGTGAGGGCAGAGGGTGGAAAGTGTCTACAGTAGATTTCAGTGAAGGAACAAATGGAGGTTTTAAAGAAATACAGTTTGAAGTTTCAGGGAATGATGTGTATGGAACTTTAAAGTTTGAGGCTGGTGTTCATCGAGTTCAGCGAGTACCTCAAACAGAAACACAGGGTAGAGTTCACACTTCAGCAGCAACATGTATGGTGTTTCCAGAGGCTGAAGAATTTGATGTTGAAATCAATCCAAAAGAGGTAAGAATAGATTTTTTCTGTTCTTCAGGGCCAGGAGGGCAATCTGTAAATACAACCTACTCCGCAGTTCGTTTAACTCATATACCAACTGGTTTGGTTGCACAATGTCAAGATCAGAAATCGCAACATAAAAACAAAGAAAAAGCATTTAAAGTACTCCGTTCTCGTTTGTATGACATGGAATTGGCAAAGAAAAATGAGGCAGATGCTGCTAAAAGAGGCTCTATGGTTTCTTCAGGAGACCGCTCTGCAAAAATTAGAACCTATAATTACCCACAAGGTAGAGTAACAGACCATCGAATTGGACTAACATTATACGACTTGTCTAATATTGTAAATGGAGATATTCAAAAAATTATTGACGAACTCATGTTGGCTGAGAATACAGAAAAGTTAAAAGAGCTAGGAGATAGTATCTAACAATAAAAAAACTGAGTTCACTAGCTCTGTTTTTTATAAAACTAAAGAATTAACTATTAAACCCCTCGCTGTTTGTTAATTTCATCTTGTAATTGTCGTCTTAGCTTTTGATCACTTACTAAAGATTTCTTCTTGTAAGAATTAAACTCTTCCTCAACTTTAGTCAGCTCATTTTTTACCTGTGAGGTAATTTTAATTCCATCTTTAAGTTTATATGCAAAAAAACAAGTGAGGATAATCAATGTAAGAAAGATGCTCCAGATAATAATTTTGAAAGTGTTTTTTTTAAGTTTCAATCCACCAAAAGAAATTGTGTCTTTTTCTAGAATAGCTTTCGATAATTCAAGATCTTGTTCTAGGCGAATCTTACTAATATTATTAATTTCTTGTTCAAGTTTTAGACTTTTTTGACTCTCAATTTTAAATTTTTCATCAATGCTTTTAACAGAGTCTAGTGCATTATTTTTTAACTTTTGAAAAGTTGTCTTTCTAATAACCTTAAAATCTTTGTAAGAGCTCGATTTCCTGTATACTTGTTCAAACTGTTTTGATAAAGATAAGGTGTCATTTTCTGCTTTTTGTGAAAATGTGCTTACAGACATTAACAGATAAAAAATAAATAGATACAATGATTTCATAATTGATTTTTAAGGATGGTTTACTATAAAAAAAAACCCAAACTTTAAAGTTTGGGTTTTCCTTATAAGCGAATTTATAATTTATTTTACTTTCTCAACAATTGCCTTAAAAGCTTCTGGGTTGTTCATTGCTAAATCAGCTAAAACCTTTCGGTTTAGATCTATATTGTTAGCTTTTATTTTACCCATAAACTGAGAGTAAGACATTCCATGTAAACGAGCACCTGCATTGATACGCATAACCCACAATGAACGGAAGTTTCTCTTATTGTTTTTTCGGTCTCTGTAAGCATATGACATTGCTTTTTCAACCGCATTTTTTGCTACTGTATAGACATTTTTTCTACGTCCGAAGTAACCTTTTGCTGCCTTCAAGATTTTTTTTCTTCTTTTTCTTGAGGCTACTGAATTTACTGATCTTGGCATAATTTAAATTGTTTTTGTAGTAGGCGGTTTAAACAAACACTTTATTGAGCCTAACTCCATGGTTATTAATTAATTCCCTAAACAAAGCTTATTTTAAAGCTAATTGTTTTTTAATGTTTGGCTCATCAGACTTGTGTACTAAAGTATCATGAGTTAATTTAAGTTTACGTTTTTTAGACTTCTTTGTTAAGATGTGACTTTTAAACGCATGCTTTCTTTTGATTTTACCAGAACCAGTTAACTTAAAACGTTTCTTGGCACTAGATTTGGTTTTCATTTTAGGCATCTCTCCTTCGTTTTTATTTTCGCTTATTATCTTTTCTGCACTTCTGTACAGTATTTTTTATTTTACTTTTTTTGGAGCTATAAACATAATCATACGTTTACCCTCTAATTTTGGTAACTGCTCTACTTTACCGTATTCTTCTAATTCTTGAGCTAATTTTAATAAAAGGATCTGACCTTGTTCTTTAAAAATGATAGATCTACCTTTAAAAAACACAAATGCTTTTAATTTTGCTCCATCCTGTAAAAACTTTATAGCATGTTTCTTTTTAAATTCATAATCATGCTCATCTGTCTGCGGTCCAAAACGAATCTCTTTTATAATTACCTTAGTCGCTTTAGACTTCATGGCTTTGTCTCGTTTCTTCTGCTCGTACAAGAATTTTTGATAATCAATGATTTTACACACAGGAGGAACTGCTTTTGGTGATATTTCAACCAAATCTAACCCTAAATCTTTAGCCATTTGTTTGGCTGTTGCCAATGGATAAACATCTACATTAACATTGTCTCCTACGATCCTTACTTCATCAACATAACGTATTCTATCGTTAATTCTGTGTTGATCCTCTTTAATTACTCTTGCTGGTCCTCTAGACCTTTTTCTCCTGATTGCTATGACTTATAAATTTAATCCTGATTAACAGGTGTTGTTACTATTATGAAACGGTATTACTGTATTCTCTATTTCTTTCTTAATTAAAGCAATAAAATCTTCAATGCTGTAAGTTCCTTTATCACCCTCACCATGCCTTCTCACCGATACTGTTCCTTCATTTTCTTCCTTCTCACCAACTATTAGCATAAACGGTATCTTACTCACTTCTGCATCCCTGATTTTTCTACCAGTTTTCTCACTCCGATTATCAACGAGCGCGCGAATTTCGGAATTTTCCAACAAATGTAAAACTTTTTCGGTATATATTTGATATTTATCGCTGATTGGTAGGATGATAACTTGTTCTGGCATTAGCCATAAAGGGAAGTTTCCTCCTGTATGTTCTAGTAAAACAGCGATAAAACGTTCCATAGAACCAAAAGGAGCTCTATGAATCATAACAGGTCTATGAAGTTGATTATCTGCTCCTTTATAAGTTAAATCAAAACGTTCAGGTAAATTATAGTCAACTTGGATAGTTCCAAGTTGCCAACTTCGACCCAAAGCATCTTTAACCATAAAGTCCAATTTAGGACCATAAAAAGCAGCTTCACCTTCTTCAATTACATAATTTAATCCCTTATCTGAAGCGGCACTAATAATTGCATTTTCTGCAATATCCCATGTTTTTGGTTCCCCAATATATTTGTCAGGATTTTCTTTATCCCTTATCGATACCTGTGCAGTAAAATCCTCGAATCCAAGCGATCCAAAAACATATAAAACTAAGTCAATAACATTTTTAAATTCTTCGTCAAGTTGCTCTGGAGTACAAAATATATGAGCATCATCTTGAGTAAATCCTCTTACACGAGTTAAACCATGTAGTTCTCCACTTTGTTCATACCTGTACACAGTACCAAACTCTGCAAAACGTTTAGGTAAATCTTTGTATGAGTAAGGCTTAAAATTATATACTTCACAATGATGAGGACAGTTCATTGGCTTCAATAAAAACTCTTCATCCATTCTAGGAGTCTTTATGGATTGAAAGCTGTCTTCTCCATATTTTTCATAATGACCAGAAGTAACATACAATTCTTTTTGACCAATATGTGGTGTCATTACCATTTCATAGCCAGCCTTTTTTTGAGCTATTTTTAAGAAATCTTCCAATCTACTTCTAAGGGCTGCTCCTTTGGGCAGCCATAGAGGTAATCCTGCACCAACTCTTTGAGAGAATGTAAATAATTCTAACTCTTTACCTAATTTTCTGTGGTCTCTTTTTTTAGCTTCCTCTAATAGCTCTAGATATTCAGTAAGCATTTTCTGTTTAGGAAAAGAGATACCATACAAACGAGTTAGTTGATTATTCTTCTCATCTCCACGCCAGTAAGCACCTGCTACATTCATTATTTTTACAGCTTTAATGATACCTGTATGAGGAATGTGTCCACCCCGGCATAAATCTGTAAAGTTGTTATGATCACAAAAGGTTATGTCACCATCAGTTAATCCTTCAATTAATTCAACTTTGTAAGAATTATCTTCTTTAACATACATAGACAATGCATCTGCTTTTGACACAGAACGCATTTTGAATTGATGTTTTCCTCTAGCTAATTCAAGAAACTTTTTTTCAATTTGTTGAAAATCTTTCTCTGAGATTATGTTTTCACCTAAATCTAAGTCATAATAAAAGCCATTTTCAATTGCAGGCCCTATGGTTAGTTTAGCTTTTGGATAAAATTCTAAAATTGTTTCTGCTAATACATGTGCTGATGAATGCCAAAATGCTTTTTTTCCTTCATTATCATTAAATGTATATAAAACTAAAGCCCCATCAGAGGTTAATGGTGTGGTTGTTTCTACAGTTGTTCCATTATAGCTGGCAGAGATAATATTTCTCGCCAGTCCTTCACTTATACTTCTAGCAACATCAAAAGGAGTGGAATTTGATTCAAATTCCTTAATACTTCCATCAGGTAAAGTAACTTTAATCATTTATATGTTTGTGTATTATAATAAAGGTGCAAAGATATCAGAAAAGTAAGATGAACACAATTAATTAAAACAAAGTTTTACACGATAGGATTAAATCTTTTTTGTTTTAAATACATGATGGTTAAATAGTTACCAATTCCATAAAAATTTTTCATTTATTTCTTGTGTTGAGGTTTAATAAAATGGTATCTTTGCGTCCCGTTTTGGGGGTATGAGTTTAGTTAATTTGTATCTATTTAGTTGATTGAATTCTTGGATTGCAAAAAGATTAAAAAAAACATTATTTTTTTCTTGTTGATTAGGAAATAGTTTTTACATTTGCAACCGCTTAGAAAAACAAGCAAAGTTCACAGAGGTTTTGGAAGGCATTTTTTTAGAGGATGTTGTTAGTTCGAGTCTAACATTTCTACAAATATTTAGGAAGCTTATTGGTTGAGAGAATACCGATTTAAGATTTTTAGATTAGTTCATTGAAAATATTGAAATTGACAGCGTAAACAAAGAGTAAAGTAACCATGTTTAACTTCGTTAAACAAATTCTTTTGAAACTTATTCATATTATATTATTAAAGATATACAATGAAGAGTTTGATCCTGGCTCAGGATGAACGCTAGCGGCAGGCTTAACACATGCAAGTCGAGGGGTAACAGGAGTGCTTGCACTCGCTGACGACCGGCGCACGGGT
>Ga0209198_1002387_pt1 | contig 13064 bp, 11 predicted proteins | sample COGITO_mtgs_1105_2_FD_184804 | JGI IMG/M metagenome (GOLD analysis project Ga0209198, IMG submission 184804) | Pelagic marine microbial communities from North Sea - COGITO_mtgs_110519 (SPAdes) (version 2) | ecosystem: Environmental > Aquatic > Marine > Epipelagic ...
CGGTAAGTCCAAGGAAAGACAGGCCCGCTTCAAAAAGAATTGCCGATCCGACCATCAGCGCCGATTGTACGATGATCGGCGGAAGGGCGTTGGGCAGGATCACGCGAAACATCAGTTTCATGTTGGAGGCGCCTGAGGCCCGTGACGCCATAACATATTCAAGCTCGCGGATGCGCAGAAACTCGGAGCGTGTGATCCGGGCCACGGCGGTCCAGCTGACGATACCTATGGCAAAGGTGATCATGGGAAGGGAGGCGCCAAAGAGTGCAACCAAGACCATGGAAAACAGTAAGGTTGGCAAGACTTGGAAAAATTCGGTGATCCGCATAAGAATTTCTTCAACAATTCCGCGATAAAATCCTGCAAGGGCGCCCACTGTCACGCCGATTATTACGGTCATCAGCGCCGCCGAAACGCCGATCATCAGCGATACTTTGGCGCCATTGATGATCATCGACAACAGATCGCGTCCAAGATAATCGGTGCCCAGCAAAAACCCTTCTTCTCCGGGTGGCGAAAAAGGTGCCCAGACCATCTCGAATGGATCTACGGGGTAAAGCATCGGCCCAAAGATCGCGCCGAAGGTGATAAGGGTCAGGAGCGCCAAAGCTGCCACCGCAGCCGTATTTTTGCGGAACATCGCCCAGCTTTCTGTGAATGGGTGCTGGGCCTGTAAGGTTTCTTCTTCTTGGAGTTCGGGACGGGTCATTCGCGGCCTCCCACACGTGGATCAACAAGCCGCAGGGCCAGATCGGTGAGCAAATTGCCGACAATCACCACCAAAGCGGAGAAGAAAAGAATGCCAAGAATAGTGGGCGTGTCGCGGGCAATAATCGATTGGAATGCCAGAGTGCCCAGGCCGGGCCAGCTGAACACGGCCTCTACCAACACAGCACCCGAAAGCACTGCGGAAAACTGCAGGCCCGCCAAAGTGATCACGGGCGAGAGTGCGTTTTTCAGCGCATGTTTATAGACCACCTGATGATCGCTTAAGCCTTTGGCTTTGGCGGTGCGAATGTAGTCGGAACCTAAGACTTCCATCATCGAGGCCCGCGACAAACGCGAATAGAGCGCGAGAAAAATGGAGCCAAGCGTGACGGCGGGCAAAACTAAATGCCGTGCAACATCAACAAAATGGGTCCAAAATCCGCCTTCAATTGTCACATCGCGCATGCCCGCTACGGGGAACCAATGGACGTTGAGCGAAAAGGTGATCAGCAGCAAAATACCGGTCCAAAACACCGGGGCGGAATAGCCAAACAACGCTAGAAATGTCACCAAATAGTTGGAGATGCCTTTCGGCTTGCGCGCTGAGATGACACCAAGCACAACTCCGATGATCAGGGCGGCGATCTGCGCAGTAATCACCAAGAGTAATGTGGCCGGCAGGCGTTCAAGGATTAATCTGCTTACTGGTTGATTGTAAAAAAATGAATATCCCAAATCGAATTGCGCCACATTGGCGATGTATTTTCCCAGCTGAATGATGAACGGCTGATCAAGGCCATAGCTTACGCGGATCTCATCAAGAATTTCTTGATCTGCCCCGCCCATGGATTGGCTGATAGTATCTGCCACATCGCCAGGGGCCAGATGCATCAGTGAGAAATTCAGCACCAGAACCGCAAGGAGCAATGCGGCGGCATAGAGAACGCGAATGAGAACGATGCGTAAAATGCCCAAAATTTTCGCCTTACTTAGGAATATGCGCGGGCCATTTGCGGCTGGCCCGCGCGGGGAAGCTTACTTTTTGAGATAGGTCATATCGATCGGTGTTGACGTGCCCCAAATACCCAGGGGTGGATTGCCCACATTGTCATTAAAGACGGTGTGATAGGGCAGGGTGTTGGTGTGATAGACCGGCACTTCATCGGCGATGATCTCCTGGAACTCTGCATAAAGCGCGGTGCGTTTGGCAGGATCAGATTCGACCGCGGCCATGGCCATCAGCTCATCAACCCGGGCGTTAGAGTAGCCTTGGGTGTTTGACCAAACGCCTTTGGCGATATTGTCGGAAGAATATGTCCGATGAACACCAATCACAGGGTCACCCCAGTTGAACACCGTATCCCAGGACATATCAAAGTCCATTTTGCCCATGCGGGCCGCCCATGTTGGGAAATCTGCAGAGGCGCGCACTTCAACAGCGATGCCAACTTTTTTCAAAGCAGCTTTCACATATTCGACCTGTGGTTTCACGCCGGGCCAACCAAAATCTATGGTCAGGCTGAAGCGCGAATCGCCCTGCATCGGATAGCCAGCCGCATCCAGCAAAGCGCGGGATTTATCCAGATCCAAAGCATAGTCCTCAACATTGGCGTTGTAGAACGGGCTGTCGGGATGGATGCCGGTTTTGGAATCAGCGGCTGTGCCCTGCATCAAGGCCTTATGGATGAAATTTTTATCCACGGCATGGGCGATCGCTTTGCGCACCCGGACATCGGCGAGAGGGCCTTTGGTGGTGTTCATCGCTAGCCAATCAAGTGGCCCAATGCCGCCGTAGCCTTCGTCGGTGACGGTCAGTGTGTCGACCTTTTTCAGCCGGTTGATAATGCGTGGCAGTGACTCAAAAGCGCCCATATGGACTTCGCCATTCTCATAAGCGATGGCCCGCGCGGCAGGATCGGTGATGATCCGCATGACAACTTTGTCGAGATAGGGTCGACCTTCGATGAAAAAGTCATCAAAACGCTCGAGGATCACATGCTCGCCAGATTTATATTCCACCAGTTTGAATGGCCCAGAGCCAATCACGTTTTCGGTATTGCGGGGATGGGTTTTCGGATCTTGACCATCGCCATAGATATGTTTTGGAATGATAGCCATCAATTGACCTGACATGGCCAACAAAAGCGCTGGGTGCGGTTTGCTGAGGTTCAAAACAGCTGTGTGCTCATCGGGAGTGTCGACGGATACCACCGGTGCGAACATTGATTTGAACGGGTGATGGGCCTTAATCGTCTCTACGGAGAAGGCCACATCTTCGGATGTGATTGGGGCGCCATCATGAAAGACCGCGTTTTGCACTAAGTTTAAGGTGACGGTCAGCCCGTCTTCACTTACGTCCCAGCTTTTGGCGAGATAGGGCTGGGGCGTCCAGTCTTCATCATAGCGCAGTGGAGCTGCGAACAATTGCGCGCCGGGGTAGCCTGTCACAATACCGGACTGCACGGCCGGATTGAGATTGCGTACATTGCTTCCCAGCACAGTGACCAAGGTGCCGCCTTTTCGGGGCGCATCTTCTGCAATGGCCCCACTCGCCAAAATGGCGACAGCGGCGGTCGCTGTGAGCATGGATTGTAAAATATGTTTCATTCTTGGACCTCCGAGATGTTTTTCTTTTAATTGATCTGAGCCTAGACCAAGGTCTTTTTTACAGAAAACAGATTAATTGGTCTTCTTTACCACAATTTTTAGAGGTTTGCGGCGGGCTCTGTTATCATGGTGCGAGATCGAGATCTGTGCATAAATTTGCCTTAGGACGGTGCGGGCACTATGCAGTTGTCAAATAGGCCGTCGTCGCGCAGCTGGGTGCAGATCTTAATGAAGGAGCGTACGTTTTTTGGTTGACGCAGGTTGCTGAGCGTCGCGATGCCGAAAACGGGGACGTTCGACGAGTCAGATATGGGTACGGCGCTAAAGCCACTGTCTTTGGCACTATAGGAGCGCGGCCGGATGTTTAATATTGTATAGCCAAAATTTCCGTCAACTAAGGCTTGGGCAATTTCTGACGATCTTGTGGAATGGGCCACATCAGGCTCAAGACCGCGGGTCCGAAACAAGCCCAGAAAATAGTCGCGCGTATAGGGCAGCTCAAGCATGATCATTGGTTTTTTGCTCAGTTGACCAAATGTAATTGAGGGCTGTTGGCTCGCTGGGTCGGATTTGGAGATCAACGCATAGGGCGGAGCGGGAAAAAGTGGTTCAAAGTCCTGCGCCGGCGGCACATGCCGGTCGTACGTAAAGACTAAATCCACCTCGCCGTTGTTCAGATAATCCAAAACCGCCATCATATTTCCCTCCATCACTTTTACCGAAATACCAGGGAAATTTTCGGTGATTGACTTCAAGATTGGCGGTAAAAACGTGGGCGCAGCGGTGGCATAGCAGGCAATGCGTACCAAACCGGCTTCGTCACCGCCTTGCGATTGCAATTCTGACTGGAATTGCTGTGTTTGGTTCAAATAGGTGCGGATCAGCTGCAAAGCCTCGCGGCCGGCCGATGTCGGGGTGATGCCCTTTGCGGGGGTGCGAACGAAGAGTGCATAATCTAAGGAGGCTTCCAAAGCATCAATTGAGGCGGTGATCGAGGATTGCGAAATGGAAATTTCAACCGCGGCCTTTGCGATGGATCCAAGTCGCCCGGCGGCTTCGACATAACGCAATTGTTTCAGTGTGAAATTCATAAGACTATTCCCCCAAAAAAAAGGTCATTGGGAACAGTTAAATCTATTTTCCCAAATAATAAAACCTCTTTAACTTTTTCTATGACAGTTAAATTGCAAGGTGACCCATGTCCGAGACGATCGTTTACAGTGCCAAAAAAATTATCACCATGAATCCCAGTCGCCCGGAGGCCACGCATGTGGCGGTCCGAGACGGGCGCATTTTGGGAGCGGGCAGCCTTTCTGAATTGCAAACATGGGGCGATGTTAGGCTTGATGAGCGTTTCGCAGACAAGGTGCTGATGCCGGGATTCGTTGAAGGCCATGCGCATGTTATGGAGGGTTCTTTGTGGAGCAAAGTCTATTGTGGCTGGTTTGATCGCGCTGATCCCGATGGCAAGCTTTGGTCCGGGGTAAAGACTGTCGATGCGGTGGTTGCGCGCTTGCAGGCGGCGGGAGCTGCGCTTGAAGATCCTGCTGCGGCTGTCTCGGGCTGGCAGTTAGACCCGATCTATATGGACAATACCACCTTGACCCGCGCCGATCTGGATCGGGTGTCAACCACCCGGGCCGTAGGAGTCTTGCACGCCTCTGGTCACATTATGAATGTGAATACCAAGGCGCTTGAATTGGCTGGCATGCTCAAGACAGGGCACAATCACCCGGGCATCCCCTTGGGTGCCGATGGCTTGCCCACGGGTGAACTCAAAGGGCCCGAGGTGATGACACCTGTTGGTCCCTTTGTCGGTTTTGAGCGTAATCTTCTGGACGCCGATGAAGCAGGCTTGCGCAATTTTGCGAAACTCTGCGTGCGCACTGGGACAACCACGATCACCGACCTTGCCTCGCGCATGGATGGGGACACTGTTGACATGATGCTGCGCGTCACCAACGAGCCACAATATCCCATTCGCCTCATGCCGTTTCGCTTTTTTCTTGGCCTGTCCGCCCCCGAGCTGGTTGAAGCCGTCGTGGCGATGAAAAAAAAGGCCACCGATCGCTTACGTTTGGGACAAATAAAAATCGTGGTGGATGGTTCTATCCAAGGGTTTTCCGCCAGGCTACGTTGGCCCGGTTATCACAATGGTGCGCCGAACGGGCTTTGGTATATCGCACCAGAGCATCTGTCAGAGCTATTGCATCTGGCCTTGGCGGCTGGGGTACAGGTACACACCCACACTAATGGGGATCAGGCGACGCAATTGGTTTTGGAAAAATTGGCACCTGCTTTGCAAGCGAATCCCAATCCTGATCACCGTTTCACCTTGCAGCATTGCCAATTGGCCGATGCCGCGCAGTTCCGGCTGGCGGCAAAACTTGGCATGTGTGTGAACCTCTTCGCCAACCACCATTATTTCTGGGGCGATGAACATTATAATCTCACCGTCGGGCCGGACAGGGCTACGCGCATGAATGCCTGCCGCACGGCGCTGGACAGCGGCGTGCCCATGGCTATCCATTCTGACGCGCCTGTGACCCCACTGGGTCCGCTCTTCACCGCATGGGCTGCGGTTAATCGCATAACCGCCTCTGGCCGGGTGCAGGGCGACGAAGAGCGGATCGACGTGTCGGAAGCACTTTATGCCATTACCATGGGCGCGGCCTATACGCTGCATCTGGATGGAGAGATTGGCTCAATTGAAACCGGCAAAAAGGCGGATTTTGCCGTGCTCGAGGCAGACCCGACCGCCTGTGATCCGATGGAGCTTAAAGACATCTCAGTTTGGGGCACCGTGCAGGGTGGCCGTATTTTTCCGGCGGCAGAGCTTTGACGACAGATATTCCAGTCACTGTGATTGGGGGCTATCTGGGAGCTGGTAAAACCACGATGGTCAACCATCTGCTACGCCATGCAGCGGGGCGCCGGATTGCAATTTTGGTTAATGAATTTGGTGACCTGCCGATTGACCAAGATTTAATCGAAGCCGAAGGAGAGGATATGATCGCCATTTCAGGCGGCTGTATCTGTTGCTCTTTCGGCTCGGACCTCACGGCGGCTTTGATCAAACTGTCCGAGCTTACACCAACCCCGGACCATGTAGTGATTGAAGCCTCAGGGGTGGCGATGCCGGGCACTGTCGCACTCAGCATTTCGATATTGCCGGGATTTGTTTTGAGCGGGGTCGTGGTCTTGGCCGATGGTGAACGGGTACAGGCGCAGGCAGAAGATGATTACATCGGTGATACGATCTTGCGGCAATTGTCGGATGCGGATGTGATTGTACACAGTAAGACGGATTTGCAACCGAATGATCGGGCCATTGAGGCGGTAGAGTCCTGGCTGCAGGCGATGGCGCCACAGGCCAAGATTGTGCCTACAGTCCAGGGCCACGTGCCTCCTGATATTATACTCGGCCTGACCGGCCCGACCGCCAAGCCGCAAGCCAGCCCCCATGCGGATGCGGGCTATGAAAGCCTTGCCTTCAGAGAAATACCGCCCTGCGTTCCAGAGGATTTGGCGCAAAAGTTGGCGACTGGCTCTTACGGCGTGATACGCGCGAAAGGCTTCCTGCGGGACGCAGAAGGAAACAGCTGGGTTATTCAAACCGTCGGGCGCCGTTTTGAGGCGCAGCGCGGCCAAAAGTCAGAACTTGGCGGTGTGGTTTGTATCGGCCGTCGTGGCGACTTACAGGCCGCCGCACTGCACGGGCTTCTCGGCCCTGCTGGGTCGAGCAGCCATATTTGAATTATTGAAAAAGACCTCTGCAAAACGCCCACTTGGCTACGCTTTTTCCGCCCGGTGTTAGATTGAGTGTCGCCTCTTAATGATAGCGGGTGCCAGCTTCGGAGCTGGAGATGCGTGGCACCAAAGCTTTGACCAAATCGCGCATATCGAGGGTGCCGACGGCATTATTGTTGCCATCCAAGACGCGATAGCGCAGGGCAGTGTCGCCACCGGATGCGGCGATGAGGCTTTCGAGGGTTTCATTGGCCTGGACATCGCCAGCAAACTTCCCTTCTGATAAGGGCTGCATGACCGACCGCACGCGCAGCACCCGCGCCCGATTGATATCCGAGACGAAATCTTCAATATATGGATCGGTTGGGTTCATCAAAATGCTCTGCGGCTCTCCCTGTTGTACCACAGCCCCATCTTTTAAAATCACCAAATGATCGGCCAATTTCAACGCCTCATCGAGATCATGGGTGATAAAAATGATGGTCTTTTTCAACTCAACTTGCAATTCGAGAAGCAAATTTTGCATATCCGTTCGGATCAGTGGATCGAGCGCCGAAAATGCCTCATCCATCAGCATGATGTCGGAATTCGAAGTCAGCGCGCGAGCAATGCCCACCCGTTGCTGCATACCGCCGGACAATTGCGCCGGATAATGGTTTTCGAATCCGCCAAGCCCTACACGCGCCAACCAAGTTTTGGCTTCCCTCTCTTGCTCTTGGGTTTGAAGACCTTTCACATCGAGTGCCATGGCGGCGTTCTGCAACACCGTCCGATGCGGCAGAAGCGCGAATTTTTGGAACACCATCGACATTTTATCTTGGCGCATCTTCCGCAAATCGGTTGTCGAGAGGTTCATAACATCGACGCCATCCACCAAGATCTCGCCATCTGTCGGCTCGATTAGGCGGTTGAGATGGCGGATCAAGGTAGATTTCCCCGAGCCCGATAGCCCCATGACCACCGTGATTTCACCGGCCTGCATTTCGACGTTGATGTTTTGCAGACCTAAAACATGTTTGTGGGTGGTCAAAAGCTCCTCTTTTCCCATGCCAGCTTTTACATGCGGCAACACAGATTTGTCGTCATGGCCAAAGATTTTGTACAATCCGCGCAGGCTGACTTTTGTTGTTTGTGTCATATCCTCACCCTTCACATTTCATTCTTGGTGCGGTCGATGCGCGAGAGCGCCGCTTTTGAGGTGCGGTCCAGCATGACCGCGAGTAGAACGATACAGACCCCGGCCATCAGCCCAACGCCGAGCTCCAAATTGCGAATACCGCGCAGGACGAGAACCCCGAGACCTGGCGCGGTGACCATAGAGGCAATCACGACCATAGCAAGACTCATCATGATGGTTTGGTTAAGCCCCGCCATGATATTGGGCAACGCCAAAGGCAGCTCAACTTTGGTGAGTTTTTGCCCCGGGCTCATGCCGAAGGCATTGCCTGCCTCGACCACATCTTTGTCGACCAACCGGACGCCAAGATCGGTAAGTCGTATCACTGGCACAATGGCATAAAGGATGATTGCGATGCCGTAGAGCCGCGATTCTCCGATGGGAAAGAGGAAGATCAGAGGGATCAGATACACGAAGGTTGGCAGGGTTTGCAGCAGATCCAAAACCGGGATGATTGCTTTTTGCAATCGATTGTATTTGGACATGGCGATGCCAATTGGGATGCCGAAGAGTGCGGATATAATGGTACAGACCAATATGACCGCGAAGGTTTGCATTGCTGGTTCAAAGTGATCCACAAAGGCAAAAAACGACAGGCAGAATGCATTAAAGAGTAAGACCGAAAAAGAGCGTGTCGAGAACCACACAGCCACCAAGATCAGGGCCATAATCAAGAACCAAGGGGCTGTCATAAATAGATAAAGCGTGCCATCGAGCATCCACGATAGCGGCTGAGTGATTGGGTCTAAAACTGTACGCAGCGCGGGGCGAATGGCGAGAAATCCATTCTCTAGGCCTTTAATCACATCGCGGGTCTGGCTGATTTGGCCACAGGCCTTGTTCAATTCATCCAATGATGGAAAGGCAAAATTTACGCCAGATTGAGGAGCGGCATTTCCGGTTTTGGCAAGCAGTTGTGCCATGGACATGGGGCCGTCTGAGGCGCCAGCATCGCACCATTTGCGCAAGCCCAGCACGTTAAAGAGCCAATCGTAAGTGGCCATAAATATGTCTCCCTGAGGTCATAATCCCGCGGGCTGGTTTTGGTCCGCGGGATCGATTTTTTAATTAGTTAAGGATTGCGGCCAAATTGCCTTTTGCATCATCGTTTAACCAATTGCCCCATACGTCTTTATATGAGGTCAGGAAGTAAACAGCTGCTTCGTCATAGGAGGCGTTATTATCCAAGCGCCAAGCCAAAACATCGCCCATCTGTGCGTTTGTGAACGCAACATTTTTGAGCAACGCGGCAACTTCTGGTTCACGGTCCATAAAGGCGCCAGAGACCGCTGTTACAACTTTGGCAGATGGGTAGGCCGAAAACCCAGGGTTGGCGCAATCAACGTCGCCGTTACAGCTATGCGCCTCTGCGTCATAGGCCGGCACTTCAACCCGGACCATTGGGTATTTGCCGAGCACTGCGGTTGGTGCCCAATAGTAGCCAAACCAAGGCGCCTTATCTGCATAAGCCGCAGCGATGGAGGTTTGCAGCGTTTCGCCAGAACCGTGTTGAAAACGCTCCAGCCCGCCAGCTTCAGCACCGGCAGCTTTGAGGTTGTTGTTGTTGATGATGTCACAGGCCCAGCCCGATGGGCAGTCATGGAATTTGCCACCAACCGCCGCAGGATTAGCCATGATGCCGTCCCATGTCGTCAGCTCAGGGTTTGATTCGGCCAGGTAGGCTGGAATCCACCAGGCTTCCACGCCGCCATCGGACAGAACATTGGTCAGCTCAACCAATTTACCCTCGGCCAGCAAGCCTTCGTAGGCAGGGGTCGAGTTGGCCCAGACTTCGGTCAAAATATCAGGCTCGCCTGTTTCGGCCAAAGAGGTCAGCGCCGGCACTGTAGAAGAGGGCACAACCTGTACATCACAGCCATAGCCTTGAGTCATTAAGAAGTTCGCAACCGCAGTGACAACCGCCGATGAGGCCCAGTCCATTTCTGTGATCGATACTTTCCCGCAGCTTGCCGTAGCTGATGTGGCGCCTAGCGACAGTGCGAATGCGGCTGTTGCCGTCAACATTTTGAGTTTCATCTGTGTCTCCCTGTTATATTTAGTTTACGCATCGGCCGGTTTTCCGGCCTTTTGAGTCATGCAGCAGTGTTGCCAACTGAGTGAAGTGACGCATTATCTCCGACCGCATGGACCTAACTCGCGCAGTGGAGCATAGCCCGGCGAGACATCCAAGCCCAAATTTGGCAGAATTTCCAAGTATTGTTACGCGGGTATTCTCGCAGTAACCCGCATAGCCGCATTTTGTCGCCAGGTCCCGTGCCAAGACAAAGCCGCGCACTGGGCACTTGGCTCGAAAGCCATTCGGCGGTGACTGTTGGATTGGCACGCATAGGCGTCCATTTCCGCGGTGATGAGACATGACTTACCCTCCTTTATCACAGGCCCGAGACACGCTGAATGTGCAGTGGTACAGATCCCCCATGCCGCCGGAGGTGTTTCGTGCCCTCTCGCAGCGCAGTGATCACAAGGGATGGAAACAGGCCGGTGGTCATTTGGCGCTCTTTGCGGCGACCGGCAGTTTGGTATGGTTGTTTTGGGCGCAGGGGCAATGGGCGGCTTTTGCCCTCGCATTGTTTTTACATGGCACTGTTGGCAGCTTTTTCTCTGGCACGGCGTCCCATGAGCTGGGCCATGGCACGGTGTTCCGAACCAAGGTGTTAAATAAAATTTTCTTGTATGTTTTTAGTCTATTGAGTTGGTGGAACCCATTTGATTATGCGGCCAGCCATACCTACCATCACAGGTTTACCCTGCACCCTGAGGGGGATCGCGAAAATCTTTTGCCGCTGCATCCCAATACCGACAAGTTGTTCCTCCTGCAGCTTTTCACCATCAATCTTATGACGCAGCCGGGCCGCACTTTTGGCAAGGGTGGGCTCATTTCCACTCTGCGGGAGACCGTTTTACATGCGTTCGGCTCGGTGGGTTCCACCGATATCGCAAGCAATGAATGGCTTGAGAGCCTGCACAAAGATCAACCCGACCAGCACAGGGGGGCGGTTCAATGGTCACGCCTATTGCTTGTGTTTCATGGCGATCTGCTCGTTCTGGCTTGGGCGACAGGCCTTTGGATCTTGCCGATTGTACTGAGTCTGTTCAACTTTATTGGCAATTGGCTGGGCTATTTTTTGGGTCTGCCGCAACATTGCGGCCTGCGTGAAAATGTATCGGATTTTCGAAAAACAGTGCGCTCTATGCGCCTGCACCCGGTTCCGGAGTTTTTATATTGGCAAATGCATTGGCATACCGAGCATCATATGTATGCGGGCGTGCCCTGTTATAATCTTAAACAGCTGCATCAGGCGGTCAAAGATGATATGCCAGAGCCACGGAGTTTGACCGGCGCTTGGCGCGAGATGCTGGAGATTTGGGAGCGGCAGAAACGTGACCCGAGCTACCAATTCGACACTCCGCTGCCAGCGACGGCGCAAACCCAACGCAAACGTGCAGCTGTCGCCGAAGAAGCCTCCATGGGGGATTTGGCGCCAGAGGGCCTGCGCTAGGTCATGATCTAAGTCTCGTCATGCTCGCCCAAACCGGGCGCCGCGCGCAGCAGTTGCAGCTGGGCATCTGAAAATTTGATCGGGGTGCGTACGCCGGGGATGCCTTCGGGTTTGATGCGCATCTGCCGGTGCAGCGTCTGCGGATCTTCCAGCGCTTCGGCGATCGTATTGATGGGGCCGGAGGGCACGCCGGCGCTTTCCAACACCGGCAAGACGTCCAATTTGCGCCAGTGGCTCAAAACTTCAGTAATTTGCCCAACCGCTTCGGCGCGATGGGCCAGCCGAGCAGCATTGTCGGCGAATCTTGGATCGGTGATCCAATCGACACGCTTTAACGCGAGTGCGAGATTGTGAAATTGTCGATTGTTGCCGCAAGCGATGACGATATGGCCATCAGACACAGGAAACACTTGATAGGGCACGATGCTGGTATGAGCATTGCCCATCCGCTGTGGGCTTTTCCCGGTGGTGAGGTAATTGAGGTTTTGATTAGCCTGCGCGGCCAGCATGCAGTCAAACAATGCCATATCGATGTGCTGCCCCTTGCCCGTCCGAGCGCGTTGGGCCAAGGCGGCTTGTATGCCGATGACCCCGTAGAGCCCGGTGAAGACATCGGCAAAAGCCACGCCGACCTTTTGCGGCATGCCCTCGGGCTCACCGGTGATCTCCATGATGCCGGTCATGCCTTGGATCATAAAGTCATAGCCTGCCTTGTGGGCGCGCGGGCCGTCCTGACCAAAGCCGGTGACAGAGCAATACACCAGCTGAGGATTTTGCGGCACCAAGGATGCGTAGTCGAGACCGAATTTCGCCAGCCCGCCGACTTTGAAATTCTCAATCAAGACATCAGCTGAGGCGATCAGATCTTTGAGATAAGCCAGCCGGGTGGGATCATTGAAGTCAACCGTGATCCCCTGTTTGCCGCGGTTAGCGCTGTGAAAATAGGCCGCAGAGCTGTCCGTGCCTTTGGTGACATAGTTTGGACCCCATTTGCGCGTGTCATCGCCCTCCGGACTTTCCACCTTGATGACCTCAGCTCCCAAATCCGCCAAAGTTTGCCCGATCCAAGGGCCGGCCAGGACTCGGGCCAATTCAACGACTTTCAAACCTTCAAGCGGATACATTTGGCTTCCTTTGGGCTTTCACAATGTGCAATTTGGCGCTGGACTTTCCGAGGTATTTGGCATGGTTTCGGTTCCAGCGCACCCATTTTTTCAATTTTGGAGGCGAATGCTTGGAAAGGAAGAGACAATGGGCCGTCCAATACGCTTTGCCATTAATGGATTTGGTCGGATTGGCCG
>Ga0209198_1002395_pt1 | contig 13038 bp, 10 predicted proteins | sample COGITO_mtgs_1105_2_FD_184804 | JGI IMG/M metagenome (GOLD analysis project Ga0209198, IMG submission 184804) | Pelagic marine microbial communities from North Sea - COGITO_mtgs_110519 (SPAdes) (version 2) | ecosystem: Environmental > Aquatic > Marine > Epipelagic ...
TATCAATTCCTTCGCCGCCGTTAATTGAATCTGCGCCCGTTAATGTCGAATTGCCAACTGTGGCGGTCGTTGTGTTGATATAAGCGCTGAACTGGTCAGCACCAGTTGTACCAGTCATTGTCTCTGAGCTGGTAGTGAGTGTACTAGTATCAAATATGTAACTAACTGATTTTTTTCGATATTTATATTATTAATATTGACATATTTACAAAATCATACAATATTTTCATGTTGTCGTTATAAATTCTCCACTGACCTCCACTGACCTCCACTGACCTCCACTGACCTCCACGCAACCATGCGTTTGCGTCTTGGATACCGAAGTCATAATGAAAGCGGCTTTTTTATGCCAATTGCACAACTGAGCACTGAATTGCTCTCCCTACTTTTTGCTAGCGATTCACCCAAGCAGGTTCGGACCTTCTTTGATACCGAACTGAAGGGGTTCATGCTTGAGCAGCGCCCCTCGGGCGGGATGACATTCTACTTTCGCTACCAAGATGCCCAAAAGCGGGTGCGTCTCTACCGCATTGGCAAGCTGGCGGACATTACCGTGCAGCAAGCCCGCATCAAAGCCTATGAGATTAAAGCGCTGCTGCTGCAAGGGCATGACCCTAAGCGCGAGGCTTATCGCTTGAGCGGAGCGCTTACGCTGGGGACGTTTGTGGATGCCCATTACGTTCCCTACGTTGCAGCCCGTAAGCGAAACGCTCATGTTGATTTGGGTATGCTGCGCCGGCACATCTTGCCACCGTTCGGGGATCAACCGCTCACGCGAATCACCGTGGGGGATGTGTACAAATTCCAGCAATCTTTGCTGGCGAGGGAGTATGCGCATGCCACCGTCAATCGTTTGCTGGTTTTGCTGAGTCATATCTTTAATGTGGCGATACGGCTGGAGCAAGTGCCACCCGATACTAACCCCTGTAAGGGCGTTGCCATGTTCAAGGAGACCCAACGGGAGCGCTATTTGTCCCAAGGTGAGCTGGCGGCGCTGTTTGCCGAGCTGGATCGCAACCCCAACATATTGGTCTGCCAGCTCGTCCGCCTATTGCTTTACACGGGCGCGCGCAAACGCGAACTTTTGGATGCGCGTTGGGATGAGGTTGACTTTACCCGGCGGGTGTTGTGGGTGCCACCCGAGCGCTCCAAAAGCAAGCGGCGACGGCCTATTGCCTTGTCTAACGAGGCAATAGAGATTTTAAAGGCGTTACCCAGAGCCGATGGTGTGCCTTATGCCTTCTTCAACCCGCAGACGGCCAAGCCACCTGTGTCTGTTTTTGTGGCCTGGGACAGCATACGTAAAGGCGCGGGCATACCCGACTTTCGCATGCATGACTTGCGCCATAGCTTTGCCAGTTTTTTGGTAAACGCCGGGCGCAGTTTGTACGATGTGCAACGCCTGTTAGGGCACCACGACCCCAAGGTCACGATGCGTTACGCCCACCTGTCGCAACAAACCATGGTGGAGGCGAGCGATGCGGCGGCCAGCACGATTGCTGCTCTTCTTGGCCCCAGGAACTGATAGTTAACGACAGATGTACCATTACTTCTCAAAAGAAAATATAAAAACAATATCAATAAAACTTTATTTTGACGTTATAGTATGCGCCCTTGGAAACTACGTGCTTGAGGGAGTCAAACGACAAGCTAACGACAGCTCAACGACTGTGTCGTTGGATCACCTTCCCGAACGCCCCGCCACCAGCTACTAAACAGGAAGCGAGAGCTCGAATCTATGGCGAAACTAACATTAAGCGATGACACTGTGGCGAGCCTGCGCGTGAACGGGGCGCAGGCTCATACCGAGTTTTTTGACGCCGACGTCCCCGGGCTGTTCGTTGATGTTCAGCGCGGTGGACGCAAAACCTTCCGCGTGAGGCACTCTGTGGCGGGGCGCATCAAGGTCAAGACTTTGGGCGATACGGGGCAGATTTCATTGGCTAAGGCCCGAGCCATAGCCGTCGAACTGCGCGGTGGCAATGCGTGGCGGTCCAACCCGTTGCCTTTCCCCTCCATTGTTGTTGACGCAGCGGCAGCCCCAACGCCCGACATGACGTTAAGCGAGTTCTTCTTGGATCACTACCTTCCATATGTAAAGAGTTACAAACGCAGTTGGACTACGGATGAGTGCATGATTAGAGTGCACTTGGTGCGGCACCTGGGCAGCTTTGTTATGGCTCAAATGAAGCCGCCGGCCATTGCGCAGTTTGTGGTGCAAATGCGCGAGGCCGGTTACGCGGTGGGCACGTGTAACCGGGCGTTGGTGTTGATTCGTTATGGATTCAGCTTGGCTGTGAGGTGGGAGTTCCCGGGATTTTTACTCAATCCCATGCGCGATATCCGCAACCTGAGCGATGACAATAAGCGCGAGCGGTTTTTGAGCGATGCCGAGCTGCATCAACTCATAAAGATCGTCGCCGAAAGCGACAACACGGTGCTGGTGCACATTGTTTTATTTCTAACGTATACCGGCGCCCGCAAGCGCGAGGTGCTGGATGCGCGGTGGGATGACGTGAATTGGGATAGCCTGTCGTGGCGCATTCCCATTACGAAGTCGGGTAAAGTAAGGCACATTCCCCTTTCGAAGGGTGCCCAACGGCTGCTGCTTGAGCGGCGCAACGCCCAAAATACGAAAAAAGTGGCGTTGGGTGACCTTGGTACACCCTTCATCTTTGCTAACCCTAAGACGCTAAGGCCCTTCGTGTCGGTCTACTACAGCTGGGACACCGTTCGGAAGAAGTCAGGTCTAGCTGGGCTGCGAATGCATGACTTACGCCACAGTTTTGCCAGCTTTTTGGTGAATGCCGGGCGCAGCCTATACGAGGTGCAAGAGTTGCTGGGGCATGCCGATATCCGCACCACCAGCCGTTATGCCCACCTGAGCCGAGAGCGCCTAAATGCGGCGGTTGAAGTGATTGCACCAGAGGTGCCTTGGCGGAAATAAAAATTCATATAGGAATGTGTTATAGTCGCGTCCTATATGAATTTTTTGATCCCTATCTCTTTGAACACAACGCCCGAGCAGTATGTGCGCCTTTGCGAGCTGCGGGCTGTTTTTGCGCAGGTGTGCAACCGCTTGGCGCCGGCAGTGCAGGCGTCGCGTGTGTGGAATCGGGTCACCCTTCACCACTTGCACTACCATTCACTTCGCGAGCAGTTCCCGGATTTAGGATCGCAAATGGTTTGCAACGCGATTTACGCCGTTTCAAAGATGGCGCGCCTTGTTTACCAGCACCCCAAAAGCCCTTACAACCTGGCCAGCCGGGGGGGTGCGCCCCTGCCGTTACTGCGATTTGCAGGCAACTGCCCAGTGTATTTTGACCGCCATACCCTGAGTATCAAAGCCGAGCAGCTCTCGCTGTTCACGATGGACGGGCGCATGCACTTTGAGTTGACCCTGGCGCCCGCGAAGCGTGTCATCTTTGAGCAGGCCAAACTGCGGGAGATTGCGCTGAAAGAGGATGCGGATCACCGTTTTAAGTTGTCTTTTTTCCTCGAATCCGAAACTGCTGTGGTTACCAAGCGCCTGCCTGAAGCTGAGCCCGCCAAAGCGCTTTTCCCTGATTACGTCTCTGTTGAGGTTGCCCAATGAAACCCGATTCCCGATTGTCAGAACTCCGCCTGGCGTTGCTCGAATTAAAGCCGACGTGGATCTCCACGCTGGTGCTGAGCTGGAGCATTGCGCTGCTGGGCTTTGCATCCGCGGTCTACATGCTGCAGGTTTACGAGCGCGTGGTGAACAGTCGTGATGTAAATACCCTCGTCATGTTGAGTATCGTGGTGTTGGGCGCTTACGCCGTGATGGAGTTGCTTGAAAAATTCCGTAGCAACTTGTTGTGGAGCGCGGGTATTCAATTTGAGATGAAACTGGCAGATCGGCTTTACGCCGCCATGTTTGAAAGTTTACGCAAGCAGCCGATGAGCGGGGCGCAGATGGTGCAAGGCGATATGCGCACCATCCGAGAGTTTTTTTATAACCCAGCGGTTGGAGCGGTGTTTGAATTGCCCGTTAGCTTGGTGTCGGTGGCGCTGATCTTTGCCATCAACCCCATGCTGGGCTGGGCTGCGATTGTGGGGGCTTTGGCGCAAACTCTTGTAGCTTGGCTGATTCAACGCACCTCGAGCGCGCCGTTGCTCGAGGCTCAACGACGCTCGCGAGAAGCGCAAACCTACGCAGAAGCCTCTTTACGCAATGCACAGGTGATGGAGTCGATGGGCATGATGCCTGCGGTAATGGCTCAGTGGCAAAAAATGCAACGAGCTTTTTTGACACACCAGGCGAAGGCATCAGAGTCGGCAGGAGGCTTTAATGCCTTGTCGAAAATGTTGCAGCAACTTTTCGGCTCCGTGTTGCTGGGCATGAGCGCCTGGCTGTTGTTGCACAATGAATTGAATGGCGGCGCCGCCATGTTGATCATCAGTGGAATTTTGGGTGGCAAGTTATTGGCACCACTCAATCAGATCGCGCAGCAATGGCGGGCCTTTGTGTCGGTGGGTTCTGCGTGGGGTAGATTGACCGAGTTGCTGAGCCTGATTCCACCAGAGGTGCCACAAATGCCGTTGGCCGCGCCTAAAGGAAACCTGACGGTTGAGTCGCTAGTGGCCGCGCCACCAGGCCAACCCACGCCAGTATTACGCGGCGTGCAGTTTGCCGTGCCCGCCGGGCAGGTGCTGGTAGTGGTGGGCCCATCCGGCTCTGGTAAGACTTCCCTGGCCAAGCTGTTGCTGGGTATATGGCCAGCGCAAGCGGGCAAAGTGCGTTTGGATGGCGCAGACGTGCACGCCTGGAAAAAGACCGAGTTAGGTCCTTATCTGGGGTACCTGCCGCAAGATGTTGAGTTGTTGGACGGCACTATGGCCGAAAACATTGCGCGTTTTGGCGATGCCGATATGGCCCGTGTTGCGGATGCCGCCCGTTTGGTTGGCTTGCATGAATTCATCATTTCATTGCCGCTCGGCTACGAAACCTCGGTGGGACGCGATGGCGGCTTGTTGTCAGGTGGCCAGCGCCAACGGGTGGCCCTGGCGCGTGCCGTTTATGGCAACCCCGCACTGGTGGTGCTTGATGAGCCCAATTCAAGCCTTGATGAGGTGGGGGATGCCGCCTTGATGCAGGCGATCACCGCATTGAAAGCGCGGGGCACTACCTTCGTGATCAATAGCCACCGTACGAGTGTGTTCCCGGTCGCAGACTTGATGCTGGTGTTGCGCGATGGTGTGCAACAGTTGTTTGGCCCCACCGCCGAAGTCTTACAAAAACTAATGCCCGCTGCTGCTGCGCCAGCTGTGGCCGCTGCGCCTGGTTCACCATTGTTAGCCGCAGGAGAAGGCGCGTGATTACTGTCGTGAAACCCGCTTCCGGAGCGGCTCCGGCCAAAATGGCAACAACCCATCCCAACGCACTGACGGAAGTGCTGCTGACTTTTAAAAAAGAATTTATCGTTGTTGGTGTTTTCAGTGCTGTGGTGAACCTACTGATGCTGACGCCCACTCTTTACTTGCTTCAGGTGTTTGACCGCGTGTTGAACGGGCAGAGTGTAACAACGCTGTTGGTGGTGTCCCTCATAACGTTGTTCTTGTTTGCCATGATGGCATTTGGTGAATGGGCGCGGTCAATTTTGTTGGTCAAAACGGGGGTGAAGCTGGACCAAGCGCTGAGTAAAAAAGTATTTTTATCTAGCTTTTTATCGTACCTCAACCCGTCTGAGTCTGAGCCTTCAAAAGCATTTGGCTACCTCATCGCGATGCGCCAATTTATGACTGGCAACGGCATCTTTGCGCTGTTTGACAGTCCATGGTTGCCCATCTATATCGCTGTGTTGTTTCTGCTCCATCCGCTGTTGGGCTGGCTGGCGATTGGTTTTTCGATTGTTCAAGTAGCGATCGCTTGGTATGGCTATCAGGTAGGACGCGAAACGCAATTGGCGTCTGATGAATCTCAGGCTACGGCGCAAAAGTTCATGCAGTCCAAGTTGCGCAACATTGAAGTGCTGTCCTCAATGGGTATGTTGGCGCCGCTTTACCAGCGGTGGCAAGGTTTGCAATTCCATGCCCTGCTAAAAAATGGCAGTGCCCAGCAACGCATCGGTGTGATTACCGCTATCAGTAAGTTCGTGCGCTTTACGCAGCAATCTGCGAGCTTGGGCGCCGGTGCGTGGTTGGTGATTCACGGAGAGGTGAGCGTGGGGGCCATGATTGCAGGCAACGTTTTGATGACGCGGGCTTTGGCCCCGATTGACTTGTTGGTCGGCACTTGGCCCAGTTTCCTGTCCAGCAAAGAGGCCTACACCAAGCTGAACACCTTGATGAGTTTCCAGCCAATGGGCCGTAACAAGGTGCTGGCAGAGACACCGGTTGGTCGCCTGAAGGTTGAGAACCTGATTGCGCGGGCGAGTGGTCGTGAGAAGCCTATCCTGAACGGCGTGAATTTTGAGGCCTTTCCAGGCCTAGCAACGGTTATTTTGGGGTCATCGGGTTCTGGTAAGTCAACGTTGGCGAGAGCCATGTTGGGTATTTGGCCCGACTATGACGGCGATATCTTGTTGGATGACTACCCGATTGTGCAATGGACCCGCGAGAGCTTGGGTGTGCATTTGGGCTACTTACCGCAAGACATCGAACTGTTTGACGGCACGATTGCAGAGAATATCGCCCGTATTGGTGCTGTTGATTCTGAGCGCGTGATTGAGGCAGCCGAGGCCGCGGGACTGCATCAAATCATCTTACGCTTCCCGAAAGGATATGACACGCGTGTTGGTCAAGGAGGCGCGTTTCTGTCTGGCGGTCAGCGCCAACGGGTGGGTTTGGCGCGCGCTTTGTACGGCAACCCAGCGGTCGTGGTGTTGGATGAGCCCAATGCAAACTTAGACGATGCCGGCGAAAACGCATTGTTGCAAGCGGTTGAGTTGTTGAAGAAGCAGGGTAAGACCGTGGTGCTCATCAGCCATCGCCCCAGCGTATTGAAGGTGGCCGATCGCCTGGTAATCATGCAGGACGGTCAAGTGGTGGCGAGTGGTCCCCGCGACGGTGTATTGGCTAAATTAAAAGAGCAGCAAGCGCAGCGGGCGCTTGCTGCATCACAGCCCCCCATTGGTTGAAACGAAACGTTGATAAAAATTATTGAGGTCCAGGATGTTGAATCAAACAGTACTTAAACACGCGTCTCAAAACGTTGAGGATGCGCAGGTGAAGGGATCTTCCGAAGAGGAAGCTGCTCTGCGAGCCGCATCAGACACCCGTGGCATTGCGCGCAAAGGTCTCTTGGTGCTAGCGCTGGGCTTGGGAGGCTTTTGCTTGTGGGCTGCGGTGGCCCCATTAGACGAAGGCGTCCCGACTGCAGGAACGGTAGTTATCGATACGAAGCGCAAGGCGGTGCAGCACTTGGTGGGCGGCATCGTCGATGAGGTGTTGGTGCGGGAGGGGCAGATGGTCGAGAAGGATCAGGTGCTGATGCGCTTGGATGATGCCGTGAGTCGTGCTAACTTTGAATCGATCCGCCAGCGTTACCTGGGCTTGAGTGCTATGCAAGTCCGCTTGCTTGCCGAGCAGGCGGGTGCAAAAACGTTGAAATTTGGTGAGGATTTGGTGTCAGCAGCAGCAGCAGACCCGTTCATGGCAGCGCAGATTACCAATCAGCGACAGTTGTTTCAGTCGCGCCGCCAAGCCTTGGCCGCCGACCTGGCCGAGATGGATGCTGCGATGGAGAGCGTTGTTACGCAAAGGGATGCAGCCAAGACCATGCTCAAGCAACGTGAAAGTCAACTAGCATCGCTGCAAGAGGAGCTTCGAAGCTTACGTGGTTTGGTTAAAGATGGCTATGCGCCACGCAACCGCTTACTCGAGCTTGAGCGCGCCCTAGCCGATGTGATGGCCAACAAAGCCAATTTGGACGGCAATATTCTCAATGCGGTGAGCTCTACGAAGCAGCTACGCCAGCGCAAACTCGCTCGTCAGTCGGAGTATCGCAAAGAGGTGGAAACGCAGTTGGCCGATGTCTCGCGCGAAGTGCAGGCGGATGCCGAGAAATTCAAAGTGCAAGTGGCTGATTTAAAGCGCGTCGCGATACGCTCGCCCGCTGCAGGCCAGGTGGTTGGTTTAGCTGTGCAAACGGTTGGTGCTGTGGTGCAGTCGGGCCAAAAGCTGATGGACATTGTCCCGGAGCAACAGACCTTGATGGTTGAGGCACGTATCGCGCCCCACTTGATCGACAAAGTGCACTCAGGTTTGGTGGCTGACATTCGCTTCAACACGTTTGCGCATTCTCCCCAATTGGTGGTTCCTGGTGAGGTGGTTTCGGTTTCTGGCGATTTGCTGGCAGATCAGGGCGCTCAGTCAATGCCTTACTTTTTGGCGCGGTTGCAAGTGACGCCTGAGGGTATGAAGAAGCTGGGCTCACGGCAGATGCAGGCTGGTATGCCTGCTGAAGTGGTGGTTAAGACAGGGTCGCGCACGATGCTCACGTATCTCTTGTCTCCGCTGTTGAAGCGCATGGCGACATCTTTGAAGGAAGAGTGATGATGACTCCCGTTCGCAACAAGGTATTGGCGCTCGCATTCGGATGCGCGGCATGCGGCGCAAATGGTATGACGCTTGTGGAGGTGTATGAGCGTGCGCTGCAGGAAGACGCCGCGATACGCGCCGCGCGCGCGACGTTGAGCGCAACCAACGAGCGCCTGCCACAAGCTAGGGCACAACTGATGCCTTCTGTGCAGGCCAGTTTAAGCCGTAACTACAACGACCTGGACACCACGACACCCAATGCGTTTGGCCAGCAAACTACCACCAACAGCGCTTATGTGAGTAGCGGCAAGACACTCACGATGCGCATGCCGCTTTACAACGCGCAGCGTTATTTCGAGTTCGAGCAAGCGAAAGATGTGGTGGAAGATGCGCAGGCAACCTACGAGCGTGGCGTTCAGGATTTAATGGTGCGTGTGGGGGGGGCGTATATGGAGGCGTTGCTCAACCAAGAGCAACTAAACCTGGTGTTGTCTCAAAAAACAAGTGTCTCGACACTGCTCGATGCGGCGACCAAAGCACTGACCTCTGGTCAAGGTACACGCACCGATATTGACGATGCGCGTGCGCGCCTTGACATGGTCCTTGCGAATGAGCTGGAGGCTCGCCAAAACGCGGACTACAACCGTCGGCAGTTAGAGATTTTGACGAATGGGTCTGTGGGCACGTTGGCCCCACTCAGTCTTGAGGGATTCCGGGGGTTACCGGTCGCGTTGCCCTCGTTGGACGCGTGGACGACGCAAGCCGGCGAATATAGTCCCGAGTTGAAGGGGTTGCGCGCTCGTTTGTTGGCGGCAGAGAAAGAGATATCAAAGGCAAAGGCCGGTCATGGGCCACGGCTGGATGCGGTCGTTCAGTGGTCCGATAGTGGAAACGAAAACATCACACGGCCCAACACCCGTTTTGTCAACTCGTCTTATGGCTTGCAACTCAATATGCCCCTCTTTCAAGGCGGTTTTGTGAATTCGCAAGTGCGCCAGGCCATCGCCGAAAAGACGCGAGCCGAAGAGGTGCTGGAGGCAACACGCCGCGACTTAAACCTGCGCATTCACAAAGAGTACCGTGGTGTCACCGAGGGTATTCTTAAGGTGCAGGCATTGGAGCAGGCGGTGAAGTCGGCCGAGCAATTGGTTTATTCTACGAAACAGTCAAGACAGGCCGGGGTTAGAACGACGCTTGACGTGCTGAACGCACAAACACAGTTGGCACAAGCGTCTCGCGATTTGATGCAAGCACGTTACGTGTATCTGATGTCGCGTTTGCGTTTGGCGTCTTTGGTCGGCGTGCCACCGCTGGAAGTGGTTACCGAGTTATCGCAGGCGTTTCCGCAGCCACTTAACTAACTTGTGGTTTGTTAGCCAGAGGTACGTGGTGACGTAAGAGGTCACGAAAAGCAGGCAAAACCCCATCAGTATCGGCGTGTTCTGCCAAAAGATAAGGGCGGGTAGTACGGTGAGGATAGTCAGTCCGACGAGGTAAGGCGCGGTCCGGTTGTTCTTTGATAGTAGTTGCTGCGCCTCGTCTTCGTGGAACACCGTGCGCACGATACGCCGGTAGATCATGTGATGCAGGTGCAGGCTGTCGGCCATGCTAGGCGGTACGCCTTGGAGGGTTTTTCTCGCAATTGAAAACACCGTTTCCCAAACCGGGTAAACGAGCAGCAGGATGACGAACCAAGGCGAAACCTGCGCATGGCGTTCAACTAGCAAAATAGAAATGATGGCGATGTTGAGGCCCCAAAAATAGGCGCCACCATCACCCGCAAACAGCAAGCCGCGTGGGTAGTTCCAAATCAAAAATCCTGCAGTGCTGGCCAACGTGCACAGCGCATAAGTTGCCAATTGCCGATCGCCAAACTTGAGTGCCATGTAGACCAGCGCACCCGAAATCACGATAGTGACCAGTCCAGCCAATCCGTTGTAGCCATCGATGATGTTGAAGGCGTGCGGCAGGCCCGCGATGGCGAAGATTGTTAAGGCGACACCCAAAAACGGGTAGGCGCCCCACCAATCGTCTAGCCAGCTGATACCAAGCCGCCCAATGTGCGCATCGAGTAACCAAACCGCTAGCAGCGCGCCCGAGGCCGTGATGAACAAGCGCAGCACTACGCTGACCCGATGGGTGATGTCTTCCCAGACACCAATCAGTACCGGGCCCGCGAGGCAGCCAATGTAGGCGGCAGCGTCCCAGTCGCTCAACTCAACATTGGGACCATAGCCGAGGTGTTGTGCAACCACCGCGTAGAGCAGCGAGACCGAGAAGCCCATCAGCATGGCCAGCCCTCCCAGCCGTGGTACATCGCCAAAATGAAAGCGCTGAACCGCATCAGCCGGATAGGCGTTTGCGTGTTGTTGGGCTCGGCCGCGTACCCAGGTCGCCAGCAGCAAGGTGCTTATAAAAGAGATAAGTAAGAGAACTAGCAAAAGCTGCCCCACAAGTTTTTGGAGATTACGAGTAGTCGAAAAGGTTGGGGTGAATTTTTTATTTTAGCCTGACTGTTAGTGCAGGTGCGTGGTCCATGTTGGCTCGTATGTCGAGCTCCGTCGGGTTTCCGTGACCCACGTAGGCCACACTTCCAGTGACCACTGCGCGCGCTGGTACTGCTCGAAGACGATTTGTAACCACTGCCGCAGCGGTTGGGGCGCCATGGATAACCGCCCCACGATTGTTTGCTCCGCATCTTTAAAGGCCAGTTGAAGCGCTGAAGACACGGCCGTGACGTCGATGCTGTGTATCAAGGTGCCACTCGTGGTGTTTCTATCACTGCCATTCGCCGCCAACGCGCTGACCGGCGGCTGCGGCTCGAGCGCCGCCATCGCAGCCTGCTGTGCAAAGGTCTGTTGGATTTCAGCCTGCAGCGCGGAGATATTTTCCATCTCTAAGTGTTTGCAGAGGTTGGATACCAGTCGAGACAATAGGCGCTGCGAGAGCCACAAGATGATTACCTGCTTGGGCTCGTTTGATGAATCGAGCGCAAGGGCTTGCACAGGCTCGCCAATGAGCCGTATGCGATCTTCCGGTTCGCTGTACTCACAGGTGATTCGCTGTAGTTCAGGCATGGGCCTTTCTTGCAAACGTCAGGTAAATACCCATCAGCGATAGCGCTCCCGTTGCGATCCAAGTAAGTGACCAGTTGCCGTAGCCGCTGGCTAAAGCGGCGGCGACAGGCGGCATTGAAAATTGGCCCAACATTGACATTTGAGTGGTCCAACCCAACGCCGTTGACGCCGTGTCCTCGGTGGGTGCCGCTCTGACGGCCAGCGAGAACAACGAGCCTGGGATCATGCCGCCAACACCTGAGAACATCAAAACCGCCACGAGTTTGACGATGAGCGGGGTATCACTCGGCGTACCAAATACGACAAAGGCCCCTGCGGCCATGGTGGCAAAGGCGATGCCCAATACGCGTTGCGAGGGGACGCCTTTTTGCAGCAGACGGCCACCTGCAATATTCCCCACAATGTTCACTGCACTGGCGATAGCGGCGATGGTGCCCGCGAGGCCGGCCGACATGCCGCCGGTTTGCAATAGGGTGGGCAAGAAACCAATAATGACCAGCCACTGACCGCTATAGCAGGCAAATGCCAAAGCCACGCGCCAGACCTGCGGCGTACGCCAGACCAATCGTAGCCGCTGCAAGTTCGCGGCGGGGGGGCGAGCACCGGCAACTGCGACTGCGACTGCGACTCGTGGAACCCCCATGTTAAATAACAAAGCCATGAGCAAGGCGATGGCGCCAAGCGTTTCCCACCAGGTTGCCCAGCCAAAGTGGGCCATTAGCGCAGGGCCCAGCAACAGGGCGGTGGCGGTGCCTGTGGGCATGAAGGTACCCCAAAAACCCATGGCGGTGCTCAGGCGGTCTGGGTCCACCAGGCTGCGCAACAAGGCGGGTGCCGGGACGATGACCATCAAAATAGCGGCACCCTCGATCGCACGCATTAACAGCAGCTGTGGCGCGCTGGTCGTCAGTCCAGCAAGCCCACTTAACAGACCCAGTAACACCAGCCCCCACAGTACGCTGCGGCGCAGACCAAACCCATCTGCAAACATGCCGACAAACACGGCAGTGAGCATGCCCGCCATCTGCGACAACGAGAGCAACCAGCCCGCCTGCACCAAGCTCACATCCAGTTGCGCACGCAGGATCGGGATGGCGGGTGCCACCTTGCCCACATGCATGGCGGCAACAATGCCCGCAAGCACCACCAATACGGCAGGCCACAGCGGTTGGGCAGCTACGTTGGTGTTTGTCATACGTTAGCGACTCACCAGTCCACCAAGCTCACCCCAAAACGCAGCGAGGTGCGCTTGAAGTTGTAGCTGGCCAAACTGTCGCCGTGCCCTGAGAACAGTTGCAGGTGGTAGCGCAGACCGGCGTTGGGGTTGCTCAGCGTGACGCCTGGGCGGATATACCAATCCACGGTGCCACTGCCATGGCCTTCGCGGCGCAGGTTGTGCCGCACGCTCAGGCCTAGGCTGTTTTTGGGGTTGACTGCCCACAGCACGCTCACCTCTGCA
>Ga0209198_1002398_pt1 | contig 13036 bp, 10 predicted proteins | sample COGITO_mtgs_1105_2_FD_184804 | JGI IMG/M metagenome (GOLD analysis project Ga0209198, IMG submission 184804) | Pelagic marine microbial communities from North Sea - COGITO_mtgs_110519 (SPAdes) (version 2) | ecosystem: Environmental > Aquatic > Marine > Epipelagic ...
AACTAATGAAACTACCAATATTCTCTTTAGGCTTACTGTTTTTAATGTGTAGTTTACACAGTACAGCCATGAGTCAATCCAAAGATTCCATTACAATTCGGGTCGTGGAACCTTCAGAGGCGGTTGTCGGTAATTTACAGAGAATTAAAAAATTCCCATCCAAATTAATCACTCCAAGAACAGTAGATGTTTGGTTGCCGGAGTCCTATTGCCCTCAAAAAAAATATGCAGTCTTATACATGAACGATGGTCAGATGCTTTTTGATGCCAATAAAACTTGGAATCAACAAGAGTGGGGAGTAGATGAGCATATAGATAAACTCGTAAATAATAAAGTAATTAAGGAAACGATTGTGGTGGGTATTTGGAATGTAGGATTTGAAAGAAATAGTGACTATTTCCCTCAAAAAGTTTATAATCAATTAGCAAATGAAGACGTTCGGGCTTTAGTAAAAATGCTTGAAAACCAAGGGAATTCAAAAACGATTAAATCAGATAATTACCTGAAATTTTTAGTGGAAGAATTAAAACCTTTTATCGATGAAAATTATGCGACTCTCTCCGATTATAAAAACACTTCAATAATGGGATCCAGTCGTGGCGGATTAATATCCATGTATGCACTTTGTGAATATCCTCAAGTTTTTGGGGCTGCAGCCTGTTTGTCAACTCATTGGATTGGAACCTATACCAACATTGAGAAGAATCAAATCCCCTATGCAATGTTTGATTATCTTTCTAAACATTTACCCAGCCCTAAAACCCATAAAATTTATTTCGATTATGGAACTAAAACATTGGATGCTCTGTATTTGCCATATCAAGAAATGGTTGACACAGTTTTAAATCTAAAAGGGTACGGCGATTCAAATTTTTTAAATCTTAGATTTGAAGATGCAGACCATTCTGAAAAATCTTGGAACAAACGCTTAGATACCCCACTGAAATTTTTATTAGACACGCGCTATGAATAAACCTCTTTTGTTTCCTCTTTTGTTGATTTGCGCTTTTGTAATTGCTCAAAATACGCAACGCCAATATCAATCTTCAAATCTGAATGATGATCATCATTTAGAAGTATATGTAAGTGATGGGACGTATGAGTTTACGCCTTACACATCTAAAATTATGGAAACTTCATTTTTTCCAAATAACAAACCAAAAGTTGGTCGTTCTCATGCGGTCGTTCTCAGTCCATCAGGCATTAAAACCGATTTAGTTGAAACACCAGATTCTGTAATATATAGCACTTCTGGAATGGTGGTTACTATCATAAAATCTCCGTTTCAAATTCAATACCATTATAAAACCAAATCCCTAATTTCGGAAGCCCAAGGATATGTGAAGACCGATAATTTAGAAACCATTCAATTTAATTTAGACCCAAAAGAAGTGTTGTATGGTGGGGGTGCTAGAGCGTTAGGGATGAACAGAAGAGGGTATCGATTGCAGCTATATAATAAAGCACACTATGGCTACGAGATACATTCTGAATTGATGAATTATACCATGCCTATCGTTTTGTCTTCAGAGCAGTATATGATTCATTTTGATAATGCACCTATTGGGTTTTTAGATTTAGATAGTAAGCACACAAACAAACTTACTTACGAAACAATTTCGGGTCGAATGACCTATCAAATTATAGCGGGAGATTCGTGGATGGATTTGATTGAGAGTTATACCAGTCTTACTGGGAAACAGCCAATCCCACCCCGTTGGGCCTTGGGTAATTTTTCAAGCCGTTTTGGATACCATTCACAGGCGGAAGCAGAATCTACCATTCAAAAATTTAAGGATGCAAACATCCCTGTTGATGCTATTATTTTGGATTTATATTGGTTTGGTAAAGACATCAAAGGCACTATGGGTAACTTGGAAGTCTTTAGAGATTCTTTTCCCGATTTTGAAGGCATGGTAAAACGCTTTAAGTCGAAAGGGGTTAAGACCATTACCATTACAGAGCCTTTTGTATTGACAACTTCAAAACGATGGGATGAAGCCGTTGAAAAGGACGTGCTTGCTAAAGATACTTTAGGCAATCCTTACAAATATGATTTCTATTTTGGAAATACGGGTCTGATAGATATATACAACCCCAAAGGAAAACAATGGTTTTGGGATATTTACAAAGATTTACATGCTAAGGGAGTCGTTGGTATTTGGGGAGATTTAGGCGAGCCTGAAGTTCATCCAACTGATTTAAGACATTTTAATGCGACAGCCGATGAGGTGCACAATATCTATGGACATGATTGGGCAAAATTAATATTTGAGGGCTATGCTAAAGATTTCCCAGACGAACGTCCCTTTATTTTAATGCGTTCCGCTTATTCTGGATCGCAACGATTTGGCTTAATCCCATGGTCTGGAGACGTCAATCGCTCTTGGGGAGGATTGCAGTCTCAACCCGAAATTGCGCTCCAAATGGGAATGCAAGGTTTAGGCTATATGCATTCTGATTTAGGGGGATTTGCAGGCGCAAATTTAGATGATGAACTATATGTTCGTTGGCTTCAATACGGGGTGTTTCAACCTATTTTCAGACCGCACGCACAAGAAGAAGTTGCAAGTGAACCCATATATAGATCTACAGAAGCCATGACTTCTGCCAAAACAGCAATCGACTTACGTTATAAATTACTTCCTTACAATTATAACATAACTTTTCAAAACCATAGAGATGGAACCCCACTTATGCGTCCCCTGTTTTTTGAAGATACCAACCCTAAACTATTAACTGAAGCAAAAACGTATTTCTGGGGCGACGATTTTCTAATTTCACCTGTTTTAGATCCAGAGATAATTCAACAAGATGTTTACTTTCCCACAAACTCAAAATGGGTTGATTTTTATACAGAACAAGTTGTACAAGGTGGGCAATCAAAATCGGTGCAACTATCCAATGCGTATATACCTACTTATGTAAGAGCAGGTGCTTTTATTCCGATGGTTCAGTCCTTACAAACTACAGATACCTATGATGCTAAAACATTAGATTTACATTACTATCATGATCCATCGGTTTTAAAATCAGAACGTCAATTCTATAACGATGATGGAACCACTGATGATGCTTATGAAAAAGGCATGTTTGAACTATTAAACTTTGAATCTAGTTTCAAAAAGGGAAAAATGGTATTTACTTTTAAATCGGATAATGGTCTGAATTTTATGTCAAATTCAAAACAAATCAACCTAATTATTCATAATTTTAAAAGACATACCAGACACGTATCTGTAAATGGAGTGCGTGTTAAAAATCATAAAAAAACATCAAACAATCAACTTGTCATTCCTGTGTTATGGGCTACTAAAAACACACTTAAAATTAAAATTAATTAAAATAAATACTCATGAAAAAAATCAGTATCATCCTTATTTCAGTACTTTTATTGCTGACTTGTAAAAATCAAACAAGTACGGCAGAGTCTTCCGAATTTCAGTTCAAACCAATTAGTGATGCAGTTTTAGAAACTGCTGTTATTTATGAAGCGAATATTCGTCAATATTCAGAATCGGGTACTTTTTCGGATTTCACCAAAGACATTCCAAACTTAAAACAGTTAGGGGTCAAGGTGATATGGTTAATGCCTATTTTTCCAATTTCAGAAACCAAACGAAAAGCGACGGGAGGGGAATTTGCGTCTTTAATAGAGGATGAAACTGAACGTGAGAAAATGCTTGGAAGCTATTATGCAGTGACCGATTTCACCAAAGTAAACCCTGAATTTGGAACTTTAGAAGATTTTAGAACCTTAGTAAAAACGGCTCATGAAAATGATATTTATGTGATTTTGGATTGGGTTCCTAACCATACAGGTTGGGATCATAGTTGGATTAAAACAAACCCAGAATACTATACGCAAAATGAAGCGGGTGATATCATAGATCCAATCAATCCTGATACAGGTGAATCTTGGGGATGGCAAGACGTAGCAGATTTAAATTACGATAATAAAGAGATGCGTGCTGAGATGATTGAGGATATGCTGTTTTGGATTACACAAGAAAACATTGACGGGTTTCGTTGCGATGTTGCAAGTGCGGTTCCTTTAGACTTCTGGAAAGATGCGATTGCTAAATTAAGAGCCAAAAAAGATATCTTTATGCTTGCTGAAGCAGGAGAAACTAATTTAGTCGAAGGCACTGAGTTGTTTGACATGGTTTATGGATGGGATCGTCATCACGTGTTTAATCAAATGGCAAAATCTGAAGACGCCGTCAATTTATGGAAAGAGAGTATTAAGCGAGACACGAATCTTTATGAAGCCGATGATATTCTAATGACTTTTGTAACAAACCACGATGAAAATTCTTGGAATGGAACGGTTAGAGAACGTATGGGAGATGCTGCGGAATTATTAACAGCCTTAAGTTTTGTAGCGCCAGGAATGCCTTTAATTTATTCAGGACAAGAATACGATTTAGACCATCGTCTTTTATTTTTTGAAAAAGATCAAATTCCCTCAACTAAAGGAGTCATGTGGCCATTACTAGAAAAATTAGGACTGTTAAAAAACACAAACCCTGCTTTACATGGCGGTAAAAATCCAGCGGCCTACACTGACATTGAAACAACTAACTCCAAGGTTTTGGCTTTTAGTAGAGAAAAAAATAAGCATAAAGTTATTTTTATTGGGAACTTTTCTAATGAAAATCAATCCCTAAAGAATCCCTCCATTGGTGCTTTTAACTATGATTCTAAAATAAATGTTGATGATAAAACCTTGCTATTGGAGCCATGGGGGTTTAGAATATTACTTGATAATAAATAAATACACATCAACTAAGAATACGACGTGAATTGGTCCCATTTCTTTATCGTTCACTGAAAGCTTTATAGAAATATGAAGTTTTTTTGTTGGTATTTATTACTGAATCTGAAAATTCAAAGGATGGTGTTTTATTCAGCTTCAAATTCGCTGAATACGGGTAATGCTTTATTGTCAAAATCAAATAATGCTTGATTTTCCCAATGAGAAGCATCAACAGATTGATTTTCTTTCCAGGCAATTAATTCGGCACCCCAATAACAAAATCCTATTCCATTTTCAACTTCATTAGTTAACCTTTTAATTTGTTTTATGAATTTCCTCTGTCCTTCAATTGTTGCTGGATATTCAGGTAAAATGAGTTGTTCCTCAAAACCGACAATATTATTGGTCCAATCATTCCATTCAAGTGTAAAAGGGTACGCTGTTTCGGCAATCAATATATTTTTATTATAAGTTTGACTTAGTTGCTTCATTTTAATTTTTAAATCTTCTAAGGATTTTCCGTGCCATATTGGATAATAAGACAAACCTATGATGTCATAATCTAGTGTATTTACTTGACTGAAAAACCAATCAGCATTTTCTATTCCAGCAAAATGTAAAATTATTTTAGTGTTATTTGAATTAGTTCTTACTGCTGAAATCCCCATTTTCATTAGTTCGATAAAATTCTGATGATTATTTGAAATATGCCCATAAGGATGAAGAAACCCAGAATTAATTTCATTCCCGATTTGAATATAGTTAGGTTCTAGTTCTGTCACTACTCTTTTTGTGTAGTTGAAAACACTATCCTTCAAAGTAGTGAAACTTATCTCTTCCCATTGGGTTGGTGTATCTTGATGCTCTGGATCTGCCCAACTGTCTGAATAATGAAGAGTTAACCAAGTTTTAAATCCATTAGCTTTTAGGGTTTTGGAAAACTGCTTTACTTCGTTAAACCCAGAGTGTTCATTATTTGGATTTACCCAAAGTCTCAATCTAACAGTATTTATTCCATTTTCTTTTAGTATTAGTAAGAAGTTTTTCTGATTTCCACCCAAATCATAAAATATTGGATTTAAATTTGATATTTCTGGATAACTTGAAATGTCAACAGCAGAAATAAATTCTGAACCTTCGTTATTTAACTTTGGTACAATAAGATTTTTTTTATTACAAGAAATTAATATCAAAAATGATGTTAATATTTGGATTTTTATATTCATTTTTTAAGTTAGTGGTAACTGGTGGTTGAACTTTTTATTCTATTTTTCTTTAGACAGGTTGATTTGTTTTGTCTTATATACTTTAGAAATATACAAAATTTAATTATTATTCAATTACAATTGATAGGCCTAAAAACCCTTTGTTTCACAAGGGCTTCACTGCCTTTTAATTTAATGCGAAAAAATGGATTAACTAAGAAGGGGAGGAGAAGTGGGTTTAATTCCTAGTGCGATCACAATTTATTTTCGGGAATAATAAATTATTTTTAAAAATAATATTTGGAGCCAAAGGGAGTAAAATCGAACTATTTTGGGGAGGATTTGATTGAACTAAATCAAATTTAGGCCTATTTCTTCCATGTGCCACCGTATTTATAAGCACTGTTATTTTCTTTGACTTTAAGTAAGCAACCTTCACACACAAATACCCATTCCTTAGGTTTTTTGTATTGTATCCTATACATTGTTGGAAAATCTACATTACAGACGTTACAGTGCTTGATACGTTGTTTCATGGGCTACCATTGTTCATTCCACAGTTTAATACTTTTTATAATTTATTTTCTGATTATAGTTCTTCATCAAATTGATCAAACCAATCTTCTATTCTTTTAATTTCTATTTCATCTTCTTTAGATATTATTTTTTTCAACTTTAGTTTTTTTAGTTTGTCTTGAATTTGCTTTAATTGTTGATTTAGCATACAATTTTGAAGTTTTATTGTTTTTTTTTAAAATTAATCGGTTCATACTTCAAATATAGTTTTTTATGTATGAGCTTCAAATTACCATTATTTCTTAATGTAAATAAATTTAAGTTTAAGGTATTTATAAACTTAATACGAGTTTACATAGATAATATGTTTTTTGTAATTAATTTCAGCCCATAATCAATTAAAATAGATAATTTAAACAATATAAAAAAATGAATTCTGACAAAAACTTTATTAGCTCATCTAAAAATGACAATTTGGAATCAATTCTTGAAAAAATTAAATCTGGAACAAATCTGGAACAAAAATTCAAAATATATACTTTATTCTACATTACACAACCAGGATATAGAAACGCTATCAATATGAGTCTTCAGATTTGGGAGCCTGAATTGTGGAAGAAAGTTAAAAAAGGGTATTATCCAACATTATGGGATAAACTAATGAATTGGATAAATTAATGTATTTTAAACTAAAAAAATCAATAAATTAGCCTACAAGCACAGATAGTTAATAATAGTAGTATTTAACGTAAATATATTGATAAGCAATTTGATTCTATGAAAGAAATTGAAACTAGAAAAATATTTCATCAAAACGGTCAATTAAAGGCCGAATATCAAATTAATAGTAAAGGGGAAAGAAATGGTATTTGCAAAAGTTATCATGAAAACGGACAACTAAGGAACCTACTTTCATTTACAAATGGAATTCAAAACCCCGGACAAATTATTACTTATCATCCAAATGGAGAAAAATCTAGAGAAGTCATTCTTTCTGAGAACGGTAATTTGAATGGGTTGTATACGGAGTGGTATGAAAATGGGAAAAAAAAAGCTGAGGGATTTTATAGGAATGATTTATGTTTTACAGATAAGGAATACGATGAAAACGGATGTTTAATAGATTATAAATTATTAAAATTTAATAATGAATCTTTGAGATTAGCCGTAATTGAATGGATAAATGATAAGGTTGTTATTGAAAAAAAGTATGGTTTAATTTCTAATTGGAATACATCACTTGTGACCAATATGAGAAATTTATTTGAATCTGCTAATGATTTTAATGAACCTATAGGGAATTGGGATGTGAGTAGTGTAACCTCCATGAAAGCTATGTTTGGAGGAGCCAAGAAGTTTAATCAACCTATAGGGAATTGGGATGTAAGTAGTGTTACTGATATGTCTAATATGTTTTCTCATGCTAAATCTTTTAACCAACCCATTGGGAATTGGGATGTGAGTAGCGTTGCTGATATGTCTAATACGTTTGAAAATGCAACTAATTTTAACCAAACATTAAAGGATTGGAATGTATCAAGGGTTCAAAACATGCAATACATGTTTTGTAAGTCACATAAATTTAACAAATCTTTAGAGAAATGGAATGTTGGCAATGTGATTTCTTTTGTTGGGATGTTTGAAGACGCTAAAACGTTTAATCAACCCGTAGGGGATTGGAATGTTAGTGAAGCAAAAAATATGTGTAGATTGTTTAAAGGAGCCAAGTGGTTTAACCAACCTATTGGAAACTGGAATACAAGTAAAGTATCTAATATGGGATCAATGTTTGAAGGCGCTACAGCATTTAACCAATACATTGGTGATTGGGATGTTTCAAGGGTAACGTATATGTATGGTGTTTTTAGCGATGCAAGATCTTTTAATCATCCTATTGAAGACTGGAATACGGGTAAAGTAACTAATATGGGATCAATGTTTTCAAGTTGTATTACCTTTAATCAATCGATTAGTGATTGGGATGTTTCAAAAGTCACTAATATGGTAAGAATGTTTTCAAATGCGGAAACTTTTAATCATCCTTTGGGTAAATGGAATACGAGTAGTGTTACTGATATGTATGCAATGTTTTGTGATGCATATAAATTTAATCAACCAATTGAAAATTGGGATATTAAAAGAGTAAAGAGGACGAGTAGAATGTTTTTTGGTGCTAGATTATTTAATCAAAATATAACAAGTTGGGATTTTGATAATGTTACTGATTTTGAAGATATGTTTCACAACGCCCACAAGGATATGATTGATCAATACAGTGTGAAACTAAATTCTTTCAATCCAAAAGAAATAAAGAATAAAACATTAAGTTTTCATATACCCTTTTTCAATTGTGTTCTGAGCGAACAAATCATACTAAAGAAGGTTAATGACAATTACCAAAGAGATGATATTTCTGAGTTGTTAATTTTTTTTAATGGGTGTGTCTTGGGGGAATTTAAAGTGCCAAAAAAGTTAAAAACCCACATTGATATAGATAAATATAAAACCGAAGTTCAACAATTTATTTTTAGTTCTGATAGCGATAGTATTATTTTGGACATAGATTGCGAAGTGTTTTTTAAAATTAAAACTTCAATTAACGATGCAATTAGAGCAATTAAAAAATTTCAAAAAAGTAAAGGGGATTTAAGATGGAATACTGCAATTTACATAAAGGGTTCCAGCTTTAACGAAAAGTACTTATTTGATGGTTGGGATGATGAAATAATCAATGAGACTATAGAAGAAAACCCTGAGTGGTACAAATAACAAAGATTGTTTACTTTTCTCTTTCATATTTATAAAATTAATAAAAACCACTACTTATTTAATTAATACATAAAATATTATCAAACACTATGAAACCATATACAGAAGAGCAAGTAAGATTTATATTAGATAATTATATCAAAAACGAAGATCGTTGTGTTAGAGAAACTGGACATTCTCAAGGCAGTATCAAGTTAATGTTACAAAACATAGCAGCAACTTATGGCCTTGTAAATTTTGGAACCGGTAACCCTATGTACACTCGAATAGCAGATGAATACAGAGAGAATAATCCAGTATTTGGTGAAACAATGTCAAAAAGATCATTTTGTATGAGATTTGGTGTAATTAACTAATAAAAAATTTATTAATGCGCTTAAAACATTGTTAGAATATATTCATTCATAAAATTATTACCAAAAACAACAATTTTTTCCAAAAATAATCTCGGAGCCAATAGGAGTGAAGTCGAACTATTTTGGGTCTGATTTAGCTATTTTTAGAAAAAATTATTCCCTAGAATAAAAAATTATTCTTGGGAATAAAAAGTGGAGCAGAAGGGAGTGAAGTCGAACTATTTCGGGGAGGATTTGATTGAAATGAATTGTTTTAACTAGACGTTGTGTATCTTTGTAATATGAAGGATACTAACATTCAAACCATTTACCAAAAAACCATTTTTTTTGCAGCTGAGTATCACGGCCAACAAAAAATGCCCAATGGTCTCCCTTATATTGTTCATCTATCAAATGTTGCTATGGAAGTTTTTATGGCACACAAACAAAAACCAGATTTTGATCTTAAGCTAGCCATACAGTTGGCATTACTTCACGATGTCTTGGAAGACACAGCGCTTAGTTTTGAGGAGCTTGTTGACGATTTTGGTAATATAGTCGCAATGGGTGTTCTAGCTTTGACTAAAGACAGCACGCTTGATAAAAAAAACCAGATGGATGACAGCTTGAATCGTATTTTAGATTTGAGTAGTGAAGTGGCTATCGTAAAACTTTGTGACCGCATCACAAATTTACAGAACCCACCTAAAAAATGGGACAATGCGAAAATTAAAAAATACCATTTGAAAGCAATTCAAATAGCAGAAAGGCTAGAAGGTAAAAATGCCTATTTGGATAAAAGAATAAATAGAAAAATAGAGCATTATAATCTATACTTTAATATTAAAAAAAAATAATTAATGATTTTTATTTAATATTTAGATATAACAGCACCAATTGGTTTCACAACATTTAAATGAGATGACTTTATGGAAAAAATAAATACAGATACTGAGATATTAAATCGATTAAAAAAACAAATTGAACTAAATCTTCCTGATACTGATGTTTCTCTTAATGAGTATATTGAATACCAGCTATCTGAAAATAGCCGAATTAATTTGTGTTGTAATAAATTTGATATTGTAGTAAGAAGTAGAGAAAATCATGCTCACAGAAACATTTTATTTGTTGGTTTCTTAATTGATGAATTTGAAAAATTAAAACACTCTAAAGGTCTGTTAAATAATATCTCTAAAAATTTTCCATATACATGTATAATTATATCATTAAAAAATTTTGATGTTTCTTTTTATCATGCTATCAATCAAAATCATTATGAAAATGACAAAGGATATTATGATTTTAGTTCATTTATAAAATTAGTTAAAGCTAATAATAATTTTCTATGGCTCTCAAATCAAAAACAAATAGAAACATTTCAAGATCAAGCTGAACGGTTGAATAAAGATATTCAAAATTATTGGGCTCAAAATAAGGATTTGACAATTGAGAATGTGAAATTAAAAGATGAAGTAAAGAAATTAAAAGACGGGTTCAAAAGAAAATTAATTCATAAAGACAAAAAAATAAAAGAACTGAGTGAAAAAATAATATTTTTCGAAAATCTGAATAAAAGTGATGTAAGAAATAATATCAAGAATTTATTTTTAGCAGTTGATTATCTGAAATTAATAGAATTAGTTGGTAAACCAAAGGAGAAGAAGCACTACGAAACTTTTAGTCATCCAGGCCAAACAAATAGTTTAGAAAGAATTTCTTCAATAACTAATTCTAAAATTGAATATTGGTTCTCAATATTAAATGATAAATTAATTTTAAGAATGGAAATTTTTGATTGGCATTTATTTGGTCCTACTGACACCCAAGCTCATGTATTTAAAGCAATTAAAATATTTGAGTTTACCAAGAATCTAAAGAAATATACGGAGCTTAATAATGTAGATGATTTAAATTACTTATTTTATATCCATATTGATGATATAAATAAAGATTAATTTTTAAACAATTAAATTAATAGCCTGTGCTTTAAGATTTACTTATGTAATTTTTGAAGTTAGTTGAAGCAGAATGTTTAGATATTTAGCACTTTAAATACTTAGTGATTTCAATTTTTTTTAGAAAATATAATACGACCTAGTCATCTATTATATTTTTAGAAACCCAAATATCAAAATCAATTTCTTCTTCTTTAACAAATCTTTTTGATGATTCATCTAAAATATAATAAAGACTACTATTGTATATGGATGCTCCAATACCAAGAGGACCTTGACTGTGGTAAGTGTATTTTTTAATTCTACAGTGAACTTCGTTTTTATATATTGTAAAAAATAACTCTGTACTATCGTTTGATATTGAAATAATTTCTTTGTATGAACCATTTGGTGTTGCTATCTCTTTGTCAGTAATTATAGGTTTTAATTCTATTTTTTTAGATAAATTAATAAAATCTATTTTTTTAAGTTTTAGTTTTAACCTCTCTAAAATGTCATTTTCAATCATTTTAAAAAGATTTTTAAATTCTACTTTTTCTTCTCTAGCTGATTTCAATATTGAATTTTTCAATTTAATTTCAGATTCAAAATCCAATACTTCTTTAGAGTAAGTCTCCTTTAACTTTTCTAGCTGGCTATTGAATCCATCTTGCTGTGAATTTAATTTCCCCTCTAAATCATGTATTAGATCATTTTTTGTTTTTGTTATTGGGTATTTTTCTTTAACCTTTATTACTAATTCGTCTGAATCAAAAAAGGGCTTATTAATTTCTTCTAAACGTTTCAAATCCCATATTTCATCGATTAGAGGAAAAAATAAATAAACATTTTTTGAATTTGACTTATGTTTTTCATGGCAGGAGTTAATAAATCTATTATCAATTTCTCGTGACTCCGATATTAACCCCATAAAAAGTATATAGTCTTCAATTCTAAATACAACATCAAATTGAATTTTATTATTTATTTTCTGTTGTTTACTGTTACATAAAATTTTCTCGTTAAAGGAAATACTAACCTTTTCAAAACTATTTTTTAAATTTTCAAAGTATTTAATTATAATTTTATTCATCTTTAATTTATTAAAAATTATTGTTGTAAATATAAAGATATTTCTAGTAATAATTTTGGAGGCAAAGGGAGTAAAGTCGAACTATTTTGGTGAGGATTTAGTTGTTTTTAGAAAAAATTATTCCCAAGGATAAAAAATTATTCTTGGGAATAAAAAGTGGAGCAGAGGGGAGTAAAATCGAACTATTTTGGGGAAGATTTAGAATTATTGTGATTCAATACAACTCTTGATTTTATTAAAAGATATTTAATCCTTGATTAATACCTTTTTAGTAATCCCATTTTTGTACACTAAAATTATAATTTCATTTTTAGTATTTAAGGGAACTTCTTTACCCAATAAATTATAGGCCTTTATAGGTTCTAATTTTGTGTTTTGTTGAAATTGGTCATTAAATCCTAAGGAGCTGTCTTGAATAATA
>Ga0209198_1002412_pt1 | contig 13002 bp, 10 predicted proteins | sample COGITO_mtgs_1105_2_FD_184804 | JGI IMG/M metagenome (GOLD analysis project Ga0209198, IMG submission 184804) | Pelagic marine microbial communities from North Sea - COGITO_mtgs_110519 (SPAdes) (version 2) | ecosystem: Environmental > Aquatic > Marine > Epipelagic ...
AATGTAGAGCTAGGGCTGTGGATGGAATCTGAACGTTTATTACATCCTGTTATTAACCAAGATGGTGTTGACACTCAAAACGAAGTTGTAAAAGAGGAAAAAAGATTAAGAGTTGACAACAGCCCTTATGGAAAATTTCTTGAGATGATCAAAGTTAACATGTTTAAAAAGCATCCTTATAAAGGAACTACGATTGGAAAAATGGCGCATTTAGATGCTGCAACTCTAGAAGAGTTTCAAGCATTTAATAAAAAATTCTATGTGCCTAACAATGCTGTTTTAGTAGTTGCTGGTGACATTGATGTTGCAGCGGTTAAAGTAATGATAGAAAATTATTTTGGACCGATTCCAAGAGGTGAAGACATTGTTAGAGATTTTCCAAAAGAAGATCCAATTACTGAGCCTATGCGAGCGAAAGCTTACGACTCAAATATTCAAATTCCAGCAGTGATGGCCGCCTACAGAACGCCTTCATTTAAAGACAGAGACGCTTATGTGTTAAGTATGGTCTCAACCTATTTGAGTGATGGAAAAACTTCTAAGCTATATAAAAAGATGGTGGATGATAAAAAAATGGCGCTACAAGTTGGTGCTCTTGATTTTAGTCAAGAAGACTATGGAACCTATATACTATATGCATTGCCTTTAGGAGATGTTTCATTGGACGATCTTGTTGCTGAAATGGATGAAGAAATTGTAAAACTACAAAACGAACTTATTTCTGAAAGAGACTACCAGAAAATTCAAAATAAATTTGAAAACAACTTTGTAAGTTCAAACTCAAGTTTTGAAGGAATCGCAAATTCATTGGCACGTTACTATATGTTATATGGCGATGTTAATTTAATCAACAATGAAATTGAAATCTACCGTTCTATAACACGTGAAGAAATCAAAGCGGTTGCTAACAAATATCTGAATGCAGACCAACGATTGATATTAGAATACTTACCAGAATCCGATAAGGAATAATAACTAAAAGATCTAAAAATGAAAACTAAATTATACATATTAATTGCCGTGTTTTTCATGTCTCTGGGAGTGAATGCTCAGATTGACCGCTCACAGCAACCAAAACCAGGGCCTGCTCCAGTAATTTCACTAGAGAAGCCACAAGAATTTGAATTAAAAAACGGCCTCAAAGTATTGGTTGTTGAAAACCATAAACTGCCAAGAGTGTCCTTTAACTTAGCTTTTGACAGAGACCCTGTATTAGAAGGTGAAAAAGCTGGTGTTACATCGCTTTTAGGAGCCATGTTAGCAAACGGTACTACCACGATCTCTAAAGACGATTTTAATGAAGAAATTGACTTTTTAGGTGCGCGATTGAGTTTTGGTTTTAGCGGAGGTTCTGCAAATTCACTAACAAAATACAGCAATCGTATGTTGGAATTGTTAGCAGATGCAGCTATGAATCCTCTACTTACTGAAGAAGAATTTCAAAAAGAAAAAGAAAAACTTATTGAAGGGATCAAGTCAGATGCTAAAAGTGTTGATGCAATTGCAGGACGTGCTGGTGGTGCATTGGCTTACGGCAAACAACACCCTTATGGTGAGTTTGTCACTGAAGAATCGGTTGAAGCAGTGACTCTTGAAGACGTGAATGCTTATTATCAAAAATACTTTACACCCAACAATACGTATTTAGTGATTATTGGAGATGTCAACACAAAAGCCGTTGTTAAGCTTGTAAAAAAGTATTTCAAAAAATGGGAAAAAGCAGCGACTGCAACAACGGTTGTTGTAGAACCAAATGCGAATCCTGAGTCTTTAGAAATCAATTTTATTGACATGCCAAATGCGGTGCAGTCCAATATTTCTTTGACAAGCACTGTAAAGCTAAAAATGAGTGATCCTGATTACCATGCAGTTCTTATTGCAAATAAAATACTAGGTGGTGGGTTTAATAGTTACTTAAACATGAACCTTCGTGAAGAGCATGGCTATACGTATGGTGCACGTTCTTCTGTTGGAACAGACAAATACATCTCTCGTTTCAGAGCTGGAGCTGCCGTAAGAAATGCAGTGACTGACAGTGCTGTAGTTCAAACCATCAAAGAAATCAAACGCTTTCAAGCGGAGCCTGTAGAAGCGGATGCTTTATCAAATGCCAAAGCAAAGTATGTAGGTGATTTTGTATTAGCACTTGAAAGACCAAGTACGATTGCTCAATATGCAATCAATACAAAAATTAATGAATTACCAGAAGATTTCTATGCGACTTATTTAGAGAAAATAAACGCAGTCTCTATTGAAGATGTAAACCGTGTTGCAAACCTGTATTTTACAGCAGACAATGCACGCATCATCGTCGTTGGTAAAGGAAGTGAAGTGATCGGAAATCTCGAAAAAACAGGCATTCCAATCAACTACTTTGACACCTTTGCAAACCCAGTTGAAAAGCCTGAGTTTACAAAGCCAATCCCCGCAGGCGTGACTGCTGCAACGGTGCTTGACTCTTACATTACCGCCATTGGAGGTCTTGAAGCTGTCAATGCAGTAAGCTCTGTAATGACATCAGCTAATGTTACTATTGAAGGAATGCCCTTTAAACCAACCGCGGTATCGAAAGTTATGACACCTAACATGTCATCAATGGAAATGTCTATTGAGGGAATGGGAACGGTTATGAAGCAAAAGTTTGATGGTACTGAAGGCTATGCCGAACAACAAGGAATGAAACAACCAATGTCTGAAGACGAGCTTGCTGAAAAAGCAAAAGAAAAAGGCTTATTTCCAGAAACTTATTTAGATGCAAGCACATTAACCTTGGTTAGCTTATCTGCTATTGACGGCGTTGATGTTTACAAACTAAAAGTTGAAGAAGATGCTTATCGTTATTATGACGCTGCTACTGGACTTTTGGTGAGAACTGAAAAATCACAAGAAGCACAAGGTCAAACAATAACCTCTGTTCAGGATTTATCTGATTACAGAGAAGTGAATGGTGTCTTGTTTCCATTCGTACAGAAAATAACTGCAGGCCCTCAAGTCATTGGGATGGCTGCAAGCGAGATTGTCGTTAATGACGGCGTCTCTGCAGAAGATTTTAAATAATCTAACTTTACAAATTCTAAAAGAACCGAGGCATTAGCTTCGGTTTTTTTTTGCTTTTTTATTGGCTAAATAGATGCCACACAATATAAGTAAAGAGGCCAATCCTTGGTCCAATCCAAAAAGCTCGCCATCGGCCAATCCCCAAAGGAGTGCCACTAGTGGCATTAAATAAGTCACAGAAGATGCAAACACAGGACTTGAAATCTGTATGAGATTATTGAAAATAATTTTCGCCATCACGGTTCCAAATACCGCTAAGATCGCCACATACCCTATCGAAACAAAAACTGCCTCATGCTCATAGGTTTGAGACGAGAAAAAATCTGAGAAAATTAAGACCAAAAAAGCAGGAATGAATATCGCTATAAAATTCCCCGTAGCTATGGCAAGTGGTTTCACATCCTGAAGGTAGTGTTTGATTATATTGACATTAAACCCATACATAACTGTTGCCAAAACAACAAAACCAGCGTACAAATAATTTTGATCGGGATTGAGTTCCATGCTGTTAAAGATGAGCATTGAGGCCCCAATAAACCCAAGCATCACGCCTAGCATTTGAATTTTAGTGGACGCAATCTTAAAAACAGCCAAACCTATTAAGGTCGCATTCAATGGTACCAAGGCATTTAAAATAGAGACAATTCCACTATCCACTTCCGTTTCTGCAAATGCAAATAAAAAGGCCGGTAGGAAAGTGCCAATAAATCCAGATAGAATAATCCACTTCCATTGATGGTTGAGAATCGTTTTGACGGATTTATATCCAATCATAAAAATAAAAAGAGACGAAATAACCGTTCGTAAACTCCCCAATTGCAAGGGCGTTAGAGCGACTAAACCCTTCTTAATAAGAATAAAAGAACTCCCCCACACGATCGCTAATACAAACAGATACGTCCACTTTTTTTGTTCTTGATTCATTTTGATGACGGATAATTTTTTACAAAATTGAGTAATAAAATTAGAATAACACTGAATTATTTTTACATTTGTTTAAACACCTAAATAAAATACTATGAAATATTTCAAAATTATCTTAACCTCAACATTTCTATTCGTTTTCTTTTTAGCTTGTAAGAACGAGCCAAAATCGGAAATCAAAACGGTAGAAATGAGTGAGGAATCAACAAAAAAACTCGACCCTAATGCGACCTATTCTAAAGCAGAATTTAGTATTAAAGGAATGACTTGCGAAATAGGTTGTGCTAAAACCATTCAGAAAAAACTTGCCAGCATGGAAGGTGTGAAATCTGCAACCGTAGATTTTAAAAACGAAATGGCGATGGTCGAGTACGACGTTGCCAAAGCCAACCCAATGAGCATCACTAAAACAGTGACTTCTGTTTCAGACACCTATTCAGTAGAAAACATGAAAACCGTAGCTGAATTTTCAGGCTCTAAAATGGCCTGTAAGAAAGACTGCAAAAAAGCGTGCTGCAAAGACAAAATGGACGCACACAAAAAATCATGTGACAAAGACTGCAAAAAAGCGTGCTGCAAAGACAAAATGGACGCACACAAAAAAGCCTGCGCTAAAGAGTGTAAAAAAGAATGCTGCGCTAAAAAAGCTTAACGCGACTGCATCAAGGTTTCTATTTCTTCAACTTCAATAGGAATATCTTGCATTAAATTTAAAGGTGGGCCTTCAGCTTGAATGACAACATCGTCTTCGAGTCGGACGCCCATTTTTTCGTTAGGGATATAAATCCCTGGCTCTACCGTAAATACCATATTTGCCGTCATAGGTGTTTCTAAAGCACCAAAATCGTGGGTATCTAAGCCCATGTGGTGCGAAGTTCCATGCATGAAATACTTTTTATAAGCGGGCCATTTTGGATCCTCGTTTTGAACATCTGCTTTGTCTATCAACCCTAAATTCAAAAGCTCAGAGGTCATCATTTTTCCAACTTCCACATGGTAGTCTTTCCAAATAGTGCCTGGAACAAGGAGTGCAGTCGCCTCGTTTTTAACATCTAAAACCGCTTGATAAACAGCTTTTTGACGCGCTGTAAAACGACCATTCACTGGGATGGTTCGCGTCATGTCACTGGCGTAGTTCGCGTATTCTGCGCCTACGTCCATAAGCAACATATCTCCATCCTTACAGGCTTGGTTATTTTCTATATAATGCAACACACAAGCGTTGTATCCCGATCCGATGATGGGCGTGTAAGCAAATCCTTTGGAGCGATTATTAAGAAACTCATGCATAAATTCTGCCTCAATTTCGTACTCCATAACACCAGGCTTTATAAAGCCCAACGCTCTTCTAAACCCTTTTTCTGTAATGTCGCACGCTGTTTGCATCAATGCAATTTCTTCTGGTTCTTTCACGCCTCGAATCAATTCCATGATTGGAAAATTAGGCACAATCTCGTGATTCGGATAGGTAGATTTGATCATTTTTAAAAAACGATCGTCTCGAGTTTCCATTTCAACCGCTTGACGGTAATGGTTATTATTGTTAAAATAAAAACTGCTGGCTTCTGCCATCAATGTTGGAAAAATCGAATCAAATTCTTTTAACCAATACACCGTTTGAACTCCAGATGTAGCGGTTGCCTGAGACTTACTAAGTTTGGCACCTTCCCACACCGCAATGTGGTCATTGGTTTCTTTTAAAAATAAAATCTCCCTGTGTGCGGCTTCAGTTGAGCTTGGGAATAAAACTAAAATACTCTCTTCTTGATCCACTCCACTGAGGTAAAAAATATTTCGGTGTTGTTCAAATGGAAGTGTGCTGTCTGCACCCGTAGAAAAAACATCATTAGAGTTAAACACAGCAATCGATTTAGGTTGCATCTGCTGTAAAAATTTAAATCTATTTTTTGTAAATAATTGAGAACTAATCGGTAGGTATTTCATATTTGTTTATTTTTAATGATCAACTGCGACATCTATGATGTCATTTTTACTGAATATCAAGTTTTAGATAGGGATGGTTCACAATCTTATGTATTTAGTCCAAATTTAGAAAAAAAATTATAATAATAGGTAAAATTTAAAATGTTAAAATACCTAAGAAGGAATCTGTTAATTTAAAATAATTATAAATAAGAAAATTAACACGAATGTTATTGTCTAAAACGTTGTCGTGGATTACCTTTGCAAGGTTAAAAAATAGCATATAATTATGAGTGGATTTTTAAAGTCTTCAATCGGAAAAAAGATAGCCATGGCGCTCTCAGCATTTTTCCTCATGTTTTTCATTTTACAACATTTTGCCATCAATATTCTATCTGTCATCAATCCAGACACTTTTAATGAGGTGTCTCATTTTATGGGGACAAATTCTTTGGTTCAATTTGTCATGCAGCCGATTCTTATTTTTGGAGTTGTATTTCATTTTGCAATGGGCTTTGTGTTAGAATATAAAAATTATATGTCGCGATCTGTGAGCTATGCCAAAAATAATGGCAACGCAAATTCTACTTGGATGAGTAGAAACATGATTTATAGCGGCGGATTTATCTTGGTGTTTCTTGTGATCCATTTTATTGATTTCTGGATTCCAGAACTAAACATCAAATACGTTGTTGGAGACTCTTCAGGGCTTTTAGCTGATGGATCAGACTATCGCTATTTTGAAGAACTTCAGCATAAATTTGTACCCCTTTGGCGCGTCGTTCTTTACTGCGTTGGGTTTATCTTTCTCGCATTGCATTTACTACACGGATTCAACTCTGCGTTTCAATCGGTTGGAGCAAATAATAAATATACCAAATCACTAAAAGGTTTTGGAAACGCATACGCAATACTGATCCCCCTAGGATTTATTGTCATCGCACTCTTCCACTTTTTTAATAATACACACTAAAACATAGGATTATGGCTTTAGATTCAAAAATACCAGATGGCCCTTTAGCAGACAAATGGACCAATCATAAAAATAACATTGACCTTGTAAATCCTGCCAACAAGCGTCACATCGACGTTATTATTGTTGGAACTGGACTTGCTGGTGGATCCGCTGCAGCGACCCTTGCTGAACTTGGCTACAACGTGAAAGCGTTTTGTTTTCAAGATTCTCCACGTCGAGCGCACTCTATCGCTGCACAAGGAGGCATCAACGCCGCTAAGAATTATCAAGGCGATGGCGATTCTACATACCGCTTATTTTACGATACGGTTAAAGGGGGCGATTACCGCTCACGTGAAGCAAACGTACACCGTTTAGCAGAAGTATCCACCAACATCATTGACCAATGTGTTGCACAAGGCGTGCCTTTTGCAAGAGATTATGGAGGACTTTTAGACAACCGTTCTTTTGGAGGGGTTTTAGTTTCTAGAACGTTTTATGCCAAAGGGCAAACAGGTCAACAACTATTATTAGGAGCCTACTCTGCAATGAACCGACAGATTGGGCGTGGAAAAATAAAAATGTACAACCGTCACGAAATGTTAGACGTGGTCATCGTAGGTGGAAAAGCCCGTGGGATTATCACTCGAAACTTAGTGACTGGCGAAATTGAACGCCACTCCGCTCATGCAGTCGTGATAGGAACTGGAGGTTACGGAAACGTATTTTACCTTTCTACAAATGCGATGGGAAGTAATGCAACCGCTGCTTGGAAAGCCCACAAACGTGGTGCTTATTTTGCAAACCCTTGCTACACACAAATTCACCCAACCTGTATTCCGGTTTCGGGAGACCACCAATCAAAATTAACCCTGATGTCTGAATCCTTAAGGAATGATGGACGTATATGGGTACCAAAAAAATTAGAGGATGCCAAAGCGATTCAAAATCGTGAATTAAAACCTACAGACCTTGCTGAAGATCAACGTGATTATTTCTTAGAACGACGCTATCCGGCATTCGGAAACTTAGTCCCTAGAGATGTAGCTTCTCGAGCTGCTAAAGAACGTTGTGACGAAGGTTTTGGCGTGAATAAAACAGGGGAAGCTGTCTTTTTAGACTTTGCTGCCGCCATTATCAGATACGGTAAAGAAAAAGCACACGTTAAAGGATTGAATGAAGACGATACTTCACTGATCCAAACCTTAGGAAAAGAAGTCGTTAAAAGTAAATACGGCAACTTATTCCAGATGTACGAGAAGATTGTGGATGAAAATCCATACGAAACACCGATGATGATTTATCCAGCCGTACACTACACAATGGGTGGCGTTTGGGTTGATTATAATTTACAAACAACCATTCCAGGGCTTTATGCAATTGGAGAAGCTAATTTCTCTGATCATGGTGCCAACCGTTTAGGAGCTTCGGCATTGATGCAAGGATTGGCAGATGGCTATTTTGTATTGCCATACACTATTGGGAACTATTTGTCTAAAGACATTAGAACAGGACCAATTCCAACAGATACTGTAGAATTTGAAGAAGCAGAAGCTAAGGTGACTTCGGAAATTAAGCACTTTATCAATAATAAAGGAACCAAGCCTGTGGATTATTTTCACAAACGTCTTGGTAAAATTATGTGGAACAAATGTGGAATGGCTCGAAATGAAAAAGAGTTAAAAGAAGCGATTGAAGAAATAGCTGCACTTCGTGAGGAGTTTTATAAAGATGTACTAGTCCCAGGTTCTGCTGATGAATTTAATGAAGAATTAGCAAAAGCAGGTCGAGTGGCAGATTTCCTTGAATTAGGAGAATTGTTCGCAAAAGATGCCTTGGTACGTGAAGAATCTGCTGGAGGACACTTTAGAGAAGAACACCAAACTCCAGAAGGAGAAGCACAACGAAAAAAAGAGTTTCAGTTTGTATCTGCATGGGAATACAAAGGAGCCCCTAAGGATGCAGAATTGCATAAAGAAGCATTAGTTTACGATAATATTGAAGTTAAAGAACGCTCATACAAATAAGAACTGCTATGAATTTAACATTACAAATATGGCGACAAAAAAACGCCACTACTGAAGGAAAAATTGTAGAATACCCTATTGAAGATATTTCTCCAGACATGTCATTTCTTGAAATGCTGGATGTTTTAAACATGCAACTTATCACCAATGGCGATTCGCCTGTAGCATTTGACCACGATTGTAGAGAAGGCATTTGCGGATCTTGTTCCCTATATATTAATGGAGAAGCACATGGACCCGATCGACTTGTGACCACCTGTCAATTGCACATGCGTAAATTTAAAGATGGGGACACCATTTTTATTGAGCCCTTTAGAGCAGATGCATTTCCAGTCATAAAAGATTTAATTGTGGACCGTTCAGCATTTGATAGAATTCAACATTCTGGTGGTTTTATTTCAGTCAATACTTCTGGGAATACACAAGATGGAAATTCAATTCCAATTTCAAAACACGATGCAGACGAGGCGATGGATGCTGCGACTTGTATAGGCTGTGGTGCTTGTGTCGCGACGTGTAAAAACTCATCCGCAATGCTTTTTGTGGGGGCTAAAGTATCACAATACGCATTACTACCACAAGGTCAAATTGAAGCCACAGACCGTGTTCAAAACATGGTAGCTCAAATGGATTTAGAAGGGTTTGGAAACTGTACCAATACGGGGGCTTGTGAAGTAGAATGTCCGAAAGGAATATCGTTGGAAAACATTGCACGTATGAATCGCGAATTGATCAAAGCAAGTTTGAAGTCTTAATCTTCTAAGATAAATTCTTCAATCGTATCCCATCCTGCGCGAACCTCAACAGGTTCTAGAGCATAGCTCACACGTTCCGGTTGGATTTTCTTTAAATAATCACCGGAGTCATAGACTCCGTTTTTATTGGTATCAAAAATCACTCTTAGAAAATAGATGCCTGGCGTCACCTCATTAAAATCTACTGGCGAGGCTTCTTCCGATAGAGATGTTTCGACCACCGCACCTTTATCATCTGTAAGCTGTACAATCAAAGGATAGACTCCGTTACGAATTTCAATACGAACATCGCCATAAGTTGACTGTAATTTAGTCGTCACTTTAAAATTTAGAGTATCATTTTGAGCCCCATAAAAATCGGTAAAAGCCCCTGGAAGCATTTCTATCGCATAGCTGTTTTCTTCTGTTTTATCAAAATTGAATTCAACCGTATTTGTAAAGGGGTCCAAGGCCATTGTGGGGTTCTGAAACACAGAATCCTTATCCCTAACACGCACTTTGGTGGCATCCATAGAATCTAAGGGAATCGTTGCACTTAGCTTATAAGACTCCTTTAATTTGAGCGAAGAACTAATGGACTTAAATACCAAAGAATCCGATTTAAAATCCTTTATCTTCACCACCGTTGTATCAATAGTTTGTTTGTGTGTCATTTCAAAAATCAACGAATCCACTTCCAATTTTGGACGGAACCAATAGTTGAGCGTGTCTTTGTCCGCCTCTTTGGTGACGACTGAAGCATAGCCCTCAGGAACGTCAGAAAGCAACTTAATGTCCATTATTTCGCCAGCGCCTTCATACCCAAAAGCAAGCTTAGTGGACGACACTTGTCTGGCTCTTTTAAATTTATAATCGATGGATTCTTTAAACATTTTTAACACATAAGCCGTATCTGACGGCACCGTTATAAACTGTTTTCTATACCCTATTATATCTGATTTCGGTTGGTAGGTATAATTAGGATTTTCTTCTTTGAGTGCTGCTAAAAGATAGGTGCCCTCTTTGATGTTTTCTAAACTAAACCCAGAAACACTGTCCGTATTTGTGATGTATTTTGGTTTCTGTTTATAAACAATAGAATCTGTAAAAGTGGAGTCCACTTCATATAATAAGACGGCGATGCGATCGTCCACTTCTTTGTTCAAAGCATCTGTAACGATCCCAGAAACCGAAAGCGAATCAATATAACTCCCCGTAGAAAACACGTATTTATAATATGGAAATAAATTCCCTTCATTGTTATCGGCGATACTTTCACCAAAGTTAAACGCATAAGTGGTATTTGCTTGAAGCGTATCCAGTATTTTAATCTTAATATACTTACTAGCACTTCCAACCGGGGTAATTTCTGGTTCAGGATCCATGAATGGAGAAATGATCAGTTGCTTTTGCAAATCTTTCATTTTGATGTATTCATCAAAATAAATAATGATTTCTTTTGAATCAAAATTTAGAGAAAAATTCTCTGGAATCGATTTTATAATCACTGGTGGCTCTTCATCTTTTGGCCCACCAGATGCAGTCCCTTTGTTGGCACACTGAGTGAAAATAAAACTTACAACCACTAAAAACCCTAAATTCGCTAACTTCTTACCCATTAATACTGCATTTTACGCAAAGTAACAACATATTTTAGTACTAACGAAAAATGGAATGTGTAATTGCAATGGTTGCAACGCTTAATCGACTCTTGTTTGCTGAATTTAGAACCAATGCACAAGCTTCAATCGTTGCCCCTGTTGTGATGATATCATCCACTAATAGTATATGTTTATGTTCAATCGTGTTTATATTTCGGGCATAAAAACTATGAACCACGGATTGGAAACGCGCTTCTCGAGACTGAAACACTTGGGTTTTGGTGTTGACCGATTTTAGAAGCACATCATCAACGTACGAAGCATTCAACACTTTGGCGATTTGTTGTCCAAAAAGAGCCGATTGATTATACCCTCTTTGTTTTAATTTTTTAGAATGTATTGGCACAGGAATTACAACATCAATGGATTTAAAATACGGAGAATCAAGTAATTCAGCACCCAACCAGTTGCCAAAAATACGCCCAATGTCTTCTTTGCCTTTGTATTTTAGATGATGCAATAGCTGTTGTGCCTTTCCGCTTTTATGAAAATAGAAAAGCGCCGTTGCCGCTTCTAAGTGTATCCGACCATAAAAGATTTTCTTCACTGTTTCAGGACGTTCAAAATGGTAATTGGTTAACGGCAACTCGTGCCGACACTCCACACAAATATCCGGTTCGTTGTCAATTAAAATCGCATCGCAAGCGTGGCATGTTTTCGGAAAAAATAGGTTTACGAGACTTGAGAGCATACAAAGTACATTTAGGTGGGAATAAAATTAAAATAATATTTTATATTTCATCCTCACTTTAAGTTTAATTTAAAAAGTGTTTTCTATTTTTGTAACATGACAAATCAAGGGGAAAGTTTCAAGAAAGTTATTTCGCATGCCAAAGAATACGGATTTGTATTTCAGAGTAGTGAAATTTACGATGGCCTAAGTGCTATTTACGATTATGCACAAAATGGTGTAGAGTTAAAGAAAAATATTCGTGAGTATTGGTGGAAAGCCATGGTTCAAATGAATGAGAACATCGTAGGTTTAGATGCGGCTATTTTCATGCATCCTACTACTTGGAAAGCGTCTGGTCACGTCGATGCTTTTAACGATCCTTTGATTGACAATAAAGATTCTAAAAAACGCTACAGAGCCGATGTTCTTGTGGAAGATTATTGTGCTAAAATTGAAGGCAAGATTGAGAAAGAAGTCAAGAAAGCTGAAAAACGTTTTGGAGACAGTTTTGATAAAAGCGAGTTCATCTCAACAAACGGAAGAGTCGTTGGCTATCAAACCAAAATAAACAGCATTTTATCGCGACTGGCCAAATCTTTAGAAAATGAAGATTTAGCCGATGTGAAAGCACTTATTGAAGAACTTGAAATTGCAGACCCTTTAACCGGTAGTAAAAACTGGACCGATGTAAAGCAATTCAACCTGATGTTTGGCACCAAACTAGGCGCTTCCGCCGAAAGTGCGATGGATTTATATTTACGTCCTGAAACAGCCCAAGGTATTTTTGTAAATTTTTTAAACGTTCAAAAATCGGGGCGCATGAAAATCCCCTTTGGAATTGCACAAACAGGAAAAGCCTTTAGAAATGAGATTGTTGCACGTCAGTTTATTTTCAGAATGCGTGAATTTGAACAAATGGAGATGCAATATTTCATCAAGCCAGGGACTCAAAAACAATGGTACGAGCATTGGAAAGAAGCCCGTATGAAATGGCATTTATCTTTAGGAATGGGCGCTGATAATTACCGATTCCACGACCACGAAAAAT
>Ga0209198_1002449_pt1 | contig 12869 bp, 16 predicted proteins | sample COGITO_mtgs_1105_2_FD_184804 | JGI IMG/M metagenome (GOLD analysis project Ga0209198, IMG submission 184804) | Pelagic marine microbial communities from North Sea - COGITO_mtgs_110519 (SPAdes) (version 2) | ecosystem: Environmental > Aquatic > Marine > Epipelagic ...
CGTTTTTTTTATCACAACTTTCAACAAATAATATCATATTGTTTCTCATATCTTTAATTCGACTTATGTAATTATATTGATATGATGTATGAATATGTTTAAGTTTACAAAAAAGGAAAGTGAATGAAAAATTTATTAGCTATGTTGGTATTAGCTGTTTTTATTACAGGTTGTGTTTTTGTTGCAAAAGAAGCAGATAAAGAATGTGCCAAAGCTGAAGAAAAATGCGAGTCAGTGAGTGAAAACGATGTAAATTCTTAAGATAAAGTAATTGAATTTTCCCTTAGGAGGGCGATGCTCTAGCTTCATCAAAAACTCGCTCAAGTTTTGCTAAATAAATACCTTGGATAAAAAAAATGACAAATACATATGTAAAAAAAATTATACTTTTCATCTCAACTCTCTTTTTATCAAGCCTCTCATTTGCTGCAAACCTTCAGTACTATGTTAATCAGGCAACCAATCAAACTCTTCATGCTCTTAATAGTAACTTCCACTATCAACCTTCGCCATTAATGGATAAAGCGATTGAAGATTTACCTGCTTACTCAACTATAAAAAAATGTGTTTCAAGTAATGTCACAGATGCTATTCTTATTTTAAAACCGACTTTATCCTACAATCCCCAAAGCTCAATTCTTTATGGCGATCTTAATGTTAAGGTTTATCAAACAAGGTCTAAGGATCAAGTTAATCCAGACAACTTTATCAAAACAATGAAAATATCTCTTTGGAAGGTTGTTCAATATGATGAAGCTACCATAGGTTATTATATAAACGAGATTTATACTGATCTTCTCAAAAAGTTATCATCAGAGATGGGTAGCCTTACAATAGATAAAAATCATCCTACAAATGGTTCTTACTGTGATTTATTAAGATCATTAAAAGAATCAAGTATAAAATAAATTATTACCACTATTATCTGTTGCAGGTGAAATGCCCCTGAAAGCCTAAAAGCTTCAACCGTTAGCCAGTCAAAGCGATTGTGCCCTCCCCTTAGGAGGGGGATGCTCTATCCCCTGATAACTACCCTAACCTATTGTTTTAGTTACACTTTAATCAATGGTTAATGTGTGATTATAAGTATATAATAAATTCATGTATGCAACAGATAAAGATTTTGAGGAAATTTTTGCCTTATTTGATAGTGGCAATTTTGAATCAAGAAAAGTTGCTGTTATGAAGCTTTATGAGTTTTATCGCACATCTTACTTAATGATTATTAAGCGTGAAATGTTACATTCAAGATATGATGATTCGTTGGCCGAAGATGTGTTGCAAGATACCTTTATCAGTTTGCTTTCAAAAAACACAACCCCCTCATCCCCCTTTGCTATTGGTCAGTGGTTAAAGTCTTATGTTTATAACGTAGCGAGAGATAACCTAAAGAAAGCCTATCGAAAAAATGAGTCAACCTTCCATTCGGACGAACTTTCTGATGATGATTCAGTCTCAAATTTAAGTAATTTTGTTGAGAGTGGTGATAGTTCATTCATAAAGCATTGTTTAAGTACGGTTATTATTGAGTATGGACGTGATTATCCAGAAAAAGCAGAAGTTTTGAGCAAAATTATTACAGAGGATGTATCATACAAGCAATTGTCAAAAATTTTTGGCAAAACTGAGAGCAATTTAAAAAGAATTTTTTCATTGGCAAGCCATGAGTTGGAAGATTTGATGGAGCCATGTTTTGAAAAGTATTCAGGAAAATGACGAAGAAAAAACAACAGCTGATTGCTAATGCTTTTGAAGAGGTAAAAAAGAATCTATCAATATCAGATAGCAATCCCAAAGAACGTCTAAATAAATTTCAAAAAAAACTGGATGCAACTGAACCGAATGTAATTTTTCGCTTAAAAGCAGTTTGGCAAGTCCTAATTGCTCTTATGGTTAGTTTTTTTACCATCGGCTTCATGATGGCAAAATTGAGCCTAACATCTGGTGTTGTTATACAATACGCCGTATTAGATGAACATGAATTTAATATGTACGATGCAGATATGAATGGAAAGCTTGATTTTGCTGAAGCTCAGGCTGCTCGTGAAATGTTAGCTTTTGAACAATTCCAGTCCCTCGACAAAAATCGCGATGCACTGTTAAGTGCAAGTGAAAGTCAGACGACCTTAGTGAGTCTTTTGGAATCTAAATGCGCTATGGGTAATAAAGAGGCCTGTTCAATGTCGACCGACAATGGATTAAAAATGATTGATATGGACCAAAATCAACACATTTGCTACAAAGAGTTTCTCTCAAACATAGCTGTTATTGATAGTAACCGTTTTAGCTACCTTGACCAAAACAAAGATGGAGAGCTTGACTTTAAAGAAGCTACTCATCTTTCCCTTTCATAAAATAATAAAAAAAAATAACTTTTTAAGTTTCTAATCTACCTTTTTATTGAGAACGTTAGTTTCATTATTTAAATCAAAGGAGAATACAAATGAAAAAAGGACTTTTTAATAAATTTAGAAACACACAAACAGGTGCGTCGATGGTTGAATATGCCTTACTCGTTGCCTTAATTTCAATCGCAGCTATCGCTACTATGTCTTTGCTAGGTGATTCAATTGATACTAAGTTTAACGAAGTTTCACAAGCCGTTGCCGGGGCCGGAGCTGATGGTGGCACTGGTGACACGACCAGTCCTTAATAAGTAGCTTTTAAAAGCCCCACTACCATGGGGCTTTTTTTTTAAAATTATTATATTAGGAAAATTACAGGTATGAATAAAAATTCACTACTTAAAGAATCATTTGAAAATGTAAGTCAAAGCTTACGAATTTCTGATTCAATACCATCACATATTGCCTTTAAGATGTCGACTAAAATGGATCTTTATAATGATCATTTAAAAAGAAACCATACAGAACAAGGGGTTACTTCAAATGTATGTAAACTTAGTTTTTATATTATGGGCATGCTATTTTCATTAATATTACTTATCCAAAAATCAGAAGTAAATTTTGTATGGATATCACCAAAGGAGTTAGCTGTTAGCTTTATTATGATATTGTTGTTTTTTTCTGTCACCGTCATCATCCATGGCAGTCGACAGGGTCAGTTGAAAGTTTAAATTTAAGGGATAAAGATTAAACTTAAAAAGGTAGCCAGTGAGATGATCGGACCATGAGGCAGATAAGTATCTAACTTTAATTGTCCTCTTAACATAAGATAAATGATTACGATCAAATTAATAAGCGATGCAATAACGAACACAGAAAATAGGTAATATACCCCTAACCAAGCTCCAATGCCTGCATATAGCTTAGCGTCACCTAAACCCATTCCAGTTTTTTTTCGTAGCATTACGTAAACACGGTTAAGCAAGTAAGGCATCAAAAATCCAAGCGCAATTGCAAACAATACATTTTCAATAGCTATAAATTCATTAGAAAAATTAAAAATAATTCCAAATAAGATTAAGGGGTAAGTAAACTGATTTGGAAGTAATTTTGAGCGAAGATCGATAATGCTCAAAAGAATTAGTAGGAGCGCTAGTAGCATCAATAACTTGGGCCAATCATTTAATTCAATTAAGTAGCAGAAGCCTATCGTTAAACTTGAAGATAATGCCATATACCCAATAATGCTGTTTTTTATATTTTTTTTGATAATTGGCTGAGTAAGATCAGTTAAAATCTTTTTCAGCATTCTATGAATTTTAAGCTGTCCCGATAGCCAATTTTGTTCGAGATCTATGGCATAAAAATCACTAATTTTATAAGCAATAAAGCCCCACAGGAGACCTAAAAAAGATATTAAAAGATAATTCATTTATTTTGCTAACTTTGGAGGGAGTAAAGTGCCATAATAAGCTCCGCCACCTAAAGTACCTTTTCCTGAGCTACAACCAGAAGTGAATTCTGCTGCGATGTATTGTGACACATTCCCAGTGGGTTTGACATATTCAATTAATGTGGCACATCCGAAGCCAATAATTGGATGAAAACCTGAATTAGTGATGCCTGTTCCATACTGATCTAGGGTACCATCTTGATTCAGTGCATAGCCGTCTGTGCCAATGATTGGTATGATAATTTTATTACCTTCAGCTGAACAAATACCTTGCTTAATGCATTCATCTACATTTTTATAGATTGAACCTTCACCGTTACTGATATAAATAAAATCACCAGCTTCAAGCATTAATAAATCATTTTGTACCTGACACGCACCAGGAACAAAACATTTTACAGCATTCATCGAACTTGATAATTCATCAAAGTTTGTCCAAGCTGCATTTGAAGTACTAGGAGCACATAACAAAGGATTAGATGACTGTGTAGATATAGTAAATATATTTGTTGATGTAGGTATAGATGAATCAAAGTCCCATACTGCTGCTAATGCACAATCAGAGATAGCAATAGGAATCCCGCCTTGAAGTTTTTTTGGATAACCTACAATAGCAACAGATTCAACTACTATATTAAAATTATCCATAATAAAACTACCAAAAAACAAATTGCTAGACCCTCTAAGAGTGACTTTAACAGCAGGATAATGGTATTGAGGTGCTGTGTTAATCTCTTCTGAATCAGTAAAATTAATATCAATCTGAATTAATTCAACAAGATTATTTCGATCATTAATACTGATAGCATTCCTAGAGGCTTCACTTGCAACCTCGGCATAAGTTTTGTTCACTGAACCATTATTAATACAATCTTCATCATCAATGCCATCTGAATCAAAGAACCTATTATCGATATATATGCCATCTGGAAACTGACTAGGTGTAAATATACAACTTCTATAGATACTATCAGCGCCTCTTATGACTGCAGCGTCTGCAATATTCTTAAGCTGAGTTTGAATGCGAATCGTGTTACCAAAATCAATTACAAGTCCTGTAATGATAATAAAAATCGGTAACAAAATAACAAACAGGACACTGATAGAGCCTTGTTGATTTTTAATTTCTTTATTCATAGTACATTGAAGTCTCTGCATTTGAATCAATTTGATCAAAAGCAATAATGCCGATGTTATTGAATTTTATATTGACGGTTAGGTAGCATGCAGGATCAGGTTCACAGTTTGCCGGCGTGGATGAAACAATAATTATGGGGGTCTTGGAACTATCCAACGAAATTAATTTACCATCTGTAAATTGTTTAGCAATACAAGCAGCCGTTGTTTCCGCATGTGCACTGGACCCATCGGTATCAACCATAGTTGATTCACATAAAGGGGGAAGGTTTGTGAAGCCTTCGTCAGTAATAACTGAATTAACACCGGCTCTTACTGCAGTTTTGGATGCTTGCTCTAGAATGATTGAATTATAAAGCACAAAACCAAAGGAAATTATGCCAAAGGTAATAAGGATGAGTATAGTACTAAGTAAAGCGAATTCTACAATAGCTGCGCCTTCATTTTTTTTTTGGTAGGCTTTAAGTAGATTAATATTTTTCATTATAGCCCCCCTTTCACCATAATAACTGTTGGTCCTAGGATGATAATAAGCAGAGTTGGAAACATAAAAATAATTAATGGGATGAGCATTTTTGTCGCCACTTGAGCTGCTTTCTCCTCCGCAATTTGTAATCTCTTACCCCTAATGATATCAGCTTGAATTCGAAGAGCTTCACCTAAGCTAGTTCCCATTTTTTGTACTTGGGAAAAAATATTTAAAATGGCAGTCAGGTCATCATCTTGCACACGAACACCCAAATTTTTGAGTGAACTATCTCGGCTTACTCCAGAATTAATTTCTAGCATAGTAATCTTTAACTCCACCGCAAAGCAAGCAGAGGTTCGAACAAGCTCTTGAGTAACCCTGTTCAGCGCTGCATCCAACCCCATCCCTGCCTCAGTACAAATTACAAGTAGATCTAGAAAATCAGGTAAAGCGCGTCGAATATCAGCCTTCCTTGTTAAAATACGCCTAGAGATAAATATTTCAGGTAGAAAGTATCCTAAGGAAGCCAAGCTTATTAGAATAAGGAGCTCTATCGGGAGCGTTAATTTAGTGTTGATAATCAAAAGAATAAGGTATCCGACTACAGGAAGGCCTAAAAAAAGCAAACTCTTGATGGCATAAAATATTTTGATGTGACTATTTTTTCTAAATCCCGCTTGAAGAAAACGGAGTCTTAGTTGGGAGGTCTTCCAATTCTTATCTGGAACTGAGAGTTGAGTGAGTACGGAAAATATTTTTTTCCAGTTATTTTGTGCAAGATCTGTAACATCATTATAAAGATCAGCATTACCAACATGAATAGGCTGCTCAATGCGATTAAGTATCTTTTTTAAATTTCTATTTTTAAAAAATGCTCTACAAAACTCAAATAACACGATAAAAAAAACAAAATTAACAGCAGCAATAAGATAAATATGAATGTTTTCCATTTACACATCTACCTTGGCAATTTTTTGTGCCCAAGCATAACCTATAAGGACGCCAGCAATAGAAATTTTAAGCAACATAATCCCTTGCTCATCCTCCCATAACTTACTAATGTAATTGGGGTTAATAAAATAAAAAGCTATACCAATAATAACTGGCAGGGCGCTTAGTATATAAGCTGACAACCTCCCCTCTGCACTCAACCCCTTAACTTTTCCATCGAGTTTAAATCGATCACGCATAGTTTTACTGATACCTGCTAATAGCTCAGATAAATTGCCCCCAGATTCTCGCTGAATCATAAGAGAGGTTATGAAAAAGTTAAGCTCTTCACTTCTAACTCGAAAACCCAAATTAGCCATACTCTCCTTAAAATCTAATCCAAAGTTAATCTCATCAAAAGCTTGTCTAAATTCTGATGCAATAGGTTCTGAACTATCGTTAGCTGCTTGACCTATTGCAGTCACCAGACCATTGCCAGATCTTAAGGCTCTACTAATATAATCCAAACAATCGGGAAGTTGTTCATTGAATTTTTTAATTCGTGAAGTCTCTTTCAACCTTAGGAAGAAAATAGGAAGTATGATTGAAAAAACACATAATCCTGCCGTAAGAAACCATGGTTGATTGAGGTAGAGCATCAAGCTTAATGATGAAAAAAGTAATAAAATGATTACCGTTAAAATATCTTGGACTGAGCTTTTTATACCAGACCTAACAATCAACGTCTCTAGTATTTGGACCCAATTCCAATTTGTACTTTTGAGATAAAGATTTAAAGGGCTATTTGTGGTTCGATTCTTAAGGAGCCCACTAAGATATCCTTCGCCCTCTCTTACCTTACGGATTTCTTTAATATTTCTTGATAAGTTTTTAGCATTTTTAGAAAAAAACTTTTCATGAACCTTCATCACAAACAGCAGAAACAAAAAAATCGCGATGAAGATAACAGGAATCAGGAAGTATTCATTCACGATTCGTTCAGCCTTTCATTGAATAAGTTTTCATCGAATTTAATACCATAGGATTCTAGTCTTTTAACCAAGTTAGGTCTGACACCTGTTGCTTCAAAACTACCAACTATATTTCCGTTCTCATCAGTTGAAATACGGTTAAATCGATAGATCTCCTGAGAAGTAATAACATCTCCTTCCATACCTGTAATTTCATGGATACTATTTAATTTACGTGTTCCGTCACCTAAACGTGAGACTTGAATAATGATATTTACAGCGCTTGAAATTTGTTGGCGCATACTTTTAGCAGTTTGATTAACGCCACCTAAACTCATCAAGTTTTCCATTCTAGAAAGTGCTTCACGAGGATTATTTGCATGAATTGTGCTCAATGAGCCATCATGGCCTGTGTTCATAGCCTGAAGCATATCGATAATTTCTTCACCTCGAATCTCACCAAGTACAACACGATCAGGACGCATTCTTAAACAGTTTTTTACACAAGCCCTAAAAGTAACCTCTCCTTTACCTTCAATATTTGGAGGCCTGCTTTCCAATCGAATAACATGATCTTGCTGCATCTGAAGCTCAGCGGTATCCTCAATTGTAATAACTCTCTCATTATGAGGAATAAAACCTGACAAGATATTTAAAAGGGTAGTTTTACCTGAGCCTGTTCCACCCGAAATAATGATATTTGTTTTTGCCTTAACCAAACCTGAAAGAAATTCAGCCATCGCTTGTGTCAGCGTATTTTTTTTAATTAGATCTTCCATTTGCAAAGGAACCACTGAAAATTTACGGATTGAGATCGCAGGTCCATCAATAGCAATCGGGGGGATAATGGCATTAAAACGAGATCCATCTTCTAGTCTTGCATCCACCATCGGAGTTAGCTCATCAACACGACGACCGACTCGTGAAACTATTTTATTAATAACTCTAAGAAGATGCTTGTCATCACTAAAGCGATCATTCGTTAGAATGATTTGACCTTTCTTTTCAACATAAATTTGATCACTTCTGTTGACCATAATCTCTGATATTTCTGAATCTGATAAAAGATGTTCAAGCGGGCCTAGACCTAAAATATCGTCTTGAATATCAGTTGTTAACCTCGCCCTCTCTGAATCGTTAATAGCATATTGATATTTATTGCATAACTTATCCACCAGACCCTTTATGGCATTCCTGACACTTGAATTGTCTTTTTCGTCTTGAACTGCTTTAAGGTTAAGCTCATTAATAATTTCAGTAAAAAGCTTATCTTTAATCTGATAATAGTGCTCATTAATAGATTCCTCCATTAAATTTGGCTTGATTTGTTGAGACTCTGAGGGTTTTTTTTTCTCATCGACCGCCTCTTTCTCATTCACTTGAAGCTGTTTATTTAAATCATCTGATTCAATTTTTGCTTTTAAATTCCACATAACGCCCCCTTTAATCTATATGTAATAAAAGTAGAATGAATCACCTAAATGTTATTTTTTTTACTATTTAAGTTCTTTTAAACAAATTTCTCCAAATAGTTTTATTTTCAAGCTTATTACTATGGTTACCTGACCATTTCTGAGAAAATCCGACAATTTTTTTTGCAAGCTTGCAGGACGGATCAATCCTAATTGCCGGTTTTGACTGAATAAGTGATTCATTGATGGTATTGTTATCAAAGGGTATAAAAAGATCTATTTTTTTATCGAGCGCTACTTCAATATGACCTGTTGTGATATCTTCATTTACTCTAGATTCATTCTCAATCAGCGCTATCTTTTCCGGCATAACCTTATTTTGCTGAAGTACATTGATTTTTTGGTTACAAACCCTGATTGAGGCGAGGCTATCTGATAACACCATAAAAATATGATTACATGACTGAATGATATTTAAGCTAACCGGATCAAAATTTGAGCTAAAGTCTAAAACTACATAATCATAAAAATCTTTAAGTCTTTCTATGACGCGCTCATAGTTTTCTAATTTCATAGTCATGATTTTCTGAAAATTCTTAGCTGACGGTATAAAGTGAAGGTTAGTATTTAGCCGTTGCACCATTGACTCAATCAAAACCTCATCGAGCCGATCGTAAGAATTTACAAAATCAGTTAAGTCAAAAACATTTTGGGTTTGGGTTAGATACATATCAGCATCACCAAAAGGGATAGCCATATCGATAATAACAACACGTTTCATGCTATTTTGACTTAGTGCACTGGCGAAGTTTGTTGCCATTACCGTTGCGCCGTCACCTCCTTTAGATGACATCAACCCAAATACCTGGCGACTATGAGTTTTATTTTTAAGAAAATTCTCCTGAGTATTCTTAAAATCACTAATTTCCTTAATAATCGTTTGGGTATCATCAAGTGTGATAATGTCATTTATTCTCAAGTCAATACACTTAAGTAATAATGTTGATTTTGGATCGTAAAGGTGGAGCACTATCTTAACTTTTTGATATTTATCTTTAAGTTTAGCAATATCCTCAACGACGCTGACCTTATTATCACAACCGTAGATAAAAAGCATATCTGTATCATGTTCACTTAAATATTTTTTGAGGGATGTAACGTTCAAGTGAACCTGCTTAAGGCTTATATCAGGCATACTTTTAACAATACCTTGTATGTCAGAACTTGTTTTTAAGTTATGTTGTTCTGCTCTCCATTCCTTCATATAATTGATAACAATATTCATTATTATTCGCCCATAGGTGGCTCTATAGTTTTGGTACTACTAACGCCTTCAGTATTAATTTCTTCATAAGCAGGTTTGGTCTCTAAGTTATTTTGAGGTACCTTCATAGTATCAATATTGTATTGAATTGATTGTCCAAAATTATCATCAAAATTATTGGTCTTGTGCTCCGCTGCTGCACACCCCAGCATTAAAAAAACTGTTGAAAGTATTGTTATTTTTTTCATTAATATCTTCCTCCAAATGGGTTGAAGTTTTGATTAGAATGAAAAGTTGAATCTTTATTATCAGATTCATCATTAGCTAATGTGTCTGGCAATTTTTTATTAGATTTTGCTTTTCCCTCAATCTGACCTTCAAGAAAGAATTCTTTTGTATCGGGTGCAAGAACAAGATCTGTTGGTTTTTTTAGTTCATCTTGGGTGGATTTCACCAGAGAAACTTTGATAAGCACCACAAGCTCTGTTTGCACCTTATTAGATGACTGGTTTCTAAATAATGCACCAAATAAAGGAATATCTTTTAGGCCAGGCACTCCATTAATGGTGTTAATGGTTTGTTCATCTAACAACCCACCAATCATTAACGTATCGCCATTATTTAGTTGTACGGTGGTTGATACTGATTTAGTATCAAAAACAGGCAAGGTAGTTTCCTTTCCACCTGTAGATGAGCTTAAAGTTGAGGTCGAAAGTGATGAAACTTCAGGGGCAACCTTGAGATGAATTCGGCCACCATCCATAACGGTTGGTAAAAAACTAACTCCCACACCAAAATCTTCTTCTTGAAGCGAAACGCTTCCATTGCCCTGCGCTACTGGGATAAATGTTCGTCCACCCTTGAGGAATTTACCCTCTTGCCCACTCATTGTAACAATATTAGGTTTTGCAAGTACTCGCACCATGTTTTGTAACTCATCAGCAGAAATTGCAATATCAAGATTTCCGTTACTCATCAGTACATTAAGAAATAAATTCTCAGGAGAAAGTTTTGATGCAGCACCTGCAGCACCTGCAGCCCCAGCGCCTGCGGCGGATGAAAAAATTGAATAACTGGTGCTTCCTGAATGATGTGTACCTATTTTTGAGCCAAATTGTTCAAGAAGAGACTTATCAACAGATGCAATTACAACCTCCAAAAGTACCTGCTGAGGATCCTTAATTTTTAATAAATTAATAATTTGGCTTTCATTGCCTGTGTCAGCTTTAATCAGCAAAATATTGCTAAGGTAAGAGTTTGTTATATCAACCACAGCTTTTGCTTTTAAGGTATCAGAGATGCTACCAGATAGAGCTATAGTGCCTGCAGATGAGCTGATGATAATTCCATCCTCATCAGGCAATTCAAGCTTGATGAGGTTTCTAAGCTCTGCAAGGTCGTGCTCAACCTTTATATTAATTATTTTAGTTTGACTATTCTCATACCAAAGTAAAAGGTTAGTATTTCCAACATTTTTACCTAACAGGTAAATTTGTCGATCACCTATGCGTTTGAAGTCAGCTATCATGGGATTTCCTATCGCTATTCTTGTGATTTTAGATTCAAGTTTGACGATTTGGGCTTTCCCTGCATAAAGAGCGACCTCTTTATCTTTAGAGACTTTAATTTCATCTTGCAAAGCAAAGCTGAATATTGCATACGAACTAAATGTAAGAGATAAAGCTATCTTGATCAAAAACATGAGTATTTTATGTTGAGTTATTTTCATCATAGTAACCACCTTATGAACCTTTTGCCTTGGTCACCTGAATCTCTAATGCTCGAATTTCTGTGACGTCAGAATTTGGTTTCTTAATTTGTTTTTTTTGTATGGGTTTCACACTGGGTTTTTTACTAACTATCTGGGTGGTTTTAATATTATTTTTTATTGCAATTAAATCCTGCATAGAAACACCTTTCGATACCTCAACATTTGAGTCGAGTTTGTTTCTGAGGGCTAGAGAGAGAGTTCCTATTGACCTTGTAAGATCTAGTTTTTCTGCCTCCAATGGAGTAAGTTCTAAAGTCACAGCCTTAACCACGATGGGCTTATTAGCAGCTACATTAGTTGCTTGTGCTACTGCAAGAACCTTAACGTGACTTAAAACAACTTTGGATACAGATGATTTATTTCTCTTTATATTTGCAATGATATCTACATAGCTGCCAGGCAGTGCAAAACCAGCAACTCCAATAACATCATTCACCCTAACCGTTATAGCACGCTTTCCAACCTCAATTAGTGATTCAAGTCCAGCTTTTGAACCAACTGGAGCTAAATCAATTTCTAGGATAGGTTCATTAGGGTAAATTTTATCTTTAACGACACGACCATGAAGTGATTTAATATCTTGGAATGATCCCATGGGCACATGACCTTTAGGCCATTCAACGAACTTAATATTTTTATTATGAATAACCTCACCTGGACCAACAGGATTTAGTGCGACTATTATTTTAGGGCCAGGATCTGTCTTGTTAAAATCCAAAAAACTCACAATGAAGAGTGTGGAAATTAATCCAATAAGTAAAGATATAATATTTGTTAATGTAAACTTCATTCCAAAATCCTATTATTAGTGTTCTATAGTAAATGTAGAATGAAAACTGAAAAGGTTATTTATTTATTTTAAAAAAATTGAAAAAATATTTGGATACCAAGGACGACCTAATTAGTAATTAGAACAAAAAAACTCACCGTTGACTTCGGATTTATTAGTCGATTCTAGAGTTAAAAACCTTCATTAGAGATTAAAAAGAAGTGGTGCCCTCGGCACGATTCGAACGTGCGACCCTCCCCTTAGGAGGGGGATGCTCTATCCCCTGATAACTACCCTAACCTATTGTTTTAGTTACATTTTAATCAATGATTAATGTGTACTGACAAG
>Ga0209198_1002454_pt1 | contig 12837 bp, 20 predicted proteins | sample COGITO_mtgs_1105_2_FD_184804 | JGI IMG/M metagenome (GOLD analysis project Ga0209198, IMG submission 184804) | Pelagic marine microbial communities from North Sea - COGITO_mtgs_110519 (SPAdes) (version 2) | ecosystem: Environmental > Aquatic > Marine > Epipelagic ...
CTCTGCGACTCTAAGTTGTATTTCGGCTGCCTCTTCAGTGTCTCCTGTTAGTTTATTCCATGCCAATCTGATTTGATCGACTCCTGAAAGGACTGTGTTTTTAGCAATCGTAAAATTATCTTTGAATTGACCAAATACTTTGTCGGATATATCTCCAATATTTAGTGCTAATTTTTGAAACACTGAAATAATACCTTGTATGCCACCCTTTAAGGGGGCTAATGCTTTTGTGATGGCGTCAATGCCTTGTTGCGTACTCGCAAAGGCTGCTATTAATGACCCTATTACAACTACTATTGCGCCTATTCCTGTGGAAATTAAAGCAATTTTGAATAGCCTTAATGCTTTTGATGATTTAGAAGTGGTTGCAGCTGCAGCTTGTTGGGCTTTTGAAAGTCCAGTAAGTTGTGTTACCGAAGCTGTTAGAGGCCCTATAATGTTTTTAATCTCAGTAGTCACTCCTTTTAACGATGTGCCAAATATTCCAGTCTTATCTATCGCATTTTCAATTCCACCCGCATAATCTCCTATGCCTATCTTTTGCTTCTCAAGTTCGCTTACATTGTCTTTTATGAATTTATTATTTTCATCAATTTTTTTATTAATCTGCTGCTGTTGCTTAACACCTTCCTTGGTCGTTAGATTGAGTTGATTCCTAACTTTTAAAAGTTCTTTGTTGGAGGCTCTAGCACCGTCTATCGACTTTGCCGTCCTGTTTAATTCAGTGTTTAAAGTTTTCTGAACCTTTGTAATTTTGCCAGTTTCATCCAAAGATACCTGCAAGGCCTTGGTGTAGGTGTTGTATTCGGTGTTCAGATTTTTTATAGAAGCTGCATTTTTAATGTACGCCTCCGTAGAAGTGCCTCCTGTTTCTTTGGCTAGTTTCTTTTGATCTACTCTTAATGCATCAAGCGAAGCCTTAGCCTTTGTCGCTTGTGCTATTAATACATCCGTCCCTATTTCAAATTCCGCAATTGTAATCTTATCCATTTCGCTCTTTTATTAAATTCCTACCCTCTACACTTAGCTGAACATATTTAGAAAGTCTTGTGATGTCTTTTTTTAATTGCAATAATTCCTGCTGTTTTATTCGATCTTCAATTGCTTTTATTCTGGCTTTTTTCTCTGATTCAGTTTCTTGAATTACGTGGCCGTCAATCCATTTAATGAAGGGCAAATCTTCTCTTTGTGTTAATCCTTGATAGGTTTCTTTTGAAATTTGCTCTAAGTCTTCTGGGACTTCATAGTATTGTATTACGCCTGTTTGTTCACCTTCACTATTCAGTACTTTTCTATACTTGGGCTTCCATCTGTTTAATGCGATTATTAATCCTACCTCCGTTGTTCTAATTGTGTATTTCATTATATTGCAAATTTTACGATTCTTATGTACGCTGTTAATGATTGTGGCTCCGCTGTCCATTCAGATATTTTAAATGAAAAACTATTTGTGTTTCTTGAAATAAATGCGTTGCCGCTAAAAGCCTGGTTACTCGGTGCATCTGGGACTTGATATACAATTATAGGAAGATAGTTTGCGTCTGCTAAGGCTGTTGCAAAATTAACAGTAATTACGGATGATATATCTGAAATCGCTGTTGTGGCACTTGCAAAATCACCCGTTACCGATAGCGTGTTTGTGCCTGCAACATCAATGCCACTAACAGTACCTTCTGCTAATGCACCTAAGTCTTCTTGAATACTATCTAAATATTGTTCTAACGTTACTTCTGTGGTTCCATCAATATAGGTTAGGTTGTTTAACTTATCATCAATTAAATTAAACTTGCTATCTATTATATCGTCATTATACGTTCGGTGATTTACCGCTTCAATAAATTTTGAATTGTTTGTTGGAAATGTAGAGTTACTTTCACCTACTAAATCTGATCTGCCTTTTTGTGCCATTTTTTATATATTATAATCGTTATTGTAATCGTCGCTATACTCCCCTGTTGTTTGTCTGCTCGAGTTGACCTCTAGAAGATTCATTCTTGTGACCTTGTTTTCTCTAAAATTTTCTATTTTGTTGCAGTAATAATACCTTTGCTCGTTTCGTAGGTATATCAACTTTAAAAAGTCAAATTGATAAACATCATTCGCTGTTAATTCCATTTCAACCTCTACTATTTTCGCTCTGCTTATGGTTCTAATGAATGAGCTGTAATGGTTCGCCAACAATACGTTGAAATTCAACCCATCAAAGTTTGCTATTGCTATGCTTCCTGTGTATGGTGTCGTTGCGCCGCCTGTATTGAAGTCGAAACTCCCGTTTTTAAGCCCTACATTCATTACGTATGCCGTTGAATTTTTAGGCTTCACTTCCTTGACAGTTCCATTGTCATTTCTTTGCACCTCAAATAAAGGCGTCTCAAAAACAAACTCATTATTAAAAGACGTGCCGCTTAGTTTTGGGGCTTTGAAAGGGACTGTTAATATGGTTGCGCTTTTCCTTATCGTTTCATCGTCTATGAAAAAAGAACCGTCTGCGAAGTTTGCGCCTGAGTCGTCATATTTGTATCTTAAATCGTTTACCTGTCCGTAATTGTTGTATTTGAATTTTTCACTTTTTAACTTGTGCTGCTTTTTCGACAGGTCTTGAGCGTCTGACCTGTTTAAAAAAAGCTCTTCTATTTTAATGAACTCATAATTATTCGTGCCCTTTTCTCTCTGCACTATCAGTCCGTACATTTGCAAAATGCCTTTGAAGAAGTCTTTTTGTTTTAGGTTTGTTAAGTATGAATTGAAGTTAATTACATCATTTCCAGAGTCTTTAAACATCTTGAACGTAAAGTCATAAGAATACCCTGTCGCAGAGTTTGACTCTGAATATATTTTAATTTTACTATTTATGGTTAGGTAAACGAATATAGATTCCGAGAACCCTAACCCTTCATTGATTGTGTATAAAACATTATCGTCTAATTCAATCACGATTTTAGCATCACCTACTAAGTTGCCATCAACCGTAATTTCAAAGTAATCATTTGCGGTTGGTATTATCAAACTCTGGTTTTCGTTTGGTGATGCGGAAACGCTGTGATATTGGTCGGGGTCGTAAACTTCAATTAATCGCATGTATAATCGCCCTTGTTGTGTAATAGTGTCTAATCCATCTAATTCTAATTTTCTTATTGGATTGTCTGGAAGGTCTTTAAAGACGAATCCCTTATTTAAACTAATTATTTTTGTTTTAAAGTCTGCACTTTCAAATGGATTGTCATTGCCTCTATACGAATATGTAAATCCAGAGTCTATAAATATCTGATCGAATATCCATCGCATAAACAATGAGGGCACTTGATACCTAAGATCAACATCTGTTTCATCAAACAAACCAAAGTCTGAAAAGGCGTAGATGTAACCTTGCTGCCATTCGTTTGTGAAACTTGACAATACTGTTGACGTCTCGAATTTGTGCGTAACTCCTGAAAAATTCAAAGACGCTATCGACTTGTTCCCCATTTCACTAAACAAGGAAACGATGCCGTCCTGTATATTGCCCCTTACTTCTTTTCGTTCTATAACAGATTTAATATTGAAAGTGCCACTTAATATGGTTGCGGTGCCACCTCTGTATAAATCTGCTTTTAAATTTCTGTAAGGCTTGTTAGACGTGTTGTAAGTGTCACCTATACGGCTTAAGATTTTACTTGATTGGCTGGTTAAGGGTATTGTAAAATTTTTGGTATAAGAGGCCTGTCTATTTTGAAACTCAAAGAAATCATTGATCTGCTTTGTTTCTGAAATGACTGTCTTGGGGTCAACATCTACCAATTCACCGTCTAAATATAATCTTACTTCACTCATTTGATTTCTATATTCTAGTTCTTGTTTTTTCTTGTGGTAAATTAATTACGACTCTCTGGGGAAATGTATTGTTCTTATTTGTTTCATCAATATTCATTTTATCGACTTTAACTTTTAGCCATTTAGTTTCATCTGCTGCATCTCCTTTGTTTCCCGTATATAGATAGATTTCATTTGATTTTGCTAGTGCTTTTATGATTTCCCGATCGTTGTAATCCACGTATGCGAAGACCTCCATTTTTCTCTGACCATCTTTTCCAATGTCTAAGTAATTATCTGTCCATGAAAACGGTTCTTTTAGATTGCCTATGCTTTTTGTTCTAAATCGCTCTTTCGACACCGACTCAAATAAATAATAAGAATAGCCGTATTTTGAATTGTGGAATTTGATAAATACTCCATCACAATTTGTTTCAATATTTCTAACATTCTCGTCTAATCCAATTCCGCTTCCGTCATCAACCAACGTTCTCGTAACCTCTTCTGTTAGATAGCTGCTATACTCAAAAGGATACCCTACAAAATATGGCATCTTAGCCTCTGATAGATTTGTGAACCCATCTTCTTTAAACGGGTATTCCCAATTTTGAAAAACACAATTGTAAAAAACAATAGTCAAGGCATCAAGTTCTTCTTGGCCATTCAGCAACACTATCTTTATGTTAATTGTTATTTCTTTAAACTGATTGATGTCAACTTGTGAAGATGCATAATCAAAACCATCTTCGTACACGAAAAGCTCTCTGGCGAACTCGTATGTATTATAAGTGAAGATCCCGTCTTTATCTGGTTGCAAAATGTATTCAATTCCTTCAGCTGTTATGACGCAATAATCCGCATCGAGCGGATTGTTTGAGCTAAAACTGTAATAATTATCATTGTATGCAGCTACCGAAAATCGATCGTCTGGTATAATGTACTGGATTGGAACTGGAATACTTCCATTTATCTTAGTTGGCATACTTACTTATTTTTAATGATATAACGTTTGCAAAAATCAAAGCTCCTACGAGTGTTAAGAAGTGCCATTTTAGAACATATATGGCACACGAAAACAATACTATTCCTAATAGTGTTGCAGATATTACGATCATTTTAGAAATTGCTTTGGTCTTGTTTTCGTGATTTGATCTTACCTTTGCTTTTATGCTTTCTATTTCAGCGTCTGAAATTGGTTCAATGTTTTTTGTGTAGTCTTTCATTTTATTTGTGTTTTTCATCTCATTATTTCTTTTGATATTACAAAGGAGGCATCAAGCCCCACGCCTTGATATAATTCATTGACTCTTTGTTCTGTTATCACGCCATCGATTAAATCAGAGCCTCCTTTCCCATAACTTACAGTTCCTTTTTTTGCTATGTTAAAAGCGACTGCAAAAGGATTGAGGTTTAAATTTTTTTCTTTAACCCAATCTTTTATAAAGGTGTTGCCTGCCCAACCTGCCCACTTTCTCAAGTCTTCTGTGTTTTGGTTTTTGTTTGGTGGTCGACCCTTGGTTAATTGCTCTGTGTAGGCTTCACCTAAGATCAATCCCTTTCCGTTACTTACAACCACCTCTAGGCTATTGACCCATTTACCACTAGCTTTTTGTCCGAGTTCAATGTGCTTTTCTTTTAGCTCTTCAACTATTTTGAGCAGCCCCTGTGTAAGTGACTCATCGATTGTTTTCTGTATGGTTGCTGTTGCTATCATTTATATTCTCTTAGTGTCAGTCTATAATCAAGTCCTGCCCAGTTTTCATCTCCTAACGAGAAGTAGGGCTTTGTTTCTTCGTTGAATACAATCCCAGTACCACCCTCAAACAAAGCGCATACGTCCTCCTCAAAGTTACATGAGAGACAGTCGATTAGCGGTGCTACGTGCTTGTCGAATATGCTATCGCCACATTTTAATTCGCTACCTTTTTGCATTTGAAAGTCTGACTTTTCAACGATCTTAAAGTGTAGGAAATAATCACAATAAGTAACCGTTGCCATTCCTGTAAAGTTGTTAATTTCTTTATTGGGCTTGATTGTAAGCCCCTCTAAGAATGCGTGTGTGCAGCATATAGCCTCTTTAGTTGGCTTGTAAAGATTTGTGTTTCCTTTTATGGCATCATTGAATGTTGGAACATAGACCCAACACTTGTCACACTTCTGGTCTGTGTTCCATTTCTCGAATAATGTTTTTAAAGTGTCGTTTATCATTTTGACTTTATTTATTTTTCCATTTGTCTTTGTAATTCTAAATTCTTGCGTATGTCATTCTCAATCTTGGACTTGTAAAGCTTGTTGAAGACGTCCCACCATTCTATTTTTACAACCGACTTCCATTTGAGTAGGTCACCACCTGCCAAAGAGTCTATGGTGTTCAAGGCTCCGAATTGATTCAGCTCATCTACTCCTGCTGATTCTAGCTTACCGTCAACTTCTGCATTCAATAACATTTCATATTCCTTAATCTGCTTAAAATTCAATTCAATTTGGTTGATGGTTTGAAAGTAATTCCTGACGCTGCTATTTATAATATCCCTCTCTTTTATTTTGTATCCATTTAAGCTGGCTATGTACTTAATGATGGTGTCGTCTATTGCATTTGTTTCCTCTGCCATTCCCTTTAGTTTGAGCACTTGTTTGTATTTCAATTTGGTGAATGACTTGATCTTAAACATGGCGTCCACAGATTCAGGCATCAATTTAGAGAGGATTAACATTTCCTTTAGTTCTTCTTCGTTATATTTTAATAGGTCTTTTACTTTCATCTTAATGCCAATTGTTTTGCTTTTCTTGGGGCGTGTGATATGCTCTTGATTTGATACAGCGCATAACCGCCTGCGTCTGTAATATGATCGAATCCGCTTTCTTTGTCTGGTCGACCATTCTTGTAAGGCATTCTTTCTAAGGCATCTGTATATTCGATACAATTATTTGTGTTCACGTAATAGATTGTTTCGTCTTTAGCGTTTAAAAAAGATGTGTTGACCGTTGTGATACGATCTCTTACACTTGGATTCTTTGATCGTGTTCTTATAGTGAACCCTGCCTTTCGTAATAGTTTAATATCGCTTTCCCCTGCCGTGTTTCGAGCATCTCCAGAAGCATCGGGATAGATCACTATTTTATGACCTGTGAAGCGCTCTTTGATGTTTTGAATCATATCTGGTGTGTCATATCCTTTTGTAATCTCTTCGACTGCTGTGATGATTTTAGAGTCTGTGACGTGAATGACGGCGGACATATTGGTTATGTTAAAGTCCATTCCAATATGTAAAGTTTCTTTTGGTTTAATTTCTCTGTCTGAATGGTTTCGCTTTCTATCAAACATGTGATATACATTACCAGAGGTCATATTGACGAACTCACCATCAATGTATGCTTGGATCTGTTGAGGGGTGTAAGACTCTAACAGCGAGTCTATGTAAGATTCTGACACAAAAGGGTTGCTCAGAGTACTAACCTTTATTAGAAGCTTGTTTTCGCTTGCTTTGGTGACAAAAAAGTCGTGTAAGAACTTATAACCTTCTGGAGTTGATACAAAGTCTAATTGATTTTGTTCGTCATTCGGTAGTGTTGAGCGGTTACGGCCAATTACTTTAACAAACACATCTTTCATTTTATTAATTGACAATACATCAGCCTCGTCAATCAATGAATACCCGACCTCATAACCCACAATAAGGTCAGGATTATCCATCGATCTCAACACAATGTTCCCATATTGTGTTGTGAATGTTTTATCGCTTTTGTTTAAATCATACGCAATTCCTTGTTTGTTTAAAATCTCTTCAAACTTAGGAAATGCTATGTCTCTTATAAGAGGGTATGTGGGCAGGTAATACGCCACGTTTGTTTTATACTGCCTATGTTTTATAATAGATTTAGTGACGCCTACAAACGTTTTGCCAGAGCCATAACCACCAATCAATCCTGTGTGCCTATGCGTTGAAGTAATGAACTCCGCTTGCGGTGCTAGTATGTTAGTTACTTCTTCCATCAATTATTTTAAATGCAAACGGTTTTTCTTCTTTTATATCCATTTCAATAGCTTGTTTATCACCGTATTTCTTAGGGTTCATTTTTGCTAACGCCCATTTACGAGCATCAACTCTTAGTCGGTCTCGCTGAATTACATTGTGATTAGTTATTGGTTTACCCTCTTCGTTTATTATAACATCATCCTCTGTTGCGTCTGCTATAGTTAATATCTGGTCGAAAATCATTTCTGACCTCTCGTTACATCCTCGCGCGTATTGTTTTACTTTTTCATCGTCTCCACCTAACCATTTAAAGAAAGTTCTACTAGAAGGCATGTCTGGTTGTCTCAATACCTCTCTTAAAGATTTGCCTTTAGATATTTGTTTTACAATATCACTAAAGATTGATTCTGTTTGTTTTTTGTCGTATGCCATTACTATAATTGTTTCTATCTGTTAAGGTCTACTTTCCCCACGGGGTGGAGACTGTTTTTTTTATATTGTAGATGTTCCTCCGTTTTTCATGTTATTTAAGGTTTTGTATTTTTCAATAACGTTGATTAATGAGAATCGATCCCATTTGAATTTGGTGCGTTTCCCCATTGCGTGTTTTAAATTGAGTTTCTCAAAACGTTCTGTTCCTATCTTTTTTTTTAAAGCGATAGCGTACATAGATTCATTTCCATGATTGAAGTAATTGCATTGAACACATTGTCCGTTTACATTATCTTCTTCGAATTTTAAAAGAGGGTGGAGCCCTGCACTGAAGTAGTGACCTGCCTGGAGAGTTGTGTAGCGTCCACAGGATATGCAGGGCTGATCCTTGTCTCTATTTCTAATAAACAGATGGAAGTGTCTGACTGCAATTTTTTTTAATTGCGCTACGGTCTTATTTAAATATCTTGCTGTTACGTCCACGCCTAAGTTTTAAAGAGTCTTAGGCTTTGCTTAAAATAAGAAAACACTAAGTACCCTGAATGAATCAGTTTAGTCTTAGTGTTGGAGTTGTAAATATAGTTTAAAAAACTATGTTATACAAACTATTTAGATGATTTTTTTAATTAAAAAAACATTCTTTTCATTTCCGTGTTGTCGCTCTCCGTTGGAATGAGATAAGGTCTTAGATCTAGTACTTGACAAATCTCTAAGTACACACCTAGCGGCATAGGTGTCTTTAGTTTAAAATAGCCTATTAGAGTAGGCTCACTGACCTCTAGGATTATAACGAGCTTTCTGATGGTTACTTTTTTTTCTTTCATTCGTTTTTTTAAGTAAGGCATGATTAACTCCTGCCCTACTTTTGATGCTTGTTTGTAGTTTTTCATTTGTTCTCTATATAACTAGTTGTATACAAGGCTTACTTTAGTTCTTTAATGAAACCTTGGTTAATCATCCATTGTTTATATTCGTGAAGCACCCAAGGCAAATTTATTGCGTGAACATCATTTCGGCTATCATATATAAATTGTTTGGTATCTTCCGTTCTTTCACAGTCGATGCTTTCACAAAATTTATCTTCTCGTTCAATCTTTTTTTCTAGTCTCATTTTTATTTTGTTTTTTAGTTATTGATTATTCTTGTTTGTAGTTTTTCATTTGTTCTCCATATAAGTAGTTGGGCGAAATGCTACGGAAGTAGTTTAATACCAGCATAGAAACACAACTCTTTTAATTCTTGCAAACTTTTTTTACCTGCAATACGGCATTGTAAAAATTTAGTCATTGATAAACCTTCTAGCTCTTTAATAGTAGAATTTGTATTAAGCCATTCTATATTTAATTTATCGCCATTACTTCTTAATATATTAAGTAACCTAACAGATATGTTTGTATCAATAATTAAAGTTTCTTTTGTTACATTGGCAAATTTTGGAATGTCTTCTATTTGCTTTTTTGCAGCCTTATAGTGTTCTTCAAGTTGTGTTTTGTATTCATTTACAACCTTTAGTGCTCCTTGAAATTGTTCGTAAGTAATCGCAATACGCCCAGCAACGGGTATATTGCATTGCTTATTTTGTGTTTTTTTACTGTCTGTATTCATAATTTTAAAGTTGTTTAATATTACTATCTATATACTTTTCTGCTTTCTCTACTGCTTTTATGTATCCACCTGTAAAAGTTTTAAGAGGTCTACCCATAAATCCTTGAACAGTCGCACTTCCTAAACAATATTCTATTCCGTAACTTTTGTAATATTTAAAACTTATCATAATTTTTGGGTTTTTGATTATGCTTTTTCAGAAATTTCAATTAAATATTCATCAATTTGATCTTCAAATTTACCAATCACATACATAATTGTTTCCGAAGTAACATCTCCATCTTCATCATTCCAGTCGTCAATTACTGTCATACTGTCTATTACGGTTGAGAAAGTTTTCGTAATTCCGTTAATGATTAATTCCAGATTAACTCTGTAATGACCGTGTCCGTTAAAGGACTTTGATACATCATACAATTGAACATCGTCAGCATTTGCAAAAATTTCTTGCAACTTAACTAGGTTACTAAATAGCCTTTGTTCGTACATTCCAAGGTTTAAGTTTACTTTTTTCATAATTATTGGGTTTTGGGATTTATATTTTTTATATTAATTTTTAACGAGAACCTGTTTGAATGAGATTCCTTTTTCGTGGCTATATGTAATCATTTTTGTCCCTTTTTTTGTGATTCTAGTTGACTCTATTTTCACTTTAGAATAGTTGTCCTTTTGACTCTCAAACATTTGCTCTGGCAATTCACTTATCACTCTTTTGTAATCCGTTGGGACACATTCTATTCTGCCCCCATTAAAATAGTAGTCAAGTTCCATTGTTGGTAAAACTCGCTTACTTATTGAATCTCCAAGAGTTCCGCTTGTGAATCCCCATCCACTTCCGTTCATGTGATCAGAAACTCTAACAGATATTGATTTAACTTCATTGGATAATGAAAAATAAACAGACTCTCCATTTATATAAGAAACTTTTACTTGTGAAATTTTTAATTCTGGAAAATTTTCATTTTTCCATTCAATCACTTCATTTATTTTACTTTCTTTAAAACTTTCGTTGTATTCTACTTTTTCAAAATTTGTCATAACATTTAATTTAGATGGTGCTCACTGTTGAGGCATTACGCTACACAAAACATTAGTTTCATTATTGATTTCTGAATAACTTCACATGTTTGCATTTGCTCTAATACTTCATTAAAAGCTCTGTTAGTTAAGTTTGCGTAAGTTTCGATTGCTAATTTCATTGTAGTTCCCATATTGTTGTTTTTTAGTTTCATTGCTTCCTTGCAACACTTCAAAGATACGTGTTTACTTAAATATATACAAGTTTTATTTGAAAAAACTTTAGTATTTTAATGCTTTTATGGAATTACCAATAAATAAGATGTTTTTTTGAATATTATTTAAAGATTTTTACTCTTTTATACGGTAGTTACTTCGCTAAGTCGGGAGACTTTGCGGAGCGGGATCTTCTGGATAAGTTTCCCATATTCCTCTATTTGTTAACCATTGTTTTAATGGTTCGCCACTTCCAACGTGTTTGTGTTCTATCCACCAAGTTCCGTCCTTATCTGGTTTTAGTATGTATTCATTCTCAAGTTCTGGCGTACCTAACGATTTTATCAATTCATCAGCGGTTAACGATTTTGTTGTATTTTGAGCTAATCTTATAGCTATTTGATGCCAGGTAATATCCTGTTTTGTTCCTTTTTCTTTTTCTAGTTCTTCTATTATTTTTTCTATTTTATCTGTTATGTTCATTGTTTTTTTTAGTTTTTTTAGTTTTTTAAAGTGGTCGAATTTGACCACTTTAAATATTGCTTTAAAATAATTGCGGTGCTTTCTCTTTTACTTCTACAAAAACAAAGTGTTGTAATGTTTTAAAATTTATACTTGGGTTTTTGTGCTTCTTAACAAAGTTCCAAGCGTCTTCTTTTACTACATCATAAAAAACAGTATTTAATAATCTTGGTATTGCTCTACTATTAAAACCACTTTCATTTTCAATTTTAGCGTAAACCTTATCAACTAAAGCGGTTGTAACAAACTCTTTCGCAATCTCTTCTTCAACCATCTTTTTACCTTTAATTTCAGAGGCACCCATAACTTTAGAGTGTTTTTCTTTAAATTCAGAGGTTACAATTTTAGCAAATGTATTTCTTCCGTATTTATTTTTAAAGTCATAGTTTTTAATCACAATACCTTCTCCAACTCCTTTACCATCTTCAATTAAAAAAACGTTTTTCATTAATTGATTTACTAATTGCTCATAACTTGCATTTGTAATTATACTAATTGGTGCAATGAAATTCAAACCTTTTTCTTCAAGTCGTGGTTTGTATTCATCATAAGGTAAATATTTAATTTTATCATCGCCTTCGTGTGTTATTTCAGACTCTTCTTTGTCAATAGCTACATCAAAAATGTAGAAGTTTCGCCACGCATCTTTTTTATAGGTTTTAAGAGAATGTGGTACAAGCCATTCGCCATAAAGTCTATGTGTTGGATTTTCTGTTAAGTATTTTAATAAATTATTTTGTTCTTTAACCCAAGCGTAAAAACCTGCATTATCAGCGTCTAAAGTTAAATGTCTTTTTCTGCTTCCTGCTTGTATTTCTCCTTTGTCATTAATCCAAACACTTGCATTTGTTCCGTCAATTTTTGGGAATATATGTGTTCTCCCTAATACAATATTTTGAACTTCTGTAGTTCCAAATCTCTCTAAATGTTGGTATTTTTTAAATTCCATAGTTTGTGTATTTGCCCTCGTACCTCACGCACGGCTTTTTAAAAAGTGGGTAACACCGTATAAAAAACATTGCTAATTTGTGCTATACCAAAGGTCTGTTAATATTAATTTTCTTTATTTCTAATCGTTAATTTTTGGTTTCCTAAACGCAACGTTCCTTATACAATCCCGTTAAGACACTTTTTAGTACGCATATACGGTAGTTAGCCACAAGTTTGTGATAAGAGTGGTTTATTACAAGTACAGCAAATGTATCTACCATTTATAGTGCTTACTTGCGTACTCATTGGCAAACAATCACAAACCAGTTCACTTTGTTGGGTAACAACG
>Ga0209198_1002456_pt1 | contig 12829 bp, 14 predicted proteins | sample COGITO_mtgs_1105_2_FD_184804 | JGI IMG/M metagenome (GOLD analysis project Ga0209198, IMG submission 184804) | Pelagic marine microbial communities from North Sea - COGITO_mtgs_110519 (SPAdes) (version 2) | ecosystem: Environmental > Aquatic > Marine > Epipelagic ...
TATTATATATCCATTAGCCGGATCATGGAAATGGGGTGGTGGATTCTTAGATATGAGAGAAACTCCTTTTTACGATTTTGCAGGTTCTACATTAGTGCACTCTGTTGGTGGTTGGGCTGCTTTAGTTGCAGTTTGGTTATTAGGGTCTCGTATAGGGAAGTTTAAAAACGGAAAACCACAAGCTATACCCGGACATAACATTCCATTAGCAACTGCTGGTGTATTAGTGTTATGGTTAGGATGGTTTGGATTTAATGGAGGTTCAGTACTTTCTGCAGATCCAGAATTAACATCTATAACTTTAGTTACTACATGTTTAGCAGCTGCCGCTGGTGGTATAGTTGCTGCTTTAGTATCATTCTTAAAATATAAGAATTTAGATTTAACGATGTTCTTAAATGGTATTTTAGGTGGTTTAGTTGGTATTACTGCCGGTGCAGATCAAATGAGTCCAGAGGATGCTATTTTAATTGGAGCTATTGCTGGGGCAATAATAGTATTTGCAGTTAGCTTAGTTGATAGATTAAGATTAGATGATCCTGTTGGTGCTATTGCTGTGCACTTAGTTTGCGGTATATGGGGAACATTAGCAGTTGGTATTTTTGGAAATTTAGCTGGAATGGATCAATTTATTAGCCAGTTGGTTGGTATTGGATCTTATGCTGTTATATGTATTGCTTCATCATTTTTAATTTTATTCACACTAAAGAAAACAGTAGGAATTAGAGTTTCTGAAAAAGAAGAATTAGAAGGATTAGATTTACATGAACACGGAATGAGTGCTTACTCAGATTTTAGAATGAATGAGCATTAATCACTAAAAAATAGTTTAGTTAGTTAGTAAAAAGGATGTCTTGCACTGTGCAAGGCATCCTTTTTTGTTATAGAACCAATTAAAACATGTAAATACTTTAAAGTGGTACTAATATTTTTTAATTTTATAGAAACGATTAATAACGACATCATCATGAAGAAAATAGAAGCTATTATAAGAAAGTCGAAGTATAAATTAGTTAAAGACGCTCTTCATGAAGTTGGAGTTAATTTTTTTTCCTATTGGGATGTTACAGGAATAGGGAACGAAAAGGAAGGGCATGTGTATAGGGGTGTTTCATATAGTACAAATGATATTCAACGCAGGTACCTTTCAATTGTTGTAAATGATAGTTTTGCAGATGCGACAATTAAGGCTATTTTAAGTGCTGCAAGTACGGAAAATGTTGGTGATGGTAAGATTTTCGTTTCTGATATAGAAGAATGCTATAGAATTAGGACAGGCGAAAAAGGTGGAGATACTTTGAATTAGTAATTTTTTCAAAATCAAGAATATAAAAAAATGCTTATTCTGAGTATAGAATAAGCATTTTTTATAGTATAAAGTTTCTAGATTTAACTAAGCAGAATTTCTACTTGCGTTAATATTACCAAATAAAGAACGCGTTACAATTTTTTCGAATATCTTCTTTTCTTCATCATCATCAGCAACACCTGCTTTTTCTAATTCTTGAATCTTTTTAAGAGCATACTGTTGTATGGTTAGTAATGGCAGGACTATAGATTCTCGAACTTCAATTGATGCTTTTCCAGAAGGTTCATTCTCCATTAATTCTTCGTAGCCTGTTAGTTTAAGCAGTAATCTTTTAGTAGTAAGATATTCTGTATATATAATATTCCAGAATTCACCAAATTCTTCGTCTTTAGACATATACTTTGTTAAATCGAAAAACGATTTAGTTAAAGACATCATACTATTTTCTAATAATGTTCTAAAGAATTTGGAGTTATTATAAAGCTGCTCTACTTTATCAAATTCACCTCTATCTTCATATTGTTTTAATGCAGTTCCAACGCCGTAAAAACCAGGAACATTTTGTTTTAACTGACTCCAAGAGCCAACAAAAGGAATAGCTCTTAAATCAGAGAAGATTAATTTATCTGAAGTGCCTCTTTTTGAAGGACGACTACCAATGTTGGTTTTTGCATAGTATTTTAAAGTACTCATACGTTCCAAATATGGTATGAACATGGGATGATTTTTAAAATCCTTGTATGTTTCGTAGCTCGTTTCTGCTAAATTGGTTATCACTACCCTGTCTTTATCAGATAGTATATTTTTTTCACCATCTATTCTGTTTTTTATTCCAGAACTTATTAATTGTTCTAAATTATATTTAGATGAGTCAAGAGTTCCAAAATTAGAACTGATGGTTTGCCCTTGAATAGTGAGTTGAACTTCTTTGTCTTCAATTGTTGGTCCTAATGAAGAGTAAAATTGGTGTGTTTTTCCACCGCCACGCGCTGGTGGGCCACCACGACCATCAAAAAATATGGCCGTAATATCATATTTTCTAGACATTTCAGTTAGCAATTCTTTTGCTTTATAAATACCCCAGTTAGCCATTAGATACCCTCCATCTTTTGTGCCGTCAGAAAAACCAAGCATGATATGTTGTTTGCTTCCTCGTGCTCTTAAATGTGCCATATATTCTGGGTTAGTATATAATTGCTCCATAACCCCAGGCGCATTTTCTAAATCAGGAATAGTTTCAAATAACGGAGCAACATCAACCGTTAGGTCATTTTTAAAGGCAACCATTTTTAACATGGCAAATAACTGAATGACATTTAAAGCCGTTTGATTATTACTAATAATATATCGGTTTGCACCGCGCTCTCCGTTGCTATTTTGTATATCTTTTATAATGGCAATGGTTTTAAGTGTGTTTCTAACCATTTCATCTTCAAAATCATCTATACCCGCAATGTCATCTGTTGCTTTAGATAATATTTCGATTTGTTCATTTTCTGATAAATCATTATAATTATCTGGGAATGAAGAATTACCCAACGCAATTAATTTATTAATTACGGTTGTAAACACACTTTGGTGAATTCTACTATCTTGACGTATATCTAAAGAAGCAAAACTATACCCAAATAGATGTACACGGTTAATTAAATTATTAAGCTCGCTTTCATATAATGAGTGATAATCATTCACTACAATGTGCCTAATACTTAATAATTCTTTAATAAAATCTCTTGAAGAAATAATGTCTTCATTATCAGAATTTTGGTTTGTGCTATAGTTGTAGAATATGGTTTCTAAATGGACAATACGCTCTTCAACTCCTCTAAAAGTTAATTTTTTCCTTAAATCTTTTAAATCTTCGTAGTATTTTTTATGGATAGATTGCTTTAGTTTTTTAGCCACTTCCAGTGTGGTGTCCGGTTTTACAAAAGGATTTCCATCACGATCTCCCCCTGGCCAGAATCCAATGTTTATTATCTCGTTGTGTTTTTTGCCGTCATCATAAATATTGGTTTGAATGTAATTATAAATCTCTCCAAATGTTTTGTAAAAAACATTTTCTAAATACCACATTAAACTTTTTGCCTCATCATAAGGGGTAGGTTTGTGGTGTTTAAAAAAAGGTGTTTTCCCCAATTGCCCGAATAAATTGTTAATTTCAGACAGATCGTTTTCTTTTATTGCTTCAGTTAGATTTGTAATAATACCCAAAACAGATCCTGGGTAGAATTGAGTTGGGTGCGCTGTTAAAACAATACGAACTTTAAACTCATCTAAATAATTTTGCAATTCTTCAAGTTTACCCTCAGCGATGGCAGATCCTTTTAGGTTTCGTAGCGTACCAATACCATCCATATTATTTACTACAGGAAAGGCAGCGTCTTCAATGGCGTCAAACAAAACGACTTGTCGTTCTATATATTGAATAAACCTAAACAGTAAGTTTATTTGACTTTGCTTATTTCTTCGTGCTTGATATTTTTTAAAGAAAGTTTCAACAATGGTAGTAGGGTCTTCACCATGTTTAAATCCTTTCTCACAAGTTTCATGAAATAAAGGAAGTAGCACCCCTGTTTTTGTTACCGAATCGAAAGGTAATGTCATAAATATACTGTTGTATATTTGATATTTTGATAAAACATTCTTATTGAATCGTGCTATTTTTGGTGCTACGGACATATATTATTTTGTTGAAAAAATTATCTATAAAAGTAATGAAGCTAGAGCTAAGCACATAGTTTTTTTAAAGTTTTACGGATTTTTGCGGTATGTTCAAGTCTAATTAAGAATAATTAAATAAAACAGAGAATAACCTCGAATCTTTATAATTTAATAAACGTTACACTAGATTAGTCATCACCACTTTTAAGTTTGTAATAATCTTGGAGTATGATATATGTCATGTTCTATGCTTGTTGGTCATGATATCTTTACCGGTTAGTACCATTCAAAAATTAAATAGTGTAAAATAACAAGTATGAAAAAAATACATTCGTTTCACATTCCTGTAATGGGTATTGGTTTTACAATCGATACGCCTTTAAAAGTGTCGTAGTGCACTATGAAAAGTTCTGTTCTAGGTGAATTAGAAAAAAGTGAGGTTACTTTAAATCAAATTCTATTAGACATTCAAAAATATAAATTAAACATACGGGTTTAGGGCCTTACTGAAAGACGCGTTCAAGTTTTGTTAATAATTGGAAGATTTTTTGATGATATTTTAGATTTTTTATCAAATGATTGAAGGTATTCTATCGAATGCTTTTTTCTAGGTAATTAATCTATAATTAATTTAATTATGTGAGATATTTGTGTCCTAACGAATTAGATTAATTCAATTACTTATGTTATCTAATCATTCAGAATACCCTTAAAATGGATTTAGTAAAAGAAATACAACGTCTTAAAAAAGAAAAGAACGCAGTTATTTTAGCGCATTATTATCAAGTGCCAGAAATACAAGATATTGCTGATTATGTTGGGGATAGCCTAGGCTTATCTCAAAAAGCAGCTGAAACGGATGCTGATATGATTGTATTTGCTGGTGTGCATTTTATGGCAGAAACCGCAAAAATTTTAAGTCCAGATAAAACCGTAGTTTTGCCAGATTTAAATGCAGGATGTTCGTTGGCAGATTCTTGTCCGCCAGAAACTTTTGAAAAATTTACTCAAGCACATCCAAATCATGTAGTGATTACTTATGTAAACTGTTCTGCAGAAATTAAAGCTTTAAGCGACATTGTTTGTACATCTTCAAATGCATTAAAAATTGTAAATTCTATTCCAAAAGAGATGCCTATTATCTTTGCGCCAGATAAAAATCTTGGAAAGTATATTATAAATGAAACGGGCAGAGATATGTTACTTTGGGATGGCAGTTGCATTGTACATGAAGCTTTTTCTATGGATAAACTTATAGAACTTCATAGAAAATATCCTGATCACAAAATTATAGCGCATCCAGAATCTGAAACTCATATTTTAGATACAGCTACTTACATAGGTTCTACCTCAGGAATGATAAATTATGTAAAGAAACATCAAGACCATAAATTTATTGTGGCTACAGAAGCAGGTATTTTACATAAAATGCAGCAAGAAGTTCCAAATACAGAATTGATTCCAGCACCGGCAAAAGAGGATAACACTTGTGCATGTAGTGAGTGTCATTTTATGAAAATGAATACGCTTCAAAAGCTATATGATTGTATGCTTAATGAGTCTCCTCAAATAGAGGTTGATTCAGAAATAATTAAAAGGGCTTTATTGCCAATAGAACGCATGTTAGAATTATCCAAATAAAATGACTACAGATTATTTAGTAATAGGTTCTGGCATTGCGGGGTTAACTTTTTCAGTTAAAATTGCTGAAAAATTCCCCAATAAAAATATTGTTATTGTCACGAAAGCAAGTGAAGACGAATCTAATACTAAATATGCTCAAGGAGGAGTTGCCATTGTTTCAAATAAAGAAGAAGATTCATTTAAAAAACACATAAAAGATACTTTAATAGCCGGAGACGGTCTTTGTCGAGAAGATGTTGTTGAAATGGTCATTAAAGAAGGTCCCGAGCGTTTAAAAGAATTACTCCTTTGGGGAGCTAATTTTGATGTTAATGACACGGGTAAATTTGACTTAGGAAAAGAAGGCGGGCACTCAGAATATCGTATTATACATCATAAAGATATTACTGGTTACGAAATTGAAAGAGCATTATTGAGTAAAGCCCATCAATTGCCTAATATTTCTATTTTACCACATCATTTTGCAATTGATTTAGTAACAAATCACCATATAAGAGATTATAATTCTAAAAAACTAACATGTTTTGGTGCTTATGTTTTAGATCAAAAATCAGGTAAAATTCGAACTATTAAAGCTAATAGTACTTTATTGGCTTCAGGAGGTATTGGGTGTGTTTATGGGCATACAACAAATCCTGTAATTGCTACAGGTGATGGAATAGCTATGGCTTACAGGGCGAAAGCACGAATTAAGGATATGGAATTTGTACAATTTCACCCAACAGCTTTGTATGAAGCTAAAGGCGAATCTTCATTTTTAATTTCGGAGGCGGTTAGAGGTTTTGGAGCGTATCTTAGGAATAAAAAAGGATACCGATTCATGCCTGATTATGATGAACGTGCTGAACTTGCGTCAAGAGATATTGTATCTCAAAGTATTGATAGCGAATTAAAAAAATCAGGCGAATCCCATGTGTATTTAGATTGTACACATTTAGATATGGATGCTTTTATTAATCATTTTCCAAATATTCATAAGAAATGTTTGGAGCATCATATTGACATTAAAGCAGATTGGATTCCTGTGGTTCCTGCATCACATTATTTATGTGGTGGTATCGAAGTAAATAAAAAGGGGATGACCACTATAAATAGTCTATTTGCATGTGGAGAATGTTCAAGAACGGGGTTGCATGGGGCAAATAGGTTGGCTTCAAATTCTTTATTGGAAGCTTTGGTGTACGCACATAATATTTATAAATACCATTCTGAAATTCAGTGTAAATCTGAAAATGTTGACATTCCACGTTGGAATGATGAAGGAACTACTATCACCAAAGAACATGTTCTAATTCAACATAATTTAAAACAATTACAAGCTTTAATGCGAGATTATGTTGGTATTGTAAGAAGTAATAAGCGTTTGAAACGAGCGATTACGCATTTAGATTTAATTTATGAGGAAGTTGAAGATTTGTATCGAGAATCTAAAATTACCACGTCGCTTTGTGAATTACGAAATATGATTAATGTGGCTCACCTAATCATTAGACAATCATTAGATAGATTTGAAAATAAAGGCGGTTACTATAATATGGATAATGTAAAACATTAAACGAGACTCTTTCAAAGAATCTCGTTTAAAATGTTTTGGACCAAAAAGGTTCTATTTTCCAAGCATCAATAATTCGCCACATACAACTTCGGTAATATAGCGTTTGTTGCCATCTTTATCGTCATAGCTTCTTGAAGTTAACTTACCCTCGATAGCAACTTCTTTGCCTTTAGTGACATATTTCTCAATAATTTCAGCTGTTTTTCCCCAAGCTACAACATTATGCCATTGCGTATCTGTTATTTTTTCACCTTTATTATTGGTGTAGCTTTCATTCGTTGCAATGTTAAATTTAGCAAGTGTTTTTCCTGATTCTAGATTGATGATTTCTGGATCGTTTCCTAAGTTACCAATCAACTGTACTTTGTTTCTAAGTGTGTTCATAATTTTAAATTTTAATCGTTAAACAGTTAATACTATCGAGTTCTTATGTTTCGACACTGCAAAGATGTAACAGTATCAAAATTTTATTCGGTTATTAATTATTTAAAATCGTTTGTAAATGTTTGTAGTCGTTTGTAAACGAATAAATATTTATATATTTGTATTATGACTGTTCATATAGAAACAGAACGACTGATTTTAAGAGATCTACGTTTAACAGATTTAGAATCTATGTTTGAATTAGATTCGAATCCATTAGTTCATGAATATCTTGGTAACAAACCATTTACTGATATTAAACAATCCGAAGAAAATATTAAAAGCGTCTTATCTCAATATAATGAGCGAGGTATTGGTCGTTGGGCGGCAATAGAAAAATTAACTGGTCATTTTATAGGTTGGACAGGGCTTCGTTTGAATACGGAATATGAAATGAATGGTCACACAAGCTTTATGGATATTGGATATCGATTAATGCCAAAATATTGGGGACAAGGCTATGCAACTGAATCATCAATTGCAGCATTAAACTATGCGTTTAATACAATGCAACTAGAATTAATTAATGGTATTACAGAATTAGGAAATGAAGCATCTCACATTGTATTATTAAAAATAGGATTAGAGCATACCGAAGATTTCTTCTGTGAACAAGAACAAATGAAATTGCGTTGGTACGAACTTAAAAAAGTAAATTATGAAAAAAACATGTCCTGAATGTGGCGACAAAATTGTTGGTAGAGTCGATAAAAAATTCTGTAGTGATGCATGTCGCAACGCCTATAACAATAAAGTGAATAAGGATAGTAAAAATTTAATACGGAATACAAACAATAGACTTCGTAAAAACTATAGAATTTTAGAAACATTAAATCCCGACAAAAAAACAAGAACGTCAAGAGCAAAACTTATAGAGGCTGGTTTTGATTTTAATTACTTTACAAGTATTTACACAACCAAAGTGGGAACCATTTATTATTTTGTTTACGATCAAGGGTACTTACCATTGGATGGTGATTATTATGCACTAGTAAAACGAGAAAGCTAATATGGAAGACATTCTATTGTTTTTTAAAGAAAACTCAAAGTTTACTATTCCATTTTTAATGATTTCGGCGTAAGCCAAAATTGGTGTTATAGCTTATTACGACAGCAATAAAAAAATAATGCTTCGTGAGTTTAAAAAAAGCAGAAAAACCAATTAATAGAATTCAAGAAAATGAGTATGCCAAAATTATTGGAAGAGCAAAACACGTAAACCAACCTTTGGAGGCGCCTCTCAGTGGTCGAAAATGTGTCTATTATCAAGTAATTGTTGAGGTAAAAGGAGATAAAAGCTGGAGGCGAATTATTAATGATGAAAAGCATCAGGACTTTTTTATTGAAAGTAATTCTGAAATGGCTATTGTAAAAATATCGTCACTTCAAAAAAGCATGAAGCGTTTTTTTTAGTGAAAGATTATAAAGAGAAATCAGGATTTAGAAATGACGCTACAGAAAAATTAGAACGTTATTTAAAACTTCATAACAAAAAGAGTACAGCATTTTTAGGGATAAATAAAACTGTTAGATATTCTGAAGGGGTTATTGAATTAAATGAACCTATTACTGTTAAAGGAGTAGCACAATGGAAAATACTAAATGAACCTATTGAGGGTTACTCTTACTCCAAAATACTAACCCTAACAGGCACAAAAAAAGAAAAGCTTCTGGTTACAGATGAACCAAAAGCTTTGTTACGGGTGGAAAATAAACTTTAATCTACTTCCAATTTTGTCCTTTTAATTGCATTGCGGCTTTAAGCACATCTTTTTGGCTTATTTGTCCTACCAATTTACCATTTTCAACAATAGGGAATCTTCGGCGTTTCGCCTCTAGAAACTTCGTAGCGGCATCAAAAATATTCATATTACCATCAATGGTTTCAACATTACTTGCCATGTGCTTCTTAATAGTTTGATCTTGCATTGGCATGTTGTAATATCTACTTTCGCTTATTTGTTTTATACAGTCACCTTCAGAAATAATTCCGATAAGCTCATTTTTTTCATTTACAACTGGTCCACCAGAGATTCTGTGTTTAATCAAAGATTGCATGACAACTTCAATAGATTGGTCGGGAGTAAATGTTATCAAATCAGTGGTCATGTAATCACTCACTGTTAGCGAGGTCGTATCAGAAGTTACTGACTGATGCCTTCTTGCTCCTTGAAAACTCTTTATTCCCATAATACTATTTAGTTTTTAGTTAACTTAAATATATTCATTTTTTTTCAGAATTCCTAAAAATCATTGTATCCAAGGGCAAAAAGCAAAGTGTTTTATTTTTATAAAACCGGATAAAAGCTAATTTACTTAATAGCTGTTATAAATAATTAGCATTCTTTTAAGAGTTTAAAATGTTATTTTTTTATAGTTTTAGCCACTTAAATTAAATTAGATTAAAATGAAAAAAATATTTGGATTGGTTTTATTGACGGTTAGTGTTATGGTGGGTGCACAAACTAACTCAGAATTATTAAAACATTACGAGGCTTATTACGTGCAAATGAAAGCTCAAGGTGATACACAAGGTATTATTAACGCCATGACACATTTAAATGTATTGTCGCCATCGCAGGCAAGAAAAGATACTTTAGCCTATATGTATATGAGTGAAAACCAATATATGCAAGCGTTAAATACCATTGGTATAAAACAGAACACTACAGATTCTGATATTGCAGTAGAGATTAAAGCGGTGTCTTTAAAAGCTGTTAAACAACCAGAATTAGCTATAGGGCATTTTGAAGAAATGTTTAAAAGAGGGCAAAATCCATTAGTAGCTTATGAGTTAGCAGAACTTTATATGCAAACTCAGAAATTAGCAGACGCAGATAAGTATATTGCTTTTGGTTTAGCAAACTCTAAACCAGATATGAAAAAGGCTTATTACGAAACTCAAACACCTTATGAGGTGCCTTTAAAATCTGGTTTTATGTATTTAAATGCTATATCTAATTATAGTAAGGACAAAAAGGTTAATATTGATGCTGCTGTTGATATTTTAGATGCAGCTTTAAAAGAAGCGCCTAATTTTAGTTTGATTAACATTACTAAAAACGAATTATTAAGGCAAAAGCAAGCGTTACTGCAAGCAGCTCAACCTAAAAATTAATTAGGTAAATATATTGGCAAGTCCTAAATATTCTGTGTTGCTATTTTAGGACGGGACATATTAAATACAAAAGCGGTTCTATTGTTATTTAGAACCGCTTTTTTTATTTTTTGTACAATTAATATATTATGGTTTTTCAATAGACCGATTGTCAAATTCTACTTTTTTGTTCATTTGAAAACTTAGAGTGTAAAAAGACACAAAAAACTCCTTTATAGTCTCCAGAAGTTCTTCTTTAGTAGTTGTAGATAAGTTTGCTAAACTTTCAAGGATAAGGAGTTTGGTTTCTAAAACTAGCATTCTAGCAACTATTGAAGATGAATTGAGGGCTTCGGGGGTATTCTGTTTCAGGTCTTTTAAAAGTAACTTTATGGCTTCTTCGTTATCATTAAAAAAAGTTAAATCGCCTTTTTTAATATCGCCTACTACCTCTTTAATTTGCGAATATTCAACCCAGTCTTGAATAATACCTTTAGTTTTTGAATCTAAAGCATATTCAATATATTTTAGTTTAGCAACGTCTTGCTCCGTTATTTCTTGACTTTTATTTTGTTCAATCTGATCTACTGTTGAACCTTCTTGACTTTTTTTACAAGCTGAAAATAAAACTAGAAAACTTAAAATTACTAGGGTTTTAATGCGCATTGTGCTTCATTTAAAATGATACACTACAAATATATGGTAATCCTTTATTTTTTAATTGACTAAAGAAAAATCAAATCGAGAATATTTCATTTTAAAAATACATTTTTATCAATAAAATCTTATTATTTTTGAACTATTCTTATAACAAAGTAAATTAATGAGCTCTAAAATATTAATCATTGGCGCTTGCGGGCAAATTGGTTCAGAATTAACATATAAGCTTCGAAGTTTATATGGCGATGAGAATGTAGTTGCTAGCGATATTAGTTATAACAATTTAGATATTGTTAATACCGGTATTTTTGAGATTGCGGATGCTCAAGACTATGCTAGTATAAAAACCTGTGTTGAAAAGCATCAAATAGATACCGTTTATTTAATGGCTGCCATGTTAAGTGCTACGGGCGAAAAGTACCCAATGAAAGCTTGGGATTTAAACATGACATCTTTATTTAATGTATTGAATTTAGCGCGAGATAAATTTATAAAAAGAGTGTTTTGGCCATCAAGTATTGCGGTTTATGGGTCTACAACACCAACAGAATATACTCCACAATATACTATCATGGAACCTTCAACCGTTTATGGTATTACCAAACAAGTGGGTGAGCGTTGGTGTGAGTATTATCATAAAAAGTATAATATAGATGTAAGAAGTATTCGTTATCCAGGCATTATAAGTTGGAAAACACCACCGGGTGGAGGCACCACGGATTATGCAGTTGAAATATATCATGAAGCTATTAAGGCTAAATCTTATAAATGTTTTTTAAAAGAAGACACAGAACTGCCAATGATGTTTATGGACGATGCCATAAAAGCTACCGTAGATATTATGACGGCTAAATCTAAAAACGTAAAAATCAGGTCGTCTTATAATTTAGCGGCTATAAGTTTTACGCCTCAAGAAGTAGCGGCATCTATAAAAAAGCATATCCCCGAGTTTAAAATTACTTATGCACCAGATTACAGACAAGATATTGCGAGTACTTGGCCTAAGAGTATTAATGATTCTTACGCGAGAGAAGACTGGAAATGGAAACATGCGTTTTCATTAGAAGATATTACTGAAGAAATGCTTTTTCAGCTAGGTAAAAAATATAATACTATTTCAAAAGCGTCCCAATAAGTAATATTTTAAAGCTAAATTGGTATTAACCCTAAATCTTAATTAGTATGCTTGAAAATTTTTGGTTTAATGTTGAGTATGGTATCAATCATGTACTTGATATTAATGCCTACGACCATGTTTTATTTCTTATTGTCTTATCGATTCCTTATGTTTTTAAAGATTGGAAACGTGTATTTCTACTAGTTTCTATGTTTACTTTAGGGCATACTTTATCTTTGGTTTTGGCAGCTTACAGTGTAGTAACTGTAAATGTTACCATGGTTGAATTTCTTATACCTATTACCATTTTAGTTGTTGCCCTTTTTAATGTGTTTACATCTGGTAAAGGTGCACAACGCG
>Ga0209198_1002470_pt1 | contig 12792 bp, 13 predicted proteins | sample COGITO_mtgs_1105_2_FD_184804 | JGI IMG/M metagenome (GOLD analysis project Ga0209198, IMG submission 184804) | Pelagic marine microbial communities from North Sea - COGITO_mtgs_110519 (SPAdes) (version 2) | ecosystem: Environmental > Aquatic > Marine > Epipelagic ...
ATCACACGAGGTGAGCGTTCCTACGCTGATCTGATCGCAGCTGAACAAGAGTAGCGAATGTAGTTTTGAAAGTTCCGATGCATGTATATTGTCGCTGGGATATTCAACATAAGATAGATTACAGGTTTTCGAAGAAGTTGACGAAGGTCTTGACCTCAAGTATGACTTATTCATACCTATGGGAGTCGTTTAATGACCGTAAAAACCACGCTTAGCTTTACTGATCGCCACCACGATTTTCTTAAGTCCAAGGTTGAGCAAGGTGTTTTTGCTACGCCAAGCGCGGCTGTGGCTACAGCAATCGAACAGCTTATTGAAGACGAGGTACATAGGAAAAATGCTCTTGAGGCCATCTCATCTGTGATTGCCAAGAGAATGGAAACGCCGAAGTCTGAATTTATTTCAGGCGAAGAACTTTTCAGTAACGCTTTGCAGCGGCTGGGTTCGGATCAGACAGAGTGACATACAAGATAAGGTTTCATCCTAAGGTAGCCGATGATCTGCAAATCATTGCCGAAATCGTTGCTGACTACTCAGGTTTCTCTGTCGCAAAGAAAAAGTTGGGCGAAATCGAAAGCGCTGTTTTCAGCCTTGCTGATACCCCAAAGAAGGGTTCCATCAGAAGCGAGTTAGGCGTCGCAGTGCGGGCAATTCCAGCTGGGCGCAAAGGTGTCGTCGTCTTCGAAGTTGACGACACTACAACAACAGTTTTTGTTCTCGCGATCACTTATGGCGGCGCGGACTGGATTTCGAAATTTGAAGATCGCCAAGGCAACTAAGTGATACAGAAATGCGTTATTCCGGCTAGACAGCGACTGAAGAGCGATCAAATTTCGTCGGTAAGCGTATGTTTTAGTGTTATATTTTCGCATCACTGAACTACCTGTAATCTATCTTATGTTAACTATTCAATTATTCAAGTATTGACGGCTGCCATCGCAAGGGAAATTTTTTCGCCCCTTGCTCAGCTTTCAGGCTCTGTTGCTAAGTTTTTTGATCCTGCTGCCTTGCAATTAATAATATTGACGACATGTATTTTTCCGCCACTTCTCTAAGCCGAACTGACCTTCACCAAACACGAATGCGCGATCGGACCCTGAGCAAGTGATGAGCTTCCCTTGTCTGGCGTTAGCGTATTGGGATTGCCGTTGCGACAAGTATCTCCGTCAGGGTCAAACCAAGCACCGGTTGCGATTTGGATGACGCCGGGGCGGATGTCTGCGTTGGTTCTAAGCTCGGCGAGGCATGCGCCGCGTTTGTTATGAATGCGAACGATTTGACCCTCGTGGAGGTCTCGTTTGGCTGCGTCTTCGGGGTGCATGGTGACCGGCTCCACTCCGCGTGGGCGATCCGCGCGGCTGACAGGGCCGTGGTCAAGCTGGCTGTGCAGTTTGTTGCGTGGTTGGTTCGAGATCATGTGCAACTGGTCCGGTTCCGCGCTCCCTAACCATTCTAAAGGCTCCAACCAGACAGGGTGGCCGGGGCAGTCATCATAATCAAAGCCCGAGATCGTATCCGAGAATATCTCGATCTTGCCACTGGGCGTCGCGAGGGGATTGGCGTCAGGGTCCTTGCGGAAATCCGCCATCATAATTTCGGGCTTGTCGGGTGTTGGCACCTTGAGCCACCCATCCTTTTGGAAGCTGTCCCAGTTGGGCAATTCGATGCCGAACTGGGACACCCGCTGGCGCGATACGTCCCAAATCCAGCGTTGCCATTCCTCAGCAGAACGGCCTTCGGTAAAGGCGTCATGTACGGCCATGGCAGTCGCAATGCCGCGGAATATCTGGTGGTCATCACGCGCTTGCCCTATGGGTTTTATCGCCTGATCCATCGCAACCAGATATGGGTCTTTTGGTGACATCGCGATGTCAGAACGCTCTAGCGGTGTGGTACAAGGCAGCACAATATCCGCATGTTTTGCCAGCGCGTTCCAGCACCATTCATTTGCGATAATCGTGTCTGGCTTCGCCCACGCAAGGCGCATCCGGTTCAAGTCTTGATGGTGATGAAACGGATTACCACCGGCCCACCAGACCAGACGAATATCAGGATATGCGTAGGATTGTCCGTCGTAGTCAAATTGCCCACCTGGATTCTCCAACAAATCAGTTACGCGGGCCACTGGAATAAAATCTTTCACCGGGTTTTCGCCTTGCGGGAAGGATGCGAAATCAAGCTGGTGCCGGTTCAACCCGATATTGTTCATCGCTGAATAGCCAAAGCCGATACCGGTTCCCGGCAGGCCCATTTGGCCCAACATCGCGGCCAAGGTGATCCCGGCCCAGAATGGTTGTTCCCCATGGTCTTGGCGGGTCAGCGACCATGCCACTGAAATCATCGTGCGGCTACCGGCCATGCGCCGGGCAAGATCGCGGATCGTGTCGGCAGGCAGCGCACAAATGTCGGCAGCCCAGTCAGCGTTCTTAGCAATCCCATCCTCCGCCCCGTTCAGATACCTGGTGAAGCGGTCAAAACCGGTTGTATAGCGATCAAGGAAGGTTTGATCATGCAAGCCGTCAGCCAAAAGCGTATGCGCCAAGCCCAGCATCAGCGCGGTATCCGTTGAGGGGCGCGGTGCCAACCATTCAGCTTCGACCCCTTCCATCAGGTCTGATCGCAGCGGCGAAATATTGACAAAGCGCACGCCAGCGTCACGAGCGGCGGACACGCCTGCCCGTTGAACATGTGCACCAGTGCCGCCTTGGCTGATCTGACCGTTTTTCAGTGGCACCCCGCCAAAAGCCACAAACAACTCGCAGTCCGAGGCGATGGATTCCCAACTGGTCGCAGTGTCAAGAAAGCCGCGGAACGTGCCCAGAATATGGGGCACCACAACTTCGGCAGCTGCAAAGGAATAGGTGTTTTTCGAACTCGTGCAGCCGCCGATGCAGTTTAGAAACCGTTTCAACTGGCTTTGCGCATGGTGGAATCTTCCGGCACTGGCCCAGCCATAGGAACCGGCGTAAATCGCTTGATTGCCAAAATCCTGACGGACCCGGTTCAATTCATCTGCGACCAGTTTGTTGGCTACTTCCCAAGTCACCGCAACGAAGTCTTCCTCGCCACGTTTTTCTCCTGCTGTGCCGGGCCCGCCCTCTAACCAGCTTTTGCGCACCATCGGGGTCGTGATCCGCGTTGGTCCTTCCAGAACGTCAACAATGCCGTGGCCGATCGGCGACGGATCAGGATCTTCCTCAAAATCACGTAAGGCCGTCACCCGGCCGTCCGCTACTTCTACCCGGTAGGTGCCCCAATGGCTGGATGTCAGCAGATCCCGGTCAGTTGGTTTCATTGTCTCACCTTGTCTGTCGCAGTTTAAGTTTTAAGAGGTCCACCGGCCTTTTTCCATGCGGCAACGCCGCCTGCCATGTTTACGACCGGTGACAGGCCCATCTCAATGGCGACTTTGGCCACAAGTGCGGAGCGCCCACCAGAGGCGCAGTAGAAGACGTAAGTTTTGTCTTGGTTGAACTCTGGCTTATGGACAGGGCTTTCCGGGTCGATGTGGAACTCCATCATGCCCCTTGACGAAGCAACAGCGCCCGGGATGATGCCTGATTTTGCTTGCTCCAAGCCGTCCCGCAGATCAACAAAGACGTGCGTGTCGCTTTCGACCAGCGACATTGCGTCGTCCACACTGATTGCAGGCACTGCCGCCAAAGCGTCTTTGACAATATCCTTAGAGCTTTTCGTGATATTCTGCGCCATGACAGCGGTCTCCTTCTTGTGCATTCCAAATCGCAGCAACACTATTGCACTGCACGGTTGATTAGATCTTGAGGTCCAGCCGTGGCTTCCAGAAAGGTCTGAACAGTTCGATTTTCGGGCAGCGGTTCATGACGACCTGCAGGCCCGCGCCTTCAGCAAGGCGCGCGGCGTTGTCATCATAAACGCCGATCTGTCCCCAAAGCACCTTTGCGCCAATGGCGATGGCTTGCTCGGCAAAGCTATAAAGCTCTTCTTTGGGGCGGAACACGTCAACCATATCAACCGGTTTGTCGATCTCCGCCAGTGACCGGTATACCTTGAGGCCACGGATTTCGCTCACGTTAGGGTTGGGGTTCACCGGCAAGATGTCATATCCGATCTCGTTCAGCTGGCGCAGCACACCATAGCTGAACTTGGTCTTGTCAGCACTGGCGCCAACCATCGCAATGGTTTTGACCGACGCAAGAATGTCCGCCAGGTATTTAGGGTCGTAGTCGTAGATGTGATCAACGTCTGCTTCGGGCATTACCCCTCCTTTTCTTGCCCTATCGCTTTGCTGCTTGAGGGCTGTGGCATCGCAATGTCCGCCTTTAATTCATGTGGTTTGAGTGGATCCAGAAACGGGTTGCGGTAAAGCTTGTCGTGGCTATCTACACCGATTTCCAACGTGATGTCAGAGGTCGCGCGCGCAACGCAAAGGATCACATAACCATTGTCTATTTGCCGGTTGTTTAGGGCAACCTGACGACGCTGGTCCACCTCACCTTCGACAAGTTTAGCAGCACAGGTGATGCAGCCGCCGTACTCGCAGCCATAGGGCAGATCGACGCCCTGATCGCGCAATTGCTCCAGCAATGGACGGCGGGCATTAACCTGATAGGTCGCGCTTTCGCGGTTGGCGATGGTGACGGTATGGGTCGTCACAGCCAAATATCGCTTGTGCAATCGCCGCCGGGATAGCGCGCCTCGTGGCAACGGCTGGGTCCGTTTGGTTCTTGGCCAAAGTCAACGATGAAGTCCTTGTTGATCTTCATGCCGCCATTCACCGGGTCACAGTCAATCTGCACCATGACGCCACCTTTTTCGCGGATTTCAGGATAAAATTGATTGTCCCACGTGCTGAACAGCGACGTCGTCACATAAAGCCGCTTGCCGTCCAGCGACAGTTGGAACATCTGCGGCCCACCTGCGACGTCTACCCCATTGACCGATGGCGCTTTACCCAAAAGACCGCCCATAAACACCTGCCCCGTCAGAACCGGATTGTGCGGATCACTGATGTCATACTGGCGCATATCGCCGTGCAGCCAGTTGTTGAGGTAGAGGTATTTGTCATCCATCGAGATGAGGATCGCGCTCATCACGCCGGGTAAAGGGATCGGCCAGTCGGGATGCTGCTCATTCTCTACATCAATGATCTTTTCCCATTGCCATTTTCCAGCGTCATTCTTCCACCAATGGATCACATTGGTGGAAAGCGCCGCGCCGCAAAACCCATGGGTGCTGTCAGGATCATGGTGGAATTTGACCTCCAGCGGCAGCAAACCATCCTCGCCAAGATAAAAGCTCTCCACAGGCTCGCGCGCCTCGAAATCCCAGAAGTGCAGCTCGCGCCCGTATTTCAGGTGTCCGACTTCCTCCAGATCAAAGCCCGGCATGAATGTATTGGGTGCCGCCCATTCCGAGGAAACCATCACGTTGTGACGCGGTTGGTACCAAAAGTCATAGCCGAACTTGATGTCGCCCATGGAGTTTTCCCAGCGGCCTTGTATCTCAAAATCTTTGTCTAGATGTAGATAACCACCGGGCGCTTCGCCTTTAGCGTCGCCGAGCATCGAGATGATGATCTCGGACCCCAAACAATGCACTGTATGCGGGCCGCTTAGGTTGGTCTGGGATTTGATCTGTGCCCCCTCGATCACCTTGTGCAAACGCGGCGCACGCGGGTCGGTCGCGGTGTCCACGATATGCAGATTGTTTGACCGCACACCCGGCAGGATCAGGTATTTGCGTGACATGTTTTCATCTTCAAAGCACGACGAACAAGCGTTCCAGCCCATGTGATGCAACTCATCCCCGATGCCGGGCATTTCCAATCGGTGGATCACTTGAGAATAGGTCGGGCTGTCAGGATCAACGTCCACGGTCGCCAGATAATCCGGCTTTTGAATGCCCGTTCCGGTGTAGATAGCAATTGTATACAGCAGCTTTTCGCGCGGTGCTTTGATTGCGTCCGAAGGTGAGGCATAGCCAGGACCACAACATTCCATCTGGTATTCTCCGATAATTATCCGTGCGTATCAGCCGATAGAGGCAGCCAATTTGGCTCGCGTTTTTCAACAAAGGCACCAATGCCCTCTTCAGCATCCGGCTCCATCATATTTGCAACCATCACCCTAGAAGCATGGTCATACGCATCTACCAATGGCATCTCAATCTGATGATAAAAAGCTTCTTTTCCGATAAGCAAGGTTGCGGGAGCCTTTGCTGCAATCTTGTTGGCAAGGGCGTTTGTCGCCGCTTCCAGCTCACCTGCGGTAACAACTTTGTTCACAAGACCAAACTGCAAGGCTTGATCAGCGGGGATCATGTCACCAGTCAGCAGCATCTCCATTGCGGCCTTGCGTGACACATTGCGCGACAAAGCAACCATAGGTGTCGAGCAGAACAGACCGATGTTCACCCCCGGTGTCGCAAACCGCGCATTATCCGCTGCAACTGCCAGATCGCAACTCGCAACCAATTGACATCCAGCGGCGGTCGCAATGCCATGAACCTGTGCGATGACGGGTTTTGGACAGCTCATAATCGCCTGCATCAGACGCGCACATTTGGCCATGGTTTTTTCAAAAAACGCGAGGCCCTTATCGGCCTGCGCACGCGCTGCAGTAAGCTCTTTCAAATCATGGCCCGCGCAAAATCCGGGGCCGTTCGCATTGATGACAATCACGTAAACGTCGTGGGCCTTGCCAAGGTCAACTATCTCGGAATGCAGCCGTTCCAGCATCGCCATAGACAGGCTGTTGCGCGCACCGGGTCGGTTCATGGTGAGATGCGCAACTTTGTTTCGACGGGCCTCAAGCACGATATCGTCGTTCATGATCAGTCCTTTAACAATCCACGGGCGATGACAAGCTTCATGATCTCGTTTGTCCCCGCATAAATCCGTTCAATCCGGTTGTCGCGGTACATACGTTCTAGCGGGTATTCCGCCATGACGCCGTAGCCGCCGAACAGTTGCAGGCACCGATCGATGATTTTGGCCTGCAAGTCAGTCAGCCAATATTTCGCCATGGATACTTTTTCCGAGGTCAACTTGCCGACCAGATGTTCGCTGATGCAGGCATCCAGAAACGTCTTGGCGATCGTCGCTTCGGTTGCGCATTCGGCCAGCACAAACTGAGTGTTCTGGAACTCGGCAATCTTCTTACCGAAGGCCGCACGCTCTTTGACGTACTCAAGCGTGATCTTTAGCGCACGTTCTATCCGCGCCACTGCGTAAACGCCAATTAGCAGGCGTTCTTGTGGCAATTGCTGCATCATCTGCGCAAACCCTTGGCCCTCTTCCGGGCCCAGCAATGCTGCGGCCGGAACACGCATGTCATCGAAGAACAATTCGGATGTGTCGTTGGATTTCATGCCTAACTTGTCGAGGTTACGGCCCCTGCGAAACCCCTTAAGCCCGTCGGTTTCAACCAAAAACAACGATGTGCCGCGCCCGCCTGCCGATGGGTCCGTCTTAGCCGCGACAATAATCATATTCGCCAAAGCACCATTGGTGATGAAGGTCTTTGAGCCGAAAATCTTGTAGTGATTGCCGTCTTTGACAGCCGTGGTTTTGATATTTTGCAAATACGACCCTGCGCCGGGTTCAGTCATCGCAATCGCGCCGATCAGGTCGCCTGAGATCATACGGGGCAGAATTGAATGTTTCTGCTCATCCGAACCATAGTGAATGAGATAAGGGATCACGATGGAATTGTGCAGCCCACCGCCCCAACCATCAATCCCTGCCAAATTTCCTTGATATGCAATCACCGCGTCATGGGCAAAACTGCCGCCCAGCCCGCCAAACTCTTCGGGCACCTCTGCCCCCAACAGCCCCATTTCGCCTGCCTTTTCCCACAGCGCGCGGCTAAACGATCCCTGCGCCTCCCATTCGTCGGAGTGTGGCGCGCATTCGCGTTCATAAAACTGCCGACACGCGTCGCTTAACATTTCAAGTTCATCATCCATCCAAGGTGAACGGGGAAGGTCACATTCAGTCATTTAATACCGGCCAATTGATTGGAATGCGGGAGCGTTCATGAAGGAGCTTAGAAAACCGCCCGTGCCACAGCCAATCAAATTAGCAGATGCACCCATAGCTAAAACCGATGGAAAGCCTCCACCTATACAGAGGAAAAGGAAATGAATATGAGTAACTCATAGGAAAAGCTGAGGGGCTGCCGCCAATGAACCTGCGTCAACTAGAGGCATTCAGAGCAACCATCCGCTGTGGTTCTATTACCGAAGCAGCCAGGATGATGCATATCTCTCAGCCCAGTGTCAGTAGGTTGATCGCGGATCTTGAGCTGTCAGCCGGGTTTCCCCTGTTCTTGCGGGTGGGGCGCGGATTGACGCCCACGGTGGAAGGGCGGCATTTCTACGAAGGTGTGGAAGGCATGTTCGTGGGCATTGATCGTCTGCAAGATTTGGCGAAATCCATTCGGACATCGCAGGGCGGCACAATCTCCATCGGGGCGATCCAATCTATCGCGACGATTGAGCTGCCCAAAGCGATCAGCCGTCTTTACCGTGAGAACCTCGATATCGAGTTTGTCGTGCAAACGCGCAATACGCCTGCCATTCTGGATGCGGTTCAGATGCGCCAGCTTGATCTGGGAATCGTCGGACGCGAGCCGGATTACGCCGGAGTCGAAGTCTTGTTTCAAACATCAGTTGCCTATGTTTGCCTGATGCCGGAAGAGCACCCTTTGGCAAATGAATACGGGCTTGTCGATCTTGAAGAAGTCGCCAAGACAGAGACTTTTGTCACCTTTGGTGCCAGCTACCCAGATTCAATGATGTCGATAGATCCTGAGCTTTCGGACACTTTGCGTGCACGTTCACGTCTTTCTGTTGCCAATATGCCTTTGGCCGGCGCTTTGGTGCGCGAAGCCTCTGTGCTGGCCATTGCCGATCCATTTTCAGCAGAACAGGCCGTGCGCATGGGCGGCGTGGTGTTTCGGCCAATCAAACAAAAGCTGACCTATTTTGTCGCTGTCGTTGCCGCCCGTCGCGAGGAACTGTCACGCGAGGCGTTGAAATTTGTCGACCTCTTTGGCCAGCAATTGCAACAGCGGGTGGATCAGGTCGAAATGCTGAGCGCCAAGCTTAGTTAAGCAGATTAGGCAACCATGTCGCAGCCTGTGGAAAAGCGATCATCAGCATTCCAAAAATGATCCCGACACCGACAAACAGCGGCACTTCGCGGAATGCTTTCTCGGGGCTCTCTTTGGCGACACCTGCGGCGGTGTAGATGCCGACACAGACGGGCGGCGTGATCATCCCGATGCCGGCAAAGGCGACAAAGACGATATAGAGATGCAGGATATCCAGACCCAGCGACAAGGCCAGTGCGGCAAAGATCGGCACGGTCAGATAAAACACCGGCACAATCTCAACGAAGGTGCCAAGGATCAGGCAAATCACCGCAACAGCCAGCCAAAATGCCATCGGCGTGCCACCCATTTCAGTGAAAAAGGCGATCAGCTTTTGCGGCGCCTGACTATAGGTCAGAACAACGCTCAAGAAGGTGGCCATCGCGATGATCGAAAAGATCACAGCAGTGATCCGCGCGGTCTGATGCAAAGCGTCTAAAAGCCCGCGAAACGTCAGCTCCCGGTAGATCAAAACACCGATCAGAATGGCCCAGATACCCGCAACGGCGGCAGATTCAGAGGGCGTTAGCAATCCAGCATAAATGCCACCCAGAATGATAACTGGCGTGAATAATCCTGGTAAGGCGGAGCGGAAGGCTGACAAACGCTCAGCGGCGGTCGCCTTCTCAGGGTTGCGCAGATTGCGGCAGCGCCATGTGACAACGATGGACAAAAGAACCAGCAAAACAAGGCCCGGCACGAAACCCGCGGCAAATGTGCGCGACACTGGCACATCGGTCAGCGCGCTGAACAGGATCGCTGCGTTAGACGGTGGGATCAGCGATTCCAGAAACGCAGCAGAGGCTGCAAGCACGATGACAAAGGGTTTTGGATAGCCTTGTTCGACCATCTTTGGGATCATAATCGTACCTACCGCAGTAATCGCCGCCAGAATAGATCCGCAGAACGCTGCGAAAAAACCCATAGCAAGGATCATCGCCAACCCTAGACCACCGGGCCAATGGCCAACCAACGTGGTGGCAAAATGCACCAGCCGTGCGGCGGCACCACCGCGCAGCATGACCATGCCGGTGAAAATGAACAACGGCACCGCGATCAGCACATGTTTGGTCATCGATCCAAAGGAGACTTGAATAAGTGTGGACCATGGAAGGTCCATGCCCAGTATCGCCACTGAAGCACTGCCAAGGCCAAAGACCATAAAGATCGGCACCGACAAAAGCAGCAAGAGCATAGAAAGTAAGGTCGCAGCGGCGTTCATGATGCGGTTCCTTCACGGGTTGTCAGTTCACGGAGCGTCTCTAGCCACAACTCAAATGAAAAGAGCAAAAGAATGAAAAAACCGGTTGGAAACGCCAAATACATCCACCAGATCGGCAGTTCGATTTCCAGTTCCATGAGTTGGCCAAGACGCCGGAACAAAGCGACAGCCTCATTCCCCGCTTGCAGGAAAATCAATGACCCCAAAATCATCAGTGAATAGACAAACAACTTGAGCCACAGCGCCGCCTTGCCCTCCAAGAGAGTAGGCAGCAGGTCGACCTGAATATGCGATCCTGACCGCAGCAACGGCCCCAGCAGCGGAAAAACCATCCAAGGCACCAACGCCGGGGGCAATTCGATGAACCAGTCGTACCCGGTGCCGCTTATATAGCGTGTCACGGCGCTTCCGGTCAGGGCCAGAACCATAATCGCCGCAAGGCTGGAAGATGTCACAGCGGTGAGTTTTTCAAGCGCGCCATTGAGGATACGCATTAACGACAAGATCGGTGTCATTGGGAAACAGCCCCGCATGTGTTAGTGTGACGCCCACACAGATTGCGCAGGCGTTCAATTTCATTCGTCTCAGTTGGCGGCGAAAGCAGATGCTGCTGCGATAACATCTGCATCAACTGTCTCTGCAATGACTGGCATCACTTTGTCGCTCATCAACGTGTTGAATTCGGCCAGCGCGTCGCCTTCGAGTTCGGTGACGATCCCGCCACGTTCTTGAAATTCTGCCAGCGTTTCCTCGCCTGTCTTCAGGATCTCGTCAGTCGAAATCTGGCCGACCTCTTGGCCCACGTCGATCAGCAATTGCTGCAAGTCTTGAGGGAGCCCGTTGAACCATGTCTTGTTCGCCATGATGTAAGCATCCGCGTAGTATTGGTACGGCTTTTGACCATGAGTAAGGTATTCCCACCAGCTGAACGCGCGGATGGAACCTGGAGGGCTGTTGATCGTGTCGATCATACCGGTTTGCAGACCAGAATAGACCTCTCCCGTCGGCATGGACACCGTGTTGGCGCCAAGTGCCTCCCACATCGGCCGCTCTGCCCCGATCAAGGCCCGCGCCTTTAAGCCTGACATCGACTTCACGCCATTCAATTCCTGTGATGAGAAGGTCATCACAGGACCAACGGGGTCATACATCAACAGTACAGAGTCTGATTTCGTTGTAATGTCATCCCAAACGGCCTTGCCAGTTGGATCGTCCTGAAAGAATGCGCGCTGCTCGCCATAGCTGTCGAACATGCCGGTGATCGAAACCACGTTAAAATTCTTGTTGATCGGCGGAAACGATACCACCGCGACGATACCGCCCATCTCAATAGCACCAGAGGTAACCGCGCCAAGTTGCTCGCGGATGCCAAAAAGCTGACCGGACGGAAAATAGTCGATACGAAGCCGCCTATCGGCGCGTTTGTTCACCTCGTCAGCGAACATCTTGGCGTGAATTGCACTATGGTGTGTTGGTCCCCAGTGCACCGACAGTCGCGCAGTATATTCCTGTGCGCTCACGGCACCCGCGAGTATCAGTGAAATTGCGCCCACAGCAACCACCGCACAGCTTACTTTGAGTCTCTGAGCTGATTCTAGAAATGTCATTGCGTCCTCCCAAACGATGCGCGCCCAACGTTCCTGTTGCAAAGCGTTCAAGCGCAATATGTGAGGCGAAGGTAAAGCCTCCTCACCTTTCCCCAGCGTAAACCCAATTTTGAATTCATAACTAATCGAATCCGCGAGGCGACTCATTCATTGGGCGTATGGATGCGGGCAAGCATAGGTTTGACGTATGAGTTCGAGAGATTATTCGATTGGTCCGGCCCGCCAAACTCTTTGTAGTCTGTGGAAGCTCAAACAGTTCTCAAGGCACGTGCGCGCATGATGCAGCAAAGCAGCGACATATTTTCGACCGAAGACGCAAGGCGTTTGGCTAAGCGGCGGCTGCCCCGGCTCGTCTTTGATTTTGTCGAAGGGGCGGCGGGGCGCGAAGTTGGCACGGCGCGCAATGTCTCTCAGTTCGATAACGTCATGCTGCAACCCCGTGTAATGGCAGACGTCGCGCAATGTTCTTTGGGCACGACTTTGATGGGGCGAACCTATAATGTGCCTTTCGGGATCGCCCCCATGGGTATGTGTAACCTTGTGCATCCAATGGCCGACGCGTCGATCGCCGAGGCCGCGCAGTCGATGGATTTCCCCATGGGTCTGTCCTCTGCCGCCTCCACTTCGATCGAAGATATGGCGCGCAAGGCGGGATCGCACGCGTGGTTCCAGCTTTACTTCGGAGGTTCGCAAGAGGCATCTCTTGCCATGGTCGAACGTGCCCAAAATGTCGGATATGAAACGCTGATCTTGACGGTGGATGTGCCGCAGGTTTCTCGCAGGGTGCGCGATCTGCGCAATGGCTTCACGGTTCCCTTTGCCATGACGC
>Ga0209198_1002527_pt1 | contig 12607 bp, 7 predicted proteins | sample COGITO_mtgs_1105_2_FD_184804 | JGI IMG/M metagenome (GOLD analysis project Ga0209198, IMG submission 184804) | Pelagic marine microbial communities from North Sea - COGITO_mtgs_110519 (SPAdes) (version 2) | ecosystem: Environmental > Aquatic > Marine > Epipelagic ...
TTTCCAAAATCAGAAAAGCTTTCAAAACGAGTTGCTAAACTTACTAAAAAGCTCTCTGTAACATCTGCCTCAGCATCAAAATAAGCACCAATACTATTTCTAGTTTTGTTCGTTGCATTTTCAGGTGTAAAACCTCCAAATACTTGAGAAGTTCCTGGAAGTGACTCTCCAAGAGCATTTGTTGCTCCTCCAACGCCACCCACTGTTGGAATTCCATTGTTATCATACGTAGTGTATGAATTTTCTTTCCCTGCAAAAACCTCAAAATTATCTACTCTATATTCTGCTCCAAAAGCAAGGTTTAAACCAGACCAAAAATCTTCATTGTATTTACTAAGGTCTAGGTTCGTTGTGTTTTGAGAAAAAATATGCGATCCAGCACTAAAGGTAGTAGGTGAAGCCGCTTTTAAACTTGCATTGCTCGTATTTACAACCGTATAAGTAAAAGAATTTTGCCCGAAGGTATTAGAAAAGTCGACATCCCATCCTCCTTCAGTTTGTCCTTTAATTCCTACTGCAAAAGATTTATCTACAATATCTGATTGGATTCCTGGTAAAAATCCATTAGGATTAGAAGCCGTATTTCCTTTTGGCCTCCAAGGCTCTCTTAAAAATCCATATCCTAAACCTTGTCTAAAGCTGATGCCTCCAAAAGAATATACTTCCGCATTTTCTGAAACAGGCAAAGATAAATTAGTGAAAAACTTTCCTTCTCTTAATCTAGCAGTTCCAACTCTAAATCTAAAGTCATTTCTCTCTTGCCCTCTTAAAGCAAATTGGGCATTATCTAAATCTTGGTATGTTTCAAATATTCCAATATTTGTAGGCCCCTCTTCATTACCATTTTCATTTAACGCATCCCTTAATGTTTTTAAATCGGTAGGCGTCATTCCTCCATTTACATCTGAAGTTAACCCCTCAATCAAAGCTAAATTATCCTCAGAAAGATACGATGACCCAAGCAATTTAGCACCCGCTTGATAATCGGCTGCAGTCATATCTGAAATAGGCTTTCCTGTAGCAGTTGTAAAAGCATTTTCTACGGCATTCGCAATATCATATATTTGCTCTAAATTCGTTGCATTTCTTAAGGCAGGTCTTCTTATACCAATCGATCCTGCAAAATTAATATATCCTCCTTTTTTTCCCAAATCTAAACCATAATTGGCATCTATTTGAATTTTCTCACCGTCATAACCTCCATCTTGGTGGTTACTTCCAGAAGAAACATTCGCACCAGTTGTTAAAGATAAACTTAATTTATTTGTAACATCTTGTAATACAATGTTAATAACCCCTGCAATAGCATCAGAACCATATTGTGCTGCGGCACCGTCACGTAAAACTTCAATTCTTTTAATTGCAGAAACAGGTATCGCGTTCATATCTGTACCAACACTTCCCGCTCCAACGGTACCATTAATGTTCATTAAAGAAGAAGTATGTCTTCTTTTTCCATTGATTAATACCAATACTTGATCTGGGCCTAAACCTCTTAATGAAGCAGGATCTACATGATCTGTTCCATCAGAAACAGTTTGTGTCTGAGAAGTGAAAGAAGGTGCAACATAATTTAAAATTTCATTTATTGATGTTTGCGGTCCTTTTGATGCCAATTCTGTAACATTAATAATATCTACAGGAACTGGTGTTTCAATCAAAGTTCTGTTCTTGTTTCTAGAACCAATAACAACAATTTCATCTAAAGTATTGTCTTCATTCATAACAATCGTTAGATAAGAAGTGTTTGCTACATTCACGGTTTTTGTTTCAAAACCCATAGAAGACACTAATAAACTTGTTGGTAGACTCTCTACAGTAATGGAAAATTCTCCATTATCGCTAGAAATAACCCCATTAGAGGTATTTTCTTTTTCAATAACATTCACATATGGCAATCCTTCACCAGATGAATCTGTTACTTTACCCTTTATTGTTTGAGCCGCTAATGACGATGACAAAAACAGTACAAAAGTAAAAGTTAAAAATTTGAGTACATTTTTTAATTTCATAGTTTGAATTTATTATTTAATAAAAACAAATATTAGGGTTTTATTTAAAAACCCAATTAAATTTGTTAAAATTTAGATGTAACGGGGTTTTTTACAGATAACGTAATTTTTAGACGATTAAAGATTCCCTATCAAAAACAATGGTATTTAATCTTCTTACAACTAAAGTCTTTTTATTAAAATTGTAGTTTTGTTTAACAAATATAATTCCTAATACACCCAAAGATGGGCATAGATGTTAGAGCAACAAATGAAAAAATTGAAATTCTGGGCAGTAGCCACTTTTTTAACAATATAAAAGAGCAGCTTTTCAGCTGCTCTTTTTGTATAGTAAAGTAAATTTATTATCGTGCTTAAAATTGGTAGTTTAAACCAACACTATAATTTGTTCCTAATTGTCCTAATTGTTGTACTTCCGAAGAATACATGAATCGAGAACCTGCTTGAGATGTATTTGTAGACGCTAAAGTTACATCTGGATACACATCAAAAATATTGTTGATGTTTGCATTGAATGTAATTTTGTCCGTTAATTTATATCCAAAACCTAAATCCGTAGAAATTTTAGCAGCCAATACTTGGTCTGTCCCACTAGCTGGTGCTGTAACGGTAACTTCTCCAAAACGGCTGTTGTTAAAAGACATGTCCCACTTATCACCAACATAATTTAGTCCTAAAATCATTTTAGATCTTGGTCTAGAATTGGTAATTAACCCTTGTTCTTGTCTGTCAAAGATGTCATAACCTGCATCTTTTAAAACTTTAGGGGTATTAATCGCATCAATGGTTGTTTTATTAAAGTTTGCAGCAAAACTTGCATGCAACTTCCCTTCTCCCATTTCTATATTTCTGTAATTTAAAACAACATCTAATCCTGTTGTTTTTGTGTCTCCAGCATTGATAAAGTACTGAACAGCAGTTACATTATTATCTATTAAAATTTGCTCTACAGGATTAATGTCGGTTAATAGTTCGTTTCCTGTAACTTTACCATCAGCATCAAGATCTACATCACCAGCATCTTTTTTATACCCTTGTTGTGAAGAAAATAATACTCTATCATCAACATTAATTTGGTAAAAATCAACTGATGCAGAAAAGTTTCTATCAAATTTATACGTTAATCCAGCAGAAAAGTTTTTAGAAATTTCATGTGTTAACGTTGGGACTCCTAAAGCTTGCACTGCAGGACTGTCATTTGCTAGTGTTCCTTGTAATAAAGGCTCAGAAGAACCAGCTACAATGATGTACTGACTTAAAGTAACATGAGATTGGTGTAAGGTTGGTGCTCTAAACCCAGTACTGTATGAAGCTCTTAACGCTCCTTTAGAACCTAATTTATAACGTCCGTTTGCTTTCCAAGAAAAATTAGACCCAGCATCTGTAAAGTCTTCATATCGTCCAGCAACCCCTAATAATAGGTTTTCACTTAAATCATAATCCAATTGTGTGTACAATGCTAAGTTGTTTCTAGACCATTTTCCTGCTTCCTCTGGTTTGATACCAGCAAAAGAGTCTGAGTTACCAGGAACACCAGAAGCTATAACTACTGGATCACTTGATAAATAATATGACATAGGATCTCCTTCAATTGCTTTGAAACTTTCTTGTTTAAATTCCATTCCAAAAGCTAGACCTACAGCATCTGATAATTGACTATTTACATCAAAATTACCCACTACATTGGTAAAGGCATATCCACCTGGATTGAATGACCTAGGCGATGTTCCATGATCTGCAAGATATTGTCTATTTACCGAGTTATTAACTGTAACATCTACATCATTTGATCCGTAAGTAACAGAGGCATCTGCATTCCAGCCTTCTGCAATTGGAAATTTCAATCCAATAGCATTGATGTAATCGTTTATTTTAGTTTCAAAGGTTGGTTGATATCCAGCAAAATTATTTGAATCTCCAACTAAAAAATTTGCATCTGCTACATCATTTCTCCAGTATGGAGCTCTGTAATAAGCAAAACTTTGTCCAGTTCTTGTGGTATAACCATGAAAAGAGTATAATGTTGAATTGTCTCCAATTGGGTGTTCCATATTTACAAAAAGATCTTTCTTTTCCATTTCTGGTTGTCCCACAGTCATTCCTGCTCTAGGATTTGCGGCCAACCAAGCAATGTCTCTTGGCGTACTACCTACATCAGCAGCGATACCAGCTCTATTGGTTATTTCCTGCTTATAATACCCTAAAGTAACATTTACAAAACCACCATCTCCAAAGCCAAATGCAGTATTAAAATCAGATGATAAGTTGAATCCATCTTGTTCAGAGGTAATCCCTGCTTTCGTGGTAAAAGTTGAATATTCTACATCCTTTTTTAAGATGATATTCATTACACCAGCAATGGCATCAGATCCATAAATTGCAGAAGCTCCATCTCTTAAAACCTCAACTCTTTCTATCGCGGCAGTTGGAATACTCTTTAAATCTACCCCAACTTCTCCTTTTCCTGGAGTTCTATTTAAATATACTTGCGCACTTTGGTTTTTACGTTTTCCGTTTATTAAAACCAAGGTTCTACTTGGTCCTAAACCACGTAAATCTGCCGGATCATAATGCGCCGTTGCATCTGAAATTGCTTGATTCTGAGAATTAAAAGAAGGAACCTTAAAAGTTAACATTAAATTTAGTGTTGGTTGTCCACTGTTTTTTAATTCTGCAACGCCAATATTGTCTATTGGCACAGGAGAATCTAAAATTGTTCTTGGCTTGTTTCTAGAACCAGTTACAACAACTTCATCTAAAGCGTTGTCTTCATTCACGACAATTATTAAATAAGATGCGTTTGTTACATTTACGGTTTTTGTTTCAAAACCCATAGAAGACACTACAAGACTCGTAGGTAAACTTTCTACCGTAATGGAGAATTCTCCATTATCGCTAGAAACGATCCCGTTAGAAGTGTTTCCTTTTTCTACAATATTCATGTATGGTAATCCTTCACCAGATGAATCTGTTACTTTTCCTTTTATTGTCTGAGCCGCCAGTGTTGATGACAAAAACAATGCAAAAGCAAAAGTTAAAAATTTAAGTACATTTTTTAATTTCATATGTAAATTATTTAGTATTTATCCAAATATTGTGTTTTTTATTTAAAACAACAAATAAAATTGTTAAAATTTAGATATAAGGACGATTTTTTACGGATTTCGCAATTTTTATTCACCCTATGTTTTTCGACAAAAGTTACCATCTTTAACCTTCTTTTAACAAAGTCTTTTTGTTAAAATTGTAGCTTTGTTTATCAAATTAAATATACAGAAAGAATGGATATAGACGTAAGAGCAATAAATGAAAAAATCGAAATAGAAAGTGCTTTTTTAGATATTCTTACCCTAGAAATGAACAAGGTAATTGTTGGTCAAAAACAAATGATAGAAAGCTTATTAATTGGGCTTTTAGGGAATGGACACATCTTACTGGAAGGAGTCCCAGGACTAGCGAAAACCCTAGCAATTAACACACTTTCAAAAGCAGTTCAAGGAAGTTTTAGCAGGGTTCAATTCACCCCAGACCTATTGCCTGCAGATGTTGTTGGAACAATGATCTACAATATGAAAGAAAACGATTTTGCGATAAAAAAAGGCCCTATTTTTGCAAACTTTGTATTGGCAGATGAGATCAATAGAGCCCCTGCAAAAGTGCAATCAGCACTATTGGAAGCAATGCAAGAGCGTCAAATTACAATTGGAGATACTACTTTTAAGCTAGATGAGCCTTTTCTAGTGATGGCGACTCAAAACCCCGTAGAGCAGGAAGGAACGTATCCATTGCCCGAAGCTCAAGTAGACCGATTTATGTTAAAAGTTGTCATTGACTATCCAAAACTACAGGATGAACAAACCATAATGCGTCAAAATTTATCGGGTGGATTTGCAACAGTAAACCCTGTCGTTTCTGTAGCACAAATTCTAAAAGCAAGAGAAGTTACAAACGAAGTGTATATGGATGAAAAGATTGAAAAATACATTCTAGATATCATTTTTGCAACTCGTTATCCAGAAAAATACAATTTACCACAATTAAAAGATTTAATTGGTTTTGGTGCCTCTCCTCGTGGAAGTATTAATTTAGCGAAAGCTGCAAAATGCTATGCTTTTATCAAAAGAAGAGGTTATGTAATTCCAGAAGATGTTCGGGCTGTAGTCTTTGATGTTTTACGTCACCGTATTGGAATTACTTATGAAGCTGAAGCTGAAAATGTAACATCGGTAGACATTATCAATTCTATTATTAATGAAATTGAAGTTCCATAGAAAATAATCCAAAACACCAACAGGATTTATGAACCAAAACAATGGAAACTAAAGAAATACTTAAAAAAGTTCGTAAAATAGAAATTAAGACAAAACGTTTGTCTAATGATATTTTTGGAGGGGAATACCATTCTTCCTTCAAGGGGCGGGGTATGACTTTTTCTGAAGTTAGACAGTATCAGTTTGGAGACGATGTCAGAGCGATCGATTGGAACGTTACCGCACGCTATAATGAACCATATATCAAAGTTTTTGAAGAAGAGCGTGAGCTAACGATGATTTTAATGGCAGATGTTTCGGGTTCTGAACTCTTTGGAACATCGACACAATTTAAAAAAGAAACCGTAACAGAAATTGCAGCAACATTGGCTTTTTCTGCCACACAAAATAACGATAAAGTAGGTTTGATTTTATTCTCTGATGAAATAGAACTTTTTATCCCTCCAAAAAAAGGGAAAAGTCATGTACTAAGAATTATCCGAGAACTCATAGAATTCAAACCAAAAAGTAAAAAGACAAGTATTGGAACGGCCTTGAAGTTTTTGTCTAGTGTGATAAAAAAAAGAGCCATTGTTTTTATGTTGTCCGATTTCATGGACGATGATTACGAAAAAACCCTAAAAATAACAGGGAAGAAACATGACCTAACAGGGATTAGAGTCTATGACAAATACGATGAAGAGATTCCTAACTTGGGAATGGTGCCCATGTTAGATGCTGAAACCAGTCATGTTCAATTGGTAAATACCGCTGCTAAATCTGTTAGAATGCGCTACAAAGCAAATGCAACACAAATCAGACAGTACTATATAAATATGTTCAAAAAAAGTGGGGCAGGTACCATTAATATTAGAGTAGACGAAAGTTACGTGAAAAAATTATTAGGTTATTTTAAACACAAAGGAAAATAGAAACTAGGTTACTTTTACTTATGGGAAAACAGCTTTGCTACATACTATTATTTATTGCCACCTTCAGTTTTGGTCAAAACCCAATGGTGAAGGCTGAAATAGACACTACAAGTATTAGAATTGGAGAGCAGTTCAATTTAAAAATTTCTATCAACGAAACCCAAAACGTGATTCTTCCTAAACTTGAAATAAAAGGGCTAGAGGTAATCGATTCAACAAAAACAGACACTGTAAACGATTTTTTAGTCAGAAAATATATTTTAACAGGTTTTGATAGTGGTGCTTTTTACATTCCACAGCAACAAATATTTATAAAAAATCAAGCCTTTTTTACAGATTCTCTTTTAGTAAACGTAGCTACAATTGCAATAGATACTCTTCAGGTAAAAAAATTCCCTATCAAATCGATTAAAAGTGAACCCTACGGCTTTGATGATTTCAGAATTTACGCATATCTCCTGTTAGCTGCGATCCTTATTGTAGGGTTTTGGATTTATTGGTTTGTGATACGAAAAAGAAAAGAAAGCGAAGAGGAGGAAACTTATAAGATACTCCCTCCATATGAGGAAGCGATATACAGGCTAAATGAGCTGGATGAAAAACTTTTGTGGCAAAACAATAAAATAAAAGAGTATTACAGTGAATTAACAGAAATTGTACGTGGGTATATAGAGCGTGAACTAAAAGTTTCTGCACTAGAAAATACAACGGATGAAATTCTAGATATCCTAAAAGAATTTAAGGGCTCTGAAACTATCCAAATCTCAAAAGAAACCTTTAAAAAACTACGAGAATTATTACGTGAAGCTGATTTAGTGAAATTTGCAAAATCAAAACCACTGGCTATAGAAATAAAGGAAGATCGAAAAGATGCAGAGGATATTATTAGTAAACTAACTCCAAAACCAATTTTAAAAGAAGATGATGAATTGGAATAATTTTGAATTTTATAACAGTGAGTTTTTATGGTTACTAATTCTCATTCCGATCTTAGCTATTTGGCATTTTTTAATGCGCAAAAAAGATACTGCAACCCTAACGATTCCGAGTATAAAAGGATTTGAAAAAACTTCATTCTTATCAAAATTTAAAGTTTTTTTATATGTATTCCGTTTATTTTCGCTAGCAGCAATCATCGTTGCTTTGGCCAGACCAAGGAACGTTTCTGTAAGTAAAAAAACAAAAAGCAATAAGGGAATCGATATTGTCATGGCCATAGATGTTTCTGCAAGCATGTTGGCCAAAGATTTAAAGCCGAATAGACTCGAAGCTTTAAAAAAAGTTGCTGTAGAATTTATTGACCGAAGACCAAACGACAGAATAGGGATTGTTGTGTATGCAGGAGAAAGTTTTACACAAACTCCAATTACTAGTGATAAAGGAATCGTAAAACGCACCATTTCTGAATTAAAATGGGGACAATTAGAAGGAGGTACTGCAATTGGAATGGGGCTGGGATCAGCAGTGAATAGATTGAAAGAAAGTACTGCAAAAAGTAAGGTAATTATTTTATTGACGGATGGGGTAAACAATTCCGGGAACATAGACCCAAGAACCGCAACTGAACTTGCCAAAGAACTAGGAATTAAAACCTACACAATTGGAATAGGAACAAACGGAATGGCAGACTTCCCTTGGAGCAAGGACCCAAGAACAGGTAAGCTACAGTATAGAAAGCAACAAGTTGAAATAGACGAAGATCTATTAAAAGAAATTGCCTCAGAAACGGAGGGAAAATATTTTAGAGCAACAAACAATGCATCATTAAAAGAGATTTATGCTGAAATTGACACCCTCGAAAAAACAAAAATTGAAGAATTTAAATACTATAATTACCAAGAAAAATATAGGTTTTTTGTCTTTTTAGGAATTGGATTTTTATTGCTTGAATTTATTTTAAAAAACACATTATTTAAGAGTTTTATATAAAAATGTACAGAATAGAAGAACCCATTTATTTTTACTTTTTAGCAATCATTCCCGCAATGATTGTTGTGTTCCTAATGGTTTTATGGTGGAAAAAACATACCCAAAGTAAATTTTCGGATTTAAATTTACTTCAGAAAATCGCTCCAAATTCATCAAATTTTAAATCGACTTTGAAAGTGGGGATGTTGCTCATCGGAATTGCTTTTTTAATCATCTCATTGACAAATCCGAAAATGGGGACCAAACTAAAAACCGTAAAAAGAGAAGGAGTTGATGTCGTGTTTGCTTTGGATGTTTCAAAAAGTATGTTGGCTGAAGATATTGCGCCTAATAGACTAGAAAAGGCTAAGCAAATCATTTCAAAAACTATTGACAAATTAGGTTCAGATAGAGTTGGAATTATTATTTATGCAGGAAATTCCTACCCGCTACTACCAATAACTACAGATCATGCAGCCGCAAATATGTTTCTTCAAAATGCAGCTCCAGAAATGGTTTCTAGTCAAGGAACCGCAATTAACGAAGCGTTAGAATTAGCGAAAACATACTACAACAACGATGAGCAAACAAATCGTTTTTTAATCATTATTTCTGACGGGGAAGACCATCAAGAAGAAACAAAACAAATGGCTCAGAATTTAGCAAATGAAGGAGTAAAAATCTTCACAATTGGTATCGGTACAGAAAAAGGTGGCCCAATTCCATTGCGAATAAATGGGTCAATGATTGGATATAAGAAAGATCGAAAAGGTGAAACTGTGATTACAAAACGCACTCCGAAAGTTTTAGAAGGCATTGCGAATGCAGCCAATGGAAAATATATAGATGGAAATGTTACCCAAAAACCTGTAAACATTATTTCAGAAATTATTGCAAATGCAGAAAAAAATGAATTTGAAACAAAACAATTCGCTGATTACAAAGATCAATTTCAATGGTTTTTAGGATTTGGACTGCTTTTTTTGGTTATTGATGTCTTTTTATTTGATAAAAAAACAAAATGGGTGACGAACATTGATTTATTTAATGAAGAAAAAACAAAAAAATAACATGAAGTACTTACATCCTCTTTTTATTCTTTTTTTAATGCTATTTTCTTCTAAAGAGATTTTAGCGCAAAGAGATTCACTTTCACTTCAGCGCAAAGCAAAAAAGCTGCTTAGACAAGGAAATGAATTGTATGAAAAAAAACAATACACAGATGCTTCTGTTGCATATCAAAAAGCGTTGGGAGCTAATAATAAATATGATAAAGCAACCTATAATTTAGGAAATGCCTTGTATCAAAATAAAAATTTTAAGGAAGCAATTCCTCAATACGAATTAACTGCAGAAACAGCCAAAGATAAATTTACAAAAGCTGCTGCTTTCCATAATATAGGGAATGCAATGATGGACTCTAAAAACTATCAAGGAGCTGTAGATGCTTTTAAAAATTCATTAAGAAAAAACCCTAATGACGATGAAACGCGTTATAATTTAGCCGTTGCTCAAAAATTAGTAGAGAAAGAAAACAAAGACAAGAACAAGGATAAGGATAAGGATAAGAACAAAGATAAAAATAAAGACAAGAACAAGGATAAGAACAAGGACAAAGACAAGAACAAAGACGAGGATAAAGACAAGAACAAAGACAAGAACAAAGACGAGGATAAAGACGATAAAAATGGTAAGGGAGAAAAAAATAAAGACAAACAAAAACCAAAACCTCAACAAGGAAAAATGACTCCTCAACAAATTAAGCAACTACTAGAAAGCTTGCATAATGAGGAGAAAAAAACGCAAAAGAAAATGAATGCTAAAAAAACAAAGGGGAAAAAAATTCAACAAGAAAAAGACTGGTAATTTAGGAACCTGTATTCAATGAAGATAAAATTTTACATCGCAATATTTATCAGCTTACTTTCGATTACTGTAGTTGCTCAAGAGACTGCTTTAAGGGCAAAAGTGAGTAAAAATAAGTTAGGGGTAAACCAGCGCTTAAAAATTGAGTTTACAATAAACAAACAAGGAGGAGACAATTTCTCCCCTCCTAATTTTTCTAACTTTAAAATCGTTGGAGGGCCAAGCCAATCAGTAAGTCAATCATGGATTAATGGGAAAGTAACTTTCTCTCAATCATACACCTATGTTGTTCAACCAAAAAGAAAAGGAGAATTAATAATTGGAAGTGGAAGTATCGATATTGGGGGCAAAAGTATAAAATCTAAGCCCGTTAAAATCATTGTTTTAGATGCTGTAGAAATTCCAAAAGACCCTAACGACCCTAATTATATTGCACAACAAAACATTCATTTAGTTGCAGAAATTTCTAAATCTAAACCCTTTGTCGGAGAAGGTGTTTATGTAGAGTACAGGCTCTATGTTAGTGAAAACATTAGTGTATATGACACCAGTGTTACAGAGGCTCCTAAATACAATGGGTTTTGGAATCAAAATATTAAAATCAATAGCTTCCCGCCAAAAATGGGGAAATACAATGGAGAGGATTACAGGTACATTGTACTACAAAAGGCTTTTTTAATTCCAACAAAAACAGGAAAACTACAAATAGATCCCATGAAAATGGATATTGTTATTGGAGTGCCAAATGGAAGAGCAGATTTTTTTGGGAATCCAATTACTCAAAATATTAAAAAAGAATTTGCTTCGGCAAAAAAAATAATAACTCCTAAGTCGCTTCCTTTAAAAGGAAAACCAGAAAATTTTTTAGGTGCAGTTGGCGCTTTTAAATTTAATGTTGCTCTCAGTAAAAATCTTTTAAAAGCGAACGAAAGTTCTCAGATACAACTTACTGTCAAAGGAAAAGGAAATCTCAAACTATTTGAATTGCCAAAAGTCATCACTCCTGTTGAGCTAGAAAAGTATCAGCCAGAAAGAACAGAAAAAATTAGGGTACGTTCGTCGGGAATCTCTGGAAGGGTCTCTGATATATATACGATTGTTCCTCAATACAAAGGAAAGTACAAAGTACCAACCATTTCATTTTCTTATTTTAACCCAAAAGAAGAAAAGTACCATACAATTAATACCAACGATCTTTTTGTTGATGTTCTTGAAGGAAAAGAATTAAATCCTGTTTTAGAAACAAATACAATTCAAAAACAAACCGTTGTTTCTACTGGTAAAAACTTTAGATACATTCAAACTAAAAGCCAATTAAGACCCATAGATTCTTCAGATTTTTTTAAATCTAATTTATTTTATGTGCTTCTATTCATTCCTTTATTTACGATTCCAATTGTTATTTTAATCGCAAAAAAGAATGAAAAAAGAAATAATGATTTCATTGGGAGTAGGTCAAGAAAAGCGGAACGTTTAGCAAAAAAATATTTATCCGAAGCTCGAAAACAGCTCGGGAAAAAAGAAGCTTTTTATGAATCTCTGGAGCGAGCTCTTCATAATTATTTAAAAGGAAAGTTGGGAATCGAGACCGCAGACATCAGTGAAGAAAAAATTAGGGAACTTTTAGAAAAAAAGGAGG
>Ga0209198_1002542_pt1 | contig 12560 bp, 9 predicted proteins | sample COGITO_mtgs_1105_2_FD_184804 | JGI IMG/M metagenome (GOLD analysis project Ga0209198, IMG submission 184804) | Pelagic marine microbial communities from North Sea - COGITO_mtgs_110519 (SPAdes) (version 2) | ecosystem: Environmental > Aquatic > Marine > Epipelagic ...
CCGACTATCAACGACATTGCCCGTGTCGCTGAAGTCAGCCTTGCGACTGTTGACCGGGTGTTGAACGCGCGTCCCGGTGTGCGCGAAAAAACGGTGCTGAAGGTGAACAAGGCCATCGCCGAACTGGGCTATGTCCGCGACACCGCTGCGGCCAATCTGGCGCGGGGGCGGGTGTACAATTTTACCTTCATCCTGCCGTCCAACGACAACGAATTCATCTCGATGCTTGAGACGCAGATCGCGCAGTTGAACCCCGGCATCCGGCATGAGCGCACCAAGCTGTCGTTTATCAGGGTCGCCGCGTTCGACCCTATGGCGCTGGCTGATGCGATTGGAGCGATTGATCCGGCACAGGTAGACGGGGTCGCGGTGTTCGGTCCCGAAACGCCGTCCGTCCGCGATGCGATTTCCCACCTCAAAGCGAATGGCGTGACGGTTGTATCGCTGGTTGCGGACATCCCCAGCTCGGAGCGTGACAATTACGTCGGCGTTGACAACGTGGCTGCGGGGCGCACTGCGGCACAGCTCTTGGGTCGTTTCCTCAGCAAGGAGCCGGGCAAGATACTGGTACTGACCGGCTCGATGTTGGCGCGGGATCATCTGGAACGCCGTCTGGGTTTTGACGAGGTCATGGGCCGTGATTTCCCGCACCTCGAAGTGCTCGCGTCTTTGGAAGGGCGCGATGACCCCGATCTTTTGCAGCGGCTGCTGCCCGTCGCTTTCGAGGACAACCCCAACATCGTCGGCATCTATTCCTCTGCTGCGGGCAACGACGGTTTGTTACGCCATTTTTCAAATCATGAAATGGCCCGTAGGCCCGTCGTTGTCGCGCACGAACTGACACCGTTGTCGCGCAACGCCCTTGCCACCGGCGCGTTTGACGCGGTGATCAGTCAGGATGCGGGTCATCTGGTGCGCAGCGCGGTGCGCATTATGCGTGCCAACAGTGACAATATGCCGATCAACATGTCGCAGGAACGCATCCGCATCGACGTCTATCTAAAAGAAAACATGCCGCCCTGACGCGGCAGATGATTTGGGAGGATCACATATGAGAACCATCAAAGGCCCGGCGCTGTTTCTGGCGCAATTCGCAGGCGACGACGCGCCGTTCAACTCATGGGACGCGATCACTAAGTGGGCTGCTGATTGCGGCTACAAGGGGGTGCAGGTCCCCAGTTGGGACGCGCGCCTGTTCGATCTGGCCAAGGCGGCAGAAAGCAAGGATTACTGCGACACTTTCAAAGGGCAGGCCGCTGAAAACGGGGTTGAGGTGACAGAATTGTCGACGCACCTGCAAGGGCAACTGGTTGCGGTGCATCCGGCCTATGACGCGGCGTTTGACGGGTTTGCGGACCCGTCGGTGCATGGCAATCCAAAGGCGCGTCAGGAATGGGCCGTTGATCAAGTTATGAAAGCGATATCGGCCTCTGCCAAAATGGGGATCAAGAACCATGTGTCATTTTCCGGCGCGCTGGCGTGGCCTTATGTCTATCCGTGGCCGCAGCGACCCGCCGGATTGGTTGAGACTGCATTTGATGAATTGGCCCGTCGCTGGCGTCCTATTCTGGACCATGCCGAGGACAATGACGTCAACATCTGCTATGAAATCCACCCCGGTGAGGATCTACACGACGGCGTGACATTCGAGATGTTTTTGGAGCGTGTCGACAATCACCCACGCTGCAACATGCTTTATGATCCGTCACATTATGTGCTGCAATGCCTTGATTACCTTGATAATATCGACATCTACAAAGACCGGATCAAGATGTTCCACGTCAAGGATGCTGAGTTCAATCCGACAGGGCGTCAGGGTGTCTATTCGGGCTATCAGCCGTGGGTGGACCGGGCCGGGCGCTTCCGTAGCCTTGGTGACGGGCAGGTCGATTTTGCTGCGATCTTTTCCAAAATGGCCGCCAATGATTTTGACGGCTGGGCGGTCGTTGAATGGGAATGCTGCCTGAAACACCCCGAGGACGGCGCACGCGAGGGCGCGCAATTCGTCAAAGATCACATCATCCGCGTGACAGAACGCGCCTTTGACGACTTTGCAGATGGCGGCACGGATGAGGCCGCCAACCGCAAGATGCTGGGGATTTCATAAGATGACGCGCATCAGACTTGGTATGGTTGGTGGTGGCAACGATGCCTTCATCGGCGGGGTCCACCGCATAGCGTCGCGCATTGATGACCGGTTTGAACTGGTCGCTGGCGCGCTGTCCTCAACACCCGAAAAAGCGCGCGCATCGGGCGAGGCGCTGGGCCTGCCGCGCATTTATGAGGATTACAAACAGATGGCGATCCGCGAGGCACGGCTTAAAAACGGGATCGAGGCGGTGTCGATTGTGACGCCGAACCACGTCCATTTTGACGCGGCGCGGGAGTTTCTCAAACGGGGCATTCACGTGATCTGCGACAAGCCGCTGACCTCCAATCTGGGGGATGCAAAGAAGATGGTGAAGGCGGTGGAAAGCTCGGATGCGCTGTTTGTGCTGACGCATAATTATACGGGCTACCCGATGGTGCGGCAGGCCCGCGCGATGGTTGCGGCAGGTGACATTGGCACCATTCGGGTGGTGCAGGTGGAATACCCCCAAGACTGGTTGACCCAGCACGAGGATTTTAAACAAGCCGAATGGCGCACCGATCCTGCGCGGTCAGGGGCGGGTGGATCAACCGGCGATATCGGCACCCATGCGCATAATCTGGCGTGTTTTATCACCGGGTTGAAGGTCGAAAGCCTTGCCGCTGATCTGGATGCGTTTGTGCCGGGGCGTCAGGTGGATGACAACGGACATGTGATGCTGCGTTTTGAGGGCGGGGCCAAGGGGATGTTGTGGTGCAGCCAAGTGGCACCGGGCAATGAGAACGCCCTGCGCGTCCGTGTTTACGGAGAAAAAGGCGGGCTGGAATGGGCGCAAGAAGACCCGAACTATCTGTGGCACACGCCGTTTGGTGAACCCAAACGCCTGATTACCCGCAATGGCGCGGGGGCAGGGGCTGCCGCCGCTCGGATCAGCCGCATTCCACCGGGCCATCCCGAGGGGTATCTGGAGGGGTTCGCCAACATCTATAGTGAGGCCGCAGAGGCGATCATCGCGCATAAAGCGGGTCAGCCCTTGCCAGCCGATGTGATCTATCCGACCGTCTATGATGGTCTGGAAGGTGTGCGTTTTGTGGATGCCTGCGTCAGGTCATCGGGGCGGAATGCGGCTTGGGTGCAATTGTAGGATATCGGTGGATAATATGAGGGAACCGCCCTCTCAAGGGGCGGTTCCGCCGCCGATTTTCTATCTGTGCGGGTCTGGCGTCGGCGCTGTAATTGGAAAAACCTGTGCGACACGATCAGCTTTGCGCAAACTCGGCACTCGTCCTTTGTGCAACGCCAGTTTGGCATATCCGGTGCTGTCCCGTTCGGTTGTCTTTTTGGTGGAAATGAACAACGACAACGAAGGCTAGTCTTGTCCGGCGTCGTTGTGACGGTGCGCAGGCTCAAGCACTTCGCGCCTGCCTGACGCTACGTATACCTGCACAAAACCCATTGCGGTTCGCCAATCTCAATGCGTATCTTCCCACATTTGGTCTTTGGGAGGAGCACCATGGATTTTCTACAACTCATCGTGAGCGGGTTGGCCAATGGCTGCGTCTACGGGCTGATCGCTTTGGGGTTCGTGCTGATCTACAAGGCCACCGAAGCTGTGAATTTCGCCCAAGGTGATTTCATGATGCTGGGTGCGTTTGTGTGCATCGGATTTACCAACCACGAATACCTTGGCCTGAATTTCTGGCTGGCTGTGCCGCTGTCCATTCTGGTGATGGGGGTCTTTGGGTATCTATTTAACTGGGGCATTCTGCGCCATATGTTTGGCCAATCCCAGACCTCTATCGTGATCCTGACGATTGCGATGGGCTTTATCATCCGCTTTTTCGCAGGCTCCATCTGGAGTCATGAACCGACATCGCTTGAAACCCCTTATGCCGGCCAAGACATCCGCGCGGGTGGCGTTGTGCTGGGCGTTGACGAGGTGATGATCGTGGTCGTAACGGCCGTTCTGACCTTGCTGTTTTATCTGTTTTTCTCGCGCAGCCGAACGGGTCTGGCGATGCAGGCCGCGTCGCAGAACCAGCTTGCCGCCTATTACATGGGCATCCCGGTCAAGCGCATTCACAGCCTTGTCTGGGGCCTGTCTGGTATGGTCGCAGCCGTCGCGGGTATCTTGTTTGCCTCAAAAGGCGCGATTGATCCCTCTACTGGTTTGCTCGGCATCAAGGCTTTTGCCGCCGCTGCCATTGGTGGTTTCGGATCGCTGCCCGGCGCGCTTTTGGGTGGGCTGATCATTGGTCTGGTTGAACCGCTGGCCTCGCGCTATGGCCCGCCCGGCATCAGCCAGATCGCACCCTATGCAATCTTGTTGCTGGTGTTGATCTTCCGTCCCGGTGGTATCTTCTCTCAGACACAACGAAAGAAGGTGTAAGATGCGCTTTGTCTTTAAAACCTCTTATGATGCGGACATTCAGCTGTTCAAACACCGCGCACAGGCCGTTTGGTATGCGCTGCTGCTTTTGCTGGTGCTGGCGACACCGCTGTACTTTTTTGTCATCGGGGATGCCTATCTGTTGGGCGAAATCACCGGTGTTCTGATCTTGGCCATCGCGGGCATGGGTCTGATGCTGCTGACGGGTCACACCGGCCTGCCCAGCCTTGGGCATGCGACGTTCATGGCATTGGGGTGCTACCTGAACATCAACCTGCTGGGTGCGGGTGTGCCTTGGCTGATCGCGTTTCCATTGTCGGGCCTGATTGCGGGCGTTTTGGGCACGATGATCGCGCTGCCGGTCTTGCGCCTGCATGGTGTTTATCTGGCGTTGGCGACCCTTGCGATGTCGATGCTGACCAGCGACTTTGTTGTGATGGCAGAGCCCTGGACCGGCGGGATCGCGGGCGCTGCGGTGCCGGACATCAATATCTTTGGCGCGGAAATCAACCGCTACGCTAACCCCTACAAGTTCTATTACGTGGTGCTTTTCGTCGCGATCCTGCTTGTGTGGTTCTATCGCAACCTGTTGCGCACGCCCACAGGCCGCAGCTTTACCGCCATCCGCGACAGCGAAATCTCGGCGCGGGCCATGGGCATTAACCTTACCCGCACCAAGGCGATGTCGTTCTTCCTATCGGCCACGGCAGCGGGCCTTGCGGGCGCGCTTTTTGGTCATTCGGCAGGCTACGTTACCAACGAGACCTTCGATCTGGTGATGTCCATCACGTTGCTGTTGATGATCGTGATTGGCGGGTTGGGGTTCATCCACGGGGCGTTCTTTGGCGCCATCGTTGTGGGGATTATCCCTGTTGCGATCGCAAACGGGCGGTCATTTCTGGCAACAACCTTTGATGTGAACATCAACGTGCCGGGGCTGGAAAGCGCTTTGTTCGCCTTCATTCTGGTCTGTTTTATCCTGTTTGAACCCATGGGGCTTTATGGCCGCTGGCTCAAAATCCGCACGTATTTTGAACTGTTCCCGTTTTACCGCAAGGACATGTTCAAACGTCAGAAATCCTACCTCAAGACGGATCGTGTCCAATGAGCTTGCTTGAAATTGATAATGTCACGCTGCGCTTTGGTGGCTTGGTGGCCGTGGATAATGTGTCGCTCAAGGTCAATGAGGGCGAGGTTTTTGCCCTTGTCGGTCCCAACGGTGCGGGTAAATCGACGATCTTTAACCTGATCTCGCGGTTCTATGACCCCGCTGGGGGCAGCATCAAGTTTGACGGCCATGATTTGTTGAAAAGCACCGCAGACGAGGTGCCCAGTTTTGGCATCGCACGCACTTTTCAGAACATCGAACTTTTTGAGCAGGCGACCGTGTTGCAGAACCTGCTGGTGGGCCGTCACCGGCACCGCAAAACGGGGATGCTTTCCAATATCGTGTTCTCGCCCAAGGCCTACCGCGAAGAGTTGCGCCACCGTGCAGCCGTGGAAGAGGTGATCGACTTTTTGAACCTGCAAGCCTACCGCGACAAATACATCGGCGGCCTGCCTTACGGCGTGCGCAAGGTGGTTGAGCTGGGCCGCGCGCTGGCGTCAGAGCCTAAGCTGTTGTTGCTCGATGAACCTGCATCCGGCCTTTCGGTTGAGGAAACCCAGGATATGGCGTTCTGGATCGAGGATATCCAGACGCAGATGGGTATCTCTGTGATGATGGTAGAACATGACATGGGGCTGGTATCTGCCGTTTCAAACCGCGTTATGGCGCTGTCGGATGGCAAGGAACTGGCAACCGGCACCGCGTCCGAAGTGCAATCGCATCCCGCCGTGATCGAGGCCTATCTGGGCACCGGCGAGATTTCCAAGACGGGGACATCACGCGCATGAGCACCGATATAGCCACACCAAAAGTCGTCCTGCAGATCGACAACCTGGAAAGCTACTATGGCCCCATCATGGCCATTCGTGGCGTCAGCCTGAAGGTATACGAAGGCCAGATCGTTACTGTTCTGGGTGCGAATGGCGCAGGCAAAACCACGCTGCTCAAGACGATATCGGGCGTTATGGACCCCGAAAAAGGCACCGTGAAGATGAACGGTGAGGAAATCCAGTCGCTGGAACCTGACGCCATCGTGCGCCGCGGTATCGTGCATGTGCCCGAAGGCCGCGAGATTTTCCCACTGATGACCGTGGCTGAAAACATCGCCATGGGCGCCTATACCCGCAAAGACAGCAGCACGATTCAGGCGGATGAGGAGATGGTCTATTCCTATTTCCCCATCCTCAAAGACCGCCGCTCCCAGCGCGCGGGCACCTTGTCGGGTGGTCAGCAACAGATGCTGGCGATCGGACGCGGGCTGATGTCGCATCCCAAGCTGATGCTGCTGGATGAGCCGAGCCTCGGATTGTCACCGCTGCTGACGCAGGAAATTTTCGAGATCATCGTGCGGCTTAATCAAGAGCAGAAGGTCACGATGATGCTGGTCGAACAGAACGCCAAGGTCGCGCTTGATGCGGCTGATTATGGCTATGTAATGGAACTTGGCCGCATCGTGATGAACGACAAGGCTGAAGTATTGGCCGCCTCCAAGGACATTCAGGAATTCTATCTTGGCGTCAGTCAAGACGAGAACCAGCGCGGGCAACGCCGCTGGAAACAACGTAAAACGTGGCGATAGGGACTGATCATGACAGACACGCTCCCCCCTCAGGAAAAAATTCACGGGCTGACGATCAACGCTGATCTGTCGCAAGGGCCGTTCTATATCGACGGTGAAGACACGACTCCCAAACTGTTCCGCAAACGCTGCAAGGCGTTGGGAACGCGCACCGCGCACCGTGAAAAGACCTTTGGCATCTGGCGGTCCCATTCGTGGAACGACTATTTTACCCATGCCAAACATCTGGGACTTGGTCTGGTGTCCTTGGGATTGCAACGCGGCGAAGTCGTGTCGATCCTGTCCGAGGACAGCAAGGAATGGATGTACACCGATATGGGTGTCCAGTGCGTCGGTGGAATATGTTCCGGCGTCTATACGACTGATTCCGCCTCGCAGTTGGAATATCTGGTTAATAATTCCGACAGTCGGTTCCTGATCGTCGAAAACGATGAGCAGTTGGACAAGTTCCTGCAGGTCCGTGACAAGATGCCCGCCCTGACCAAGGTCATCGTGGTTGAGCGCGAAGGCTTGCATGGTTTTACCGATCCGCAGATCATGTTTCTGGACGACCTGTATAAGATCGGTGCCGATTATGACGCGGCCCACCCGCAGGCCTTTGACACGTCCATCGACGCAACCAAACCGGATGATACCGCTATTCTGGTCTATACCTCCGGCACGACGGGCAAGCCCAAGGGCGCGATGATCAGCCATGGCAACCTGATGTATTCGGTATCGGCGGGGCTGCACGACGGGCCTGTTTTCGACACCGACGATCAGCTTTGCTTCCTTCCGCTGTGTCATATCCTGGAACGGGTGTTTTCGGTCAACGCACCGATTGCCGCCGCCTCTACTATCAATTTCGCCGAAAGCCCCGAGACGATCTTTGACAACCTGCAAGAGGTCAGCCCTCAAACGTTTGTGGCGGTGCCGCGTCTGTGGGAAAAGATTTATTCGCAGGTCGCGATCCGCATTGGTGATGCGACGGGCATGCAGAAATGGGCCTACAGCCGCGCGCTAACGGCTGGTGCTGCGCGCGCGGATTGTCTGGCTGATGGTAAACCCATGCCGTTGGCGACCAAGTTGGCTTATAATTTCTGGGACTTTGCCCTGCTTCAAAACCTGCGCCGCATGATTGGCATGGACCGCCTGCGTCGGGGCGGGTCCGGGGCGGCGCCCATCTCGCCTGATTTGCTGAAATGGTATCATTCCATTGGCGTGCCCGTGCTTGAGGGCTACGGTATGACCGAAAGTTCCGGTGTGATCTCTATCAACAGCGAGGCCACCAACAAGTTCGGCACTGTCGGTCCAGCGCTGCCCGGGGCCCAAATCCGCATCACAGCTGAAGGCGAAGTGCAGTACAAGGCCGGCAACGTGTTTCAGGGCTATTGGAAAAACCCCGAAAAGACCGCCGAGACTTTTACCGAGGACGGATGGCTGCGCACCGGCGATGTTGGTATGCTGGATAACGAGGGTTTTCTGAAAATCACGGGCCGCCTGAAAGACATCATCATCACCGCAGGCGGCAAGAACATCACCCCGGCCGAGATCGAGAACAAGCTCAAGTTCTCGCCCTATATCTCGGATGTGGTGGTGATCGGGGACAAACGCAAATTCCTGACCTGTCTGGTGATGATTGATCAGGAAAACGTTGAGAAATTCGCCCAGGACCGGCGGGTGCCTTTCTCGAATTATGCCTCACTGTGCGCCGCAAAAGAGGTACAAGAGTTGATCCGCGAAACGGTCGAGGCCGTTAACAAGGACTTTGCCCGCGTCGAACAGATCAAGGATTTCCGCCTGATCGACGTGCTGCTGACCGCAGATGATGATGAATTAACACCGACAATGAAGCTTAAGCGCAGCTTTGTTGAAACCAAACACGGAGAGCTGATCAACCAGATGTATTGACATCAACGGGGGCTGCTTTTCACATAACAACACCAAAGGGAGAAGATACATGAAAAAACTATCCACCACGCTGGCCACCGCCGCGATTGCCGCAACAATGGCCGCAGCACCCGCCTATGCCGAGCAAGGCATCACCGACACCGAAGTTCTGATCGGCTCCAACAACGACCTGTCCGGTCCGTTCGCATCATTCGGCGCGCCTGCAACCAAAGCGGCGCAGTTGGTTTTTGACGAGGTAAACGCAGCTGGCGGCATTCATGGTCGCACGATCCGTTTCATCGTAGAAGATCACGCGTACCAGATGCCAAAAGCCATCCAGGGCATGAACAAGCTGATTAACGGCGACAAAGTCTTTGCGATGCTGCTCTCGTTGGGCACGCCGATGAACATCGCGGCGTTCAAATTGCAAGACGCCAAGAACGTCCCAAACGTATCGCCGTTGTCTGCCGCCCGTCAGATGGCAGAGCCGTTTCACCCGCTGCATTTCGCGGGTACTGCGACATATTATGAGCAAATCCGTGTGGGTGTGACCTATCTGGCCGAGCAAAAAGGCGTCAGCAACGTTTGCGCAATGTATCTGCCGACCGACTTTGGTCTGGACATCAAGGAAGGCGCTGAATCCATCGCCGCTGACACCGACGGTCTGAACTTTGTCTCCGAGACGACGCACAAGCCAGACGATGCCGATTTCGTAGGCGCGCTGCAAAAGCTGAACGCAGATGGCTGCGAGATTGTTGCAATGGCTCTTGGTGTGCGTCAGGCGATCACCGTTTCCGGTACAGCCAAGAAACTGGGCTTGGATAACATGTCCTTCCTGAACTCCTCTGCCGGTTTCCATACTGTTATGGCCAAAGTCCCCGGTGGCGTGACGGAAGGCATGTATGCCGCTGCAGGTTGGGCTGATCTGTTGTCCCGCATGGATCAACCCGAAGCTCAGAAGTTCTTTGCACGCTACACAGAAGCAACCGGTGAAGAACTGCCAGGTACCGGCGCATTGCTGGGCCATTCCGCGGCGATCACAATGGTGAAAGCACTGGAAGCGGCGGGCCGTGATCTGGATGCCAACACATTCCAGGCGGGTATGGAAAGCCTTAACTACGAAGACGTAGTATCCGGCAACACAGTGACCTATTCCGCCACCGACCACCAAGGTGCGGATGAAGTTGTTATCTCTGTGATCAAAGACGGGAACTGGGTCGAAATCGCCCGCAAGTAACTTTGTCTTTTTGACATTGCGGTAAGCAGCTTAGCAAAGGCTGGCCAAGAAATTGGCCAGCCTTTTTGCATTCTCAGCAGGTGGCGTGGAATGTTTGGTAAGCGCCCTTTGGTGGCGGCTTGTGTACATCGTTCAGAGCGCCCGCGGCTTTGGGGCGGCTGCGCCTCTCAAGTTCCATCACCAATCTACTAATTTTTGTTAGGTCAAAATGTGACTCTGAGTTTGAGAAGTTTTGGTGTTAAGCTCCCGACTTCGGCAGTTGATACGAATAGGAACGCTCCAGATAGGCTAACGCAGCCCAATAACAATCAGACCCAACAGGGCATTCATTTCAAACTGGGAGGAACGATATGAATCTGAGACCTGACCCGACATTCCATGCGTCGCCAAAACTGGCGATGGAAGCACCCATAGAAAACTACGCTTTTACCGTCATGCTTAGCCCGGATGGTTCTCAATCTGACGGCATTGCTGTCATTGACCTCAAGCCCGGATCAGACACCTACGGCCAGATCGTGCATCAGGTGATCGTGCCCAACAAAGGTGACGAATTCCACCATTTCGGCTGGAACGCCTGTTCCTCTTCGCTGTCGCCAATGTCAGGCCACGCATTCCTTGAACGACGCTATCTGATCGTGCCGGGCATCCGGTCCTCGCGCATCTATGTGATCGACGTCAAAGATCCGTTGAAAGCCCATATTCACAAAACAATTGAACCCGAAGAACTGTTCAAGAAAACAGGTTATTCCCGTCCTCATACGATCCACTGCGGACCCGAGGGCATTTACGTGTCCTGCCTAGGTGGCGGTGGCGCGGACGGTACTGACGGCCCTCCGGGCATCTTTATCATGGATTGCGAAACGTTCGAGATCATCGGCCAGTACGAAATGGATCGTGGCAAGCAAGACAAACACTATGATTTCTGGTGGAACCTACCGCAAGACTACATGGTCAGCTCTGAATGGGGCCTGCCGCCACAGTTTGAAAACGGGATCGTGCCCGAGGATCTTTTGTCCAACAAATATGGGCATTCCATCCACTTTTGGGACCTGCGCGCGCGCAAGAACATCCAGACGATGGATTTCGGTGAAAACTATCAAATGGCGCTGGAAATTCGCCCTGCGCATGATCCCACCAAGTCTTACGGGTTTTGCGGTGTGGTTGTAGATACGACCAACCTGCAAGGCGCGATCTTTACGTGGTGGCGTGGTGACGATGGTGTCTGGCAGTCCAAAAAGACGATTACCATTGATCCGCGCCCCGAAGACCCCGCCAACCTGCCGCCCCTTTTACAAGGGTTTGGCGCGGTGCCGCCGCTCGTCACTGACATCGACCTCAGCCTTGATGACAAATACCTTTATGTCGCGTGTTGGGGTTTGGGTGAAATGCACCAATACGATGTGAGCGATCCGATGAACCCGGTTTTGGCGGGCAAAGTCGAGCTGGGTGGTATTGCCAAAGGCGAAAACCATCCCAACGGCAAACCCTTCGCATATGGCCCGCAAATGGTAGAGATCAGTCGCGATGGCAAGCGGGTCTATTGGACCAACTCGCTGTATTCTACATGGGACGATCAGTTCTATCCGGACGATGAGGGCGGTCAAATGGTCATGGCTGATGTGGGCGAGAACGGGGGTCTGTCACTGAACAAGGATTTCTACATTGATTTCCCCGCGGGCCTGCGTTCGCACCAGATCAGGCTTGAAGGCGGAGACTGCTCAACCGACAGTTTTTGCTATCCGTCTGTCTAAATGATTGATGATATTACCTCGGTGACGGCCCTTTGGGGGGCCGTCATTTTTTCTGGGCTCTATCACGGCATAAATCCCGGCATGGGCTGGCCGTTGGCCGTTTCGGCGGCATTGATGGAGCGCAACCACAAGGCCATGCCAAAGGCATTGGGCATGCTGGCCCTAGGGCACTTTCTGGCGATGATCGGTATTTTGTTGCCTTTCTCGATGATGATCATGCTGGTCGAACTGCAAAAGGAAATCCGCATTGGCGCAGGCATTCTGGTCATTACGATGGGGATATATCTGCTGATCAACCGGCGGCACCCGAAATTTCTGGCGCGCGTGCATCCTGCGCGGCTTGCCCTGTGGTCCTTCCTTGCTGCAATGGCCCATGGTGCGGGTTTGATGCTGGTCCCGATCTATCTGGGTATTTGCGCCATAGCCGCTGATGATACCGGCCACCTCGCGGCGCAAAGCCTGATGACCGATAACATCACGACCGCCTTTGTGGTGGCTGCAGTGCACACCATGTCGATGACCCTTGCGGGGGGTCTGA
>Ga0209198_1002555_pt1 | contig 12517 bp, 10 predicted proteins | sample COGITO_mtgs_1105_2_FD_184804 | JGI IMG/M metagenome (GOLD analysis project Ga0209198, IMG submission 184804) | Pelagic marine microbial communities from North Sea - COGITO_mtgs_110519 (SPAdes) (version 2) | ecosystem: Environmental > Aquatic > Marine > Epipelagic ...
CAGGTCCGGGAGCATATGACGTTTATGGTTACTTGCCATATCCTCACAATTTTTTCTTAGAAAATATAGCTCAATATGGTATTTTAGGTGTACTCATTAATATCTATTTTCTTTTTATGCTATATATAATTTTTGAAATTTCAAACAAAACAAAACATAAGAATTTCATTTTTTCACTTCTATTTATATTAATTGTTTACTTTTTTATAGAGACTATGGTTAGCTTTACTTTGTGGATGCATAAAGGACTCTATCTTTCATTAGGATTATTTTCTGGATATTATTTCAATAAGAATAAAGACAGTTTAAAGCTAAAAGGAAATATTATTAAATGATCAAAGCTCAAAAAACCATATATACCAATCTTATCTTATTAGGTGTTTCATTATTTGGAGTTTACCCGTTAATTCCGCATAAATTTGAAAGTATAAGTGTTTTTTTATTAGCTTTATGTTCATTGATTTACCGAATACTTACACCAAAGAAAATTATATTCAAAAAAACATTTTTTATAGTTAGTTCCATATATTTTATTTTGTTTTTGAGTGTTTTGTTTTCAGAGGATACAGCTAGGGGTTTAAAAAAAATGGAGACTACATTAAGCTTATTAGCTTTTCCAATTATATTTTACCTTTTACTTGGGAAATCTTTTGTTGATCTTAATAGGATTAAGTTATTTTTTTTAAAATCCTATTATGTAAGTTGTTTAATCTTTACCTCATTTTCCTTTTATTTATTTGAAATTTATGAAAACTCAAAATATGTAACTAAAGATTCAAATTTTTATAGAATTGCAATTTTTGACAATAAACTCATTGGTGAGCATCCCATTTATGTATCGATATTTATCTCAATAGCCATAATTTTCGGGTTTTCTTTTTTTGATAAAGAGAAAAAAATATCTTTTAAAAATAGTTCAATAGTTTTTGCGCAATGTTATTTAATAACACTGTTGCTTATGTTAATGAGTAAAGGTGTTATTTTGAGTCTTTTAATGGTATTTATTATAAAACTAATTAAACAAAAAAGCTTTACAAAAATTCATTTTTTTTCTTTGGCATTAATTTTAACTACTTTTTTTATCTTGATTCCCTCTGAAAATAATCGTTTTAAAGAAATTTTAGATTTAAATTCATACAAGAAGTTAGATAAGAATAATTCTACAAGTATTCGATTTATAACATACAAATGTGGGTTAAAATCTTTATTAAATAGCCCTATTTTTGGTTATGGTATTGGAGATGTTCAAGAGAAAATGGATTTATGTTATCAAGATGAAAATGCAAATTTTTCGAAGAAAATGTATAATACTCACAATCAATATTTATTTATATGGTTGTCTAGCGGGATAATTGGATTTGTAATTTTCATTGGGATATTGTTTTATTATTTTAAAAAATCAATAGAATTTAAGGATGAAGTTATGTTTTCAATTTTAGTCCTATATAGTTTTACGTTTTTATTCGAAAATGTTTTAAGTAGACAGTCTGGAGTAATTTTCTTTTGCTTTATCATCAATTATTTTTTATGGATTAATTTTAATAAAAATAAGACTCTTTTATCGTATGAGTAGGTTCATTATTTTACAAACAGTATCTCCAAGTTACAGGAATAAATTTTTTGATTACTTAAGTAGTATCTTAAAAGATGATTTTGATTTATATAGTGGTAATTATTACTTTGAAAAATCTGTAACTAGTGATTTATCTTATCCCAAAAGAAAAAAAGTAACAAACTTTTTTTTTCTTAACAGGATGTTCTTATTTCAATTTGGGATGTGGTCAATTATTTTCCGTAAAAACACATTAGTTTTAGAAATGAATCCAAGAATAATATCTAATTGGATTATTTTAGTAATAAGAAAAATTCTGAATAGAAAAACAGTATTGTGGGGTCATGCATGGCCAAGATCTGGTAAAAATTCTTATTCTGATAAGATTAGACATCTTATGAGATTATTGGGTAATATTATTATTGTATATACCAAAACTCAGCAAAAAGAGTTAAAGGAGAGAATGTCAAGTAAAAATATATATTTTGCAAGTAACTCTTTATACCGTGTAGATGAAATGAAAACTAATTATTCAGATTCATCGATTAATAATATGATTTATGTTGGTAGGTTAACTGAAAGTAAAAAGCCACTTTTATTTATTAAAGGATTTCATAAAATTTATGATAAGTTACCTAAAAACATAAAGTTATTTATGGTTGGTGATGGGCCTGAAAAGGAAAAAATTTTACAATACATAAAACAAAATAATTTACTTTCTAGTGTTGAGGTATTTGGCCATGAAGATAATTATGAAACCTTAAAAAAATTATATTTTTCCTCCCTTTTTAGTGTATCACCCGGATATATTGGATTATCTGTTACACAAAGTTTTGGATTTGGAGTTCCTATGATTGTGTCTAAATACGAAAATCATTCTCCTGAAATTGAAGCTGTTAAAGAAGGAAAAAATGCAATTTATTTTCAAACAGATAATATTGAGAGCCTTAGTGAAAAGATTTGTCATATGTATGAATCTAAAGATAAATGGATTAAAAAAAGAAAAAGTATTGTAAAAGATTGCAAAACAAATTACTCCATTGAAGCTATGTGTTTCCCTTTTATTGAAGTTTATAATCAAAATTAATACGTGGAGGTTTGAAAGAAAAAAAATCAATTTTATTGATAGGCCCCTTCCCAGATCCTGTTTCTGGGGTTTCTCTTGCAAATCAAGTAGTAAAAGATATTTTGAGTGAAGATTCTAATTTCAAAGTTGATTTAATTAATACTTCTTATTCAAAATTTGATGAACAATTAGGGGTATTTACAATTAAAAAGTTTTTTTTCTATTTACTCCAAAGTTTTAATTTGATTAAAATATTCAATAACAGAATTATATATATAACTCCAGGACAAACATTTTATGGAATTTTAAAGTATGGTTTTTTCATCATTTTAGGTTCTGTCTTTAGAAAAGAACTTATAATACATGTTCACGGTAACCATTTAGGTGAAGAATATAAATCCTTAAATGGGGTTAAAAAAAACATATTTTATTGTTTAGTTTCTAGATTTAGCAAAGGAATAGTCTTATCTAATTCATTAAAAGACAATCTCACCCCCTTTATTGATGAAAGTAAGATTTTTTGTTTACCAAACTTTGCTCAAGACTACTTATACAAAGAAGAAAAAATTTTAGTTGATGATGAATTAAGAATTTTTTATCTGAGTAATTTAATGAAAGAAAAGGGGATTATTTGTTTATTAAAAGCATTAAAAAATTTAGAGGGAAGTAATATAAAATACAAGGCTAAAATAGCAGGAAATATAGATGAGAAGTTTTCTAATGAAATTCTTAAATTAATTAATGAATTAGAACATACCGATTATTTAGGTGTTGTTTATGGAGAGGCTAAAAAAAATCTTTTAGCATGGGGGAATGTATTTGTACTTCCAACTTTTTATAAAATGGAAGGACAGCCAATTTCTATATTAGAGGCTATGGCAACAAAAAACGTAGTAGTAACCACAAATCATGCAGGTATTCTAGACTTTTTTAAAGATAAAGTTAATGGATTCCTAGTTCAAAAAAACAATATCAAAAGTATTCAAGATATATTAACTTATATTGCACAAAATAAAAGTGAAATAAAAAAAATAGCAACTTATAATAAAGGGTATTTTTTAGAGAATTTTACAGTCAATTCTTTTAAAGAAAATTTTATAAAAATCATTAATTAATGTTGATTCAAGATTTAAAAACATTTAAACTTCCTAAAAATTTTAGAGGAAAAAATGCTTTTATAGTTCAATTATGGTGGTTGGTTCAATCGATTTTATTCAGAACGTCTCCTCAATTTTTGTATGGATGGAGAAACTTTTTATTGCGTTTATTCGGGGCTAAAATTGGAAAAAAAGTAATCATTAGACCCTCAGTAAAAATAACATACCCATGGAAATTAAGTATTGGTAATTACAGCTGGATAGGTGATGATGTAGATCTATATACTTTAGGGAAAATAGACATTGGAAACCATGTTGTTATATCACAAAGATCATATTTATGCACTGGTTCTCATGATTATAGCCAAGCAGATTTTGCGATTTATCAAAAACCTATTAAAATTCATGATCAAGTATGGATTGCTACCGATGTTTTTATTGCTCCAGGCGTTACAATACATGAGGGTTCTTTAGTTGGTATAAGAAGTTCAGTTTTTACAAATATCCCTTCAAACAAAATATGTGTTGGTACCCCAGCAAAAATTATAAGAGAGAGAATTCGTGAATAAACAAAAAAAGATTTTACTCATATCTCCTTTTTTTTACCCTGAACCAATATCAACAGGTAAATTTAATACAGACTTTGCTTTAAAACTTCAAGAAGAGGGTCATCAAGTTACTGTTTTATGTTCTCATCCTTTTTATCCAGAATGGAAAACAAAATTTTCATCTGATACTTTGGATGGTATAAATATTATTAGAGGAGGTAAAAAAATTAAGTATTCTAAGAAAGCCACTTTAAGGAGGTTAGTCCTTGAATTATGGTATGCTTATTTTATTTTTAAAAACATCAAAAAACATCAAAGTAAAATAGATATTATTATCCCTATTTTTCCTCCCAGCCTTGCCTTTTACTTTGCATCTTTTTTTATCAAAAAAGGAATTAAAAAAATAGGAATTATTCATGATTTGCAAATTATTTATTCATTACACAAAAAAGGGTTTTTGGGTAATTTAATAAGTTTTTTTATTAGAAAGGTAGAAAAATTTTGCTTTAAAAATTGTGATAAATTAATTTTTCTATCCGATGAAATGAAAAATGAAGCCGTAAAAATCTATAAGATAAAAAAAGAAAAATGTGAGGTCCAATATCCATTTATAACAATTAAAGATTTACCGATCTCTAATAATCTCAAAAATATTTTACCTAACAATCAATACAATATTGTTTATTCAGGTGCTTTGGGGGAAAAACAAAACCCCTATGAATTACTCAATGCCTATACTTTTATTTCAAAAAATATAGATAATACCGTTTGCTATTTTTTTTCTCAAGGCCCTATTTTTGAGGAATTAAAAAAGATAAATAATAATAAAAGAATACAATTCTATCCATTGGTAAAAAAAGAAGATATAGAGGAATTATATGCTAGAAGTAGTATTCAAATTGTACCTCAATCACCAAATACCTCCAATGGTTCACTACCCTCCAAAATTCCAAATATATTAGCATCAGGAACTAAAACACTAGTTATTACAGATAAAAATAGCGAATTAGAGTTTATTTTCAATAAATATAACCTTCAAAAAGTTATTACCACTTGGGATAAACAAGTAATTAATCTCTCTATTAGAGAGCTCTTAGATCAAAAAATTGACACAAACAATCAAAAAAGTGTAGCTCAAAAGCTTTTTAACATTAATAGTTTAATTGGTAAGGTTATAAGTTAAATACTATATTTGTTTTTAAATTTTTTATGTGAAATATAGATATTCATTCTTAATTACCCCTCTGCAATTAGTTATTGATTGTTTATCAATCTTTATGATACTTTATTTTGTATCAGACCAAGAGTTTTACAATTTAATATTTATAACCTACATACTCTCTTTTTGGGCGCTATCTTCAGTTTTAACAGATTATTATAAGGTTTTAAGATTTACAAAGTTTCTCAGGTTGCTAAGTCTAACCTTTAGACATTTTTTTATCTTTATTCTTGGATTTTTTACTTTTTTTGGAATCTACAAAGAAGGTTTTGTTGTTCATAATCAATTCTTAATATTAACGTCAATATTACTAACAACATTTTCACTAAAAATCATCTTTTACTTTTCATTAAAATGGTATCGAAATCTTGGGAAAAATTTCAGAAAAGTTGTTGTAATTGGTGTTGATGATTCATCCAAAAAAATCATTTCACTTTTCAATCAAAACAAAACTTTAGGATATAAATATTTAGGCTATTTTACAAACAAAGTCAATACTGATAAATTAGGAACCATTGAAGACAGTTTTCAATTTATATTGGATAATACGGTCGATGAAATTTATTGTTCTTTAAAAGAGTTAAATACCTCTACTATCGCCAAGATTAGATCTTTTTCGAATTCTAATAATATAATTTTAAAATTAATTCCTGATTCAAATAAACTCTACAGTAAGAATCAAAATATTGAGTTTTACGACGATACTTTGGTGGTATTAAACGTAAAAAAATTACCCTTTGAATTCAGTGAGAATTATATTGTTAAAAGAATTTTTGATATTATCTTCTCTATTATAGTTTGTTTATTTATTCTAACTTGGTTAGTCCCAATACTTTGGATTCTTGTAAAAATTGAATCTAAAGGGCCATTAATTTTTTCACAAAAACGTGAAGGATTGGATGGTAGAAAATTTGTTTGTTATAAGTTTAGATCTATGAAATTAAATACCCTGTCAGATAAAGTTCACGCAGTTGAAAATGACATTAGAGTTACTAGAATAGGTTCATTTATACGAAAAACAAGTATTGATGAACTACCTCAATTTTTAAACGTGATAAAAGGTGATATGAGTGTTGTTGGTCCTAGGCCTCATTTGCCTTCTTTATCTTCAGAATATCAGAAAGATGTTGATGATTATTTTAAAAGACATGCTGTTAAACCAGGAATTACCGGCTTAGCTCAAGTAAGTGGTTACCGAGGTGAAATAAAAAAGAGGTCAGATATTAAAAATAGGGTGCGCTTAGATATTTTTTATATTGAAAATTGGTCTTTTTTATTAGATATTAAAATTATTTTAATGACAGTTTTTAATGTTTTCAAAGGTGAAGAAAACGCATATTAATGCAAGAAGAAAAACACATAACAGCTTCAATAGTAATTTACAAAGAAAATCTCAAAGTTCTTGAAAACGCAATTTATAGTTTTTTAGGCTCTCCACTTTCAAAAAAACTTTATATAATAGATAATTCTCCCTCAAATGAATTCAAAAATAAAATCCAAAATGATTCTGTTGAATATATTTATTCCAATAAAAATGTAGGTTTTGGTAAGGGTCATAATAGTATTTTACACAAACTCACGAGTGAGAATAAGTATCATTTGATTTTAAATCCAGACGTAAGATTTCATCCGGAGATACTTGAAAAATTAGTGCTTAAGATGGAGAGTAACGAGTCTTTTTCCATGATAGCTCCAAGAGTTTTAAACTCGAATAATGAGTTATTGCATACAGCCAGAAGATATCCAAGCTTATTTGAGCTAATTTTCAGATTTTTAGGGATTTTTAAAAAATTCACAATCAGAGGCGAATATAAAAATCAAAATCACAAAAAATCTTTTTCACCAGATTTTGTGCAAGGCAGCTTTATGTTATTCAAAACAGAAGATTTGTTACGATTAGAGGGTTTTGATGAACGATATTTCATGTATATGGAGGATGTAGACATTTGTAGAAAAATAGATTTATCTGGAAAAAGAAAACTTTATTTTCCTGCAACAGAGATAATTCACACACACAGAAAAGGATCTTCAAAAGAATTCCGTTTATTTTTTATTCATATCTCATCAATCATAAAATATTTTATAAAATGGGGTTTTAGCAGCGGGTAAAATCAATTAGAGTAAACTATCTTTGCAATAGATTAAACATAACATGAACATACTTATTTTAGGCTCCGGTGGACGAGAGCACGCATTTACTCACAAACTTGTTCAAAGTAAAAAAGTAAGCCAAATTTTTGTTGCTCCAGGAAATGCAGGAACTCAAGAAATTGCCACGAATATCAATGTAAATCCTACAGATTTTCAAGCAGTTAAAAAAGCGGTTATAGCACATAACATTCAAATGGTTATTGTAGGACCCGAAGCTCCGTTAGTAAATGGAGTTCATGATTTTTTCCTTGCAGACGATGAATTAAAAAATATTCCAGTAATAGGCCCAAAGAAAGATGGAGCCTTGCTTGAAGGGAGTAAAGATTTCTCTAAAGAATTCATGATTAAGCACGGAATTCCAACTGCAAGATATGAGTCCTTTACAAAAGAAAGTTTACACGAAGGCAAATTATTTCTGGAAACATTAACCCCACCTTATGTCTTAAAAGCTGATGGTTTAGCCGCTGGTAAAGGGGTGTTAATATTAGATTCATTAGATGAAGCAAAGGCGGAATTAGAGGAAATGGTATCCAATCACAAATTTGGAGATGCTTCCTCTACTGTAGTCATTGAAGAATTTTTAAAAGGTATAGAATTGTCTGTTTTTGTTCTCACAGATGGGATAAGCTATAAGATATTACCTTCAGCCAAAGATTATAAAAGAATAGGTGAAGGAGATCAAGGATTAAATACAGGAGGAATGGGAGCGATCTCTCCGGTTCCATTTGCAGATAAAGCTTATTTGAAAAAAGTAGAAGATTTAGTTGTAAAACCAACAATTCTAGGCTTACAAAAAGATGGGATAGACTATAGAGGCTTTATTTTTATTGGGTTAATGAATAACAATGGAGACCCCTCAGTAGTTGAATATAATGTAAGAATGGGTGACCCAGAAACAGAAGTTGTTTTGCCAAGAATAGAATCTGATCTATTTGATTTATTTGAAGGTGTTGCGAATCAAAATTTACATGAAAAAGAATTTTCTGTTACAGAGAAAATTGCAACCACTATTATGTTAGTGTCTGGCGGATACCCTGAAGCATACGAAAAAGGAAAATTAATTTCAGGTCTTGAAACTATAAAAAATTCTATTGTTTTTCATGCGGGTACAAAGATAAATGACAATTCAATTGTAACCAACGGAGGAAGAGTAATAGCTGTAACATCTTTAGCAGACAGTATGCCAGAAGCATTGAATCAGTCCTATAAAACAATAGGGAGTATTCATTTTGAAAAAATGAATTACAGGAAAGATATCGGCTTTGATTTAGTAGAATAAAAACACATTATTATTTAGCCTTTTTTAGAGTAAAAGAAAATTCTGAACCTTCCTTAAAAACACTATTTATGAGCATAGTTTCATTGTGTGCCTCAACAATATGTTTTACAATGGAAAGGCCAAGACCAGAACCACCTTGTTCTCTAGATCTACTTTGATCTACTCTATAAAACCGTTCAAACAACCGAGGAATATGTTCTTGTTTAATTCCTTCACCATTATCTATTACTTTAAGTATGAATTGATCTTCAGTGTAAGATTCAAGGCCAACGGTAGTTACTCCATTTGTTTTACCATACTTGATAGAGTTTACAATTAAATTAATTAAAACCTGCTCTATACGTTCTTTGTCTGCTTTTACAAAAATTGGATAATCATATAATTTATCGAACTGTAAAGAGATATTTCTTTTTTTAGCTTTCATTTCAAATAAATCAAATACATTCTGAATTAAATCTATAATATTAAAAACCTCTATGTTCATATGCAAACCCTCGGTTTCTAATTTTGCAATCATATCTAAATCTTTGACAATGGCAACCAACCTCTCAACCCCTTTGTTAGCTCTACTTAAATATTTATCTCGTATTAATTTATCATTTATCGCCCCTTCTATTAGTGTTAAAATATAGCCTTGTACAGTAAATAAAGGAGTCTTTAGTTCATGAGACACATTTCCTAAAAAGTCTTTTCTAAATGAATCTCTATCAGTTAAGTTTTTAATTTCAATTCTTTTACCTTGAACATAATTTTTAACACTATTGGATATAGAATCTATGTCTGTAGTCGCTGAGACTCTTGTTAATTCATCTTCATTGAGAACAGAAACTTCATCATATATTTTTTTTAATCGATCATAGATGAATTGTTCAGTTCTGTATTGAATTATTAAAAAAATAATAATAAAAACTGTGGGAAAAAAAATAATAAGACTAAGTAATTTTTTGTCTTCAGGGAATAGAAAATAAATGAGTGCGCTTATCGATACAATAGAAATAGTAAGATAAACTGATGATAATAGAGAAAAAGAGTATGTCTTTTTTAGCTTCATAAGTAGTTCAACTTATTTATCTTCAGTATCAATTACAAACTTATAACCAACTCCTTTTACAGTTTTAAAATGGGTTTCTCCAAGTTTTTCTCTTAATTTTCTGATATGAACATCAATAGTTCTTCCACCAACAACAACTTCATTTCCCCAAACTCTATTTAGGATAGTGTCGCGTTTAAATACTTTTCCTGGTTTTGATGTTAGTAATGATAACAATTCAAATTCTTTTCTAGGTAAGAAAATTTTTCCCTTGTCTTTTAACACTAAATATTCTTCTCTATTAATAGTGATATTTCCCACTTCAACTATAGAGTCTTGTTGACTCTCAGCTTTTAATCTTCGTAAAAGCGATTTTACTTTGCTAATTAAAACTTTTGGTTTAATGGGTTTGGTAATGTAATCGTCTGCCCCTGCATCAAAACCAGCAACTTGAGAGTAGTCTTCATTCCTAGCAGTCAAAAATGCGATTAAAGTATTTTCTAAACTTTTTAAAGTTCTGATTTTTTCACATGTTTCTATACCATCCATTTCTGGCATCATAATATCCAATAAAATTAAATTAGGGATAATTTTCTTTGCAGTTTTTAAAGCTTCAACCCCATTATTAGCACTATATACTTGGTATCCTTGATTTTTTAAATTGTACCCAACAATTTCTAAAATATCAGGTTCGTCGTCAACTAAAAGAATTTTAACATCACGTTTGTTCATCATTATTTTATAAATAAGGTTATATCAAAAATAACGAATATAAACTTAAAATCAGTTGCTTAACAATCATTTAACTCAATAACATACTATTAACATTGCTATAACCTAAGAGTAATAACCCCCTAACCTTTACTTTACAAATCAGTGTGAATTTTGCACAATATTAATATATAAAGAATATTCAATGAAAAAATTCCTAATTGTTTTTACTCTATTCATTTGTCAATTAATTTTTGCACAAGGCAAAGGCGTTATTAAAGGTCAATTGTTAGACAAGGAAATGGATAATGAGCCTCTCTCTTTTGCTAGTGTTTTTCTAAAAGGAACTATTATTGGTACAGAAACAGATTTAGATGGAAACTTCCTATTATCTGTTGATTCTGGAGACTATATTTTAGTATTTGATTTTTTAGGCTACAAAACCTTAGAAGTACCTGTATTAGTTAAGTCTGGAGAAACAGTAATTATTAACAGAACTTTAGAGGCTGCGGAAGGAGTTGCTCTTGAAGAGGTCAAACTAAAAGCAAACACAAGTAAGCAAAAAGAAAGTGCTCTGCTAATGGACCAAAGAAAGGCGGTTACAATAGATCAAAAAATTGGAGTAGAAGAGTTAAGTAAAAAAGGGGTAAGTAATGTAGCCACCGCCTTAACTAAAACCACTGGAATCTCTAAACAACAGGGTTCTGGTGCTATTTTTGTTAGAGGCCTTGGAGATCGATATAATGTTACCACGTTAAATGGATTGCCACTTCCCTCAAACAATCCTTCAAATAAAAATATTGATTTAAATATTTTTTCAACAGATATCATTGAATTCATTTCCATAGATAAAACGTTTAATCCAAAAAACTTTGGAGATTTTAGCGGGGCAAACGTAGACATTTCATCAAAAAAATATACAGGAAAAGGATTTTTTGAAATAGCAATTGGTTCCGGTATAAATTCAGAAGCTAATTCTCAAGATACATTTTATTTAAATGATGGACCAAACACGTCAGGGTTCTATGATATTGGAATTCCTTCTTTCCCTTTAAATAATTACAATTTTAACACCAGTTGGAATAGAACAGAGTCTAATGCTCCTATCAATAAGAGTATATCAATAAAATTAGGAGATTCATATGAATTAGGGGAAGAAACTAAATTAAGTGTATTTGGTGTGGCATCATTTGATAGTGGATTTAAATTTAATGAAGGAATTTCTCGCGGAAGTGTTAATACATCTGGAGTAGCAAGGAGAGATTATGATTTTCTAAGGTATGCATACGAAACCAATACTACCGCTATGGGTAATCTAAGATTAAAGCATAAAGCCCATGAGATAAAGTACAATGCCTTAATGATCAATACTTCAAGTCAAAAGCAAGAAGAGTATTCAGGGATTCACGATGTTTTTGATTACGCCCCAGAAGGAGGAGCCTTTTTACAAAGAGCTGTTTTTGATAGAACAGAACTTTTTGTACATCAATTATTAGGTACTCACAAACTAGCTCAAAACATAGATATAAACTGGGGAGGAGCATATAATTATGTTAAAAGTTCAACGCCTAATAGAAGACAATATTTATTAACACCAGACGATTGGAATATCCCCGAAGGACCGAAGTCATTTAAAGAAACCTTAAATGATTCAGACAACCATAAATTATTTCTTGATATAGAAGAGGAGGAGTTAGCGGCTAATTTTTCTGCAATGTATAAATTCAAAAAGAATGCTGATGATGATTATTTAGGGAAATTAACTCTAGGATACAGCGGAAGGTATAAAAGTGTAGACTTTGAAGCTACTCAATTTAATTTTAGAATAAACAACAGTGGTGGAAGTGCTGCTGTACAACCCATC
>Ga0209198_1002558_pt1 | contig 12503 bp, 11 predicted proteins | sample COGITO_mtgs_1105_2_FD_184804 | JGI IMG/M metagenome (GOLD analysis project Ga0209198, IMG submission 184804) | Pelagic marine microbial communities from North Sea - COGITO_mtgs_110519 (SPAdes) (version 2) | ecosystem: Environmental > Aquatic > Marine > Epipelagic ...
GATGCCGTGAACCTCAACCTGTTCTCGCCTTGGACGCTGGATAACTTTCGCATCGCTTGGGCGGGTGCCCCGTGGTTGAAATACTTTATCAACACCTTCCTATTGGTGACCGTGATCCTGATTGGCCAATTCGTCCTGACGACCTTGGCAGGCTTCGCCTTTGCTCAGTTGCAGTTCCCCGGCAAAGACTATGTGTTCATTCTGGTGTTGATGCAGCTATTCATCCTGCCAGAAGTGTTGATCGTCGAAAACTACGCGATGATCTCACGTCTTGGGTTGTTCGACACGATCCTGGGCGTCGGTATGCCCTATATGGCCAGTGCCTTTGGCATCTTTCTTATGCGTCAGGCTTTCAAAGGTGTCCCGATCGAGCTCCACGAGGCCGCGCGCATCGAAGGTTGCGGGTTACTGGGCATCTTGTGGCGGGTGTATGTGCCGCTCGCCAAACCTACGTATCTGGCTTATGCGCTGGTGTCAGTGTCGACCCATTGGAATAACTTCCTGTGGCCGCTGATTGTGACCAACTCACCCGAAACACGGCCGCTGACGGTGGGTCTGTCGATCTTTGGTGCGCCGGAAAATGGCGTCGATATCAGTGTGATTTCCGCAGCAACACTTATGTCTGTCGCTCCCTTGTTAATTGCCTTCCTGATCTTCCAACGCCAGTTCGTTCAGGCGTTCCTGCGCGCAGGGATCAAATGACAACAATTCTACAAATCTCTGACACGCATATCGTGCCAAAGGATGCGTTGGTGTCAGGGCGGCTCGACACGGGCGACGCTTTGGCGCGACTCGTCGCCCGGATCAACAGCATCCGCGACCAGATCGGGCCGATTGATGCGCTGTTGGTCAGTGGCGATCTGAGCGATGACGGCAGTGCCGAAAGCTACGCGCGGTTCAAAGCGATTATCGCACCGCTGGACCTGCCAGCCTACGTCATCGCCGGAAATCACGATGCGCGCGACCCGATGCGTGCCGCCTTTTTCAGCGGTCTTCCGGCGAATGGTCCACTGAATTGGACCCGCCGTATAGGTGATATACATCTTATCGGGCTTGATACACTGATCGAAGGACAAGGATCTGGAACGCTATCCTCCGACAGCCTGTCGTTTCTGAAAGCCGCCTTGTCCGAGGCGGATGACGCGCCCGTATTGTTGGCGTTGCATCATCCACCTTTTGCCTGCGGCATTCGTTTTATGGATGATATAGGGCTGACCAATCGGGGCGCTTTGCATGATGTTTTGGCCACCTATGATGGGGCACTGCGTATCGGCCACATCCACAATATGATCGTCAGCGAAGTCGCAGGCCACATTGCCATCTCGGCACCGTCGCCAGCCAGCACCTTTGCCTATGATCGCAGACCGGATGGGCCCGTTGGATTTATGACCCAAGAGGATGGGTGCCTGCTGCATCGATGGGACGCGGGATTTCAATCGATCCGGATTGGACCGATAGCGGGATCAGGGCCGTTTCCATTTTAACCGTCTCAACTGAAAGACACGCCCAGTGAGTGAACCGCACGCAATCCAAATCCTGATCCATATTGCGGGTGCTGCGGCGCTGTTGATTTGGGCTGTGCGCCTCGTGCGCACAGGTGTCGAGCGTGGGTTTGCAGCACCAATGCGTATCTGGTTGCGCCATTCCGCCAAGAACCGTGTGCTGGCGGCCGGAACGGGAATGGGCGCGGCAGTCCTGTTGCAAAGCTCCACCGCGGTTGCGGTTCTGGTATCAAACTTCGTTTCCAAAGGCGGGCTGGCTACAGCGACAGGGCTGGCGATTTTGCTTGGTGCAGATGTGGGATCCGCCATCGTGACACAACTATTGATGGTGCGTCAGCCGCTATTGATTCCGTTGCTACTTGTCATCGGGGTGACGGTTTTTCTACGCGGAGAAGGCAGCGACACGCGCCAAATTGGCCGGATCATGATCGGGCTCGCGCTGATTTTCGTATCGCTGGACATGATCCGAAGTGCAACGGAACCCATGATATCAAACCCAGGCACGCAAGCTGTCATGGCGTATCTGGGCAGCGACTTGCTGACCGCCTTTGCCATTGGGGCAGTGTTCGCCTGGGGCGTGCACTCAAGCGTGGCCGCAGTGTTGCTGTTCGTCACGCTGGCCGGACAGTCCATCCTTCCAACCCCAGCTGCTGCTGCAATGATCCTTGGGGCCAACTTGGGCGGAGGTTTCATCGCATTTGTTCTGACCTATTCCGCACCGCTTGCGTCGCGACGGATGGTTATGGCTAACCTGATCCTGCGTGGTGGCGGTGCTGTTTTGACAGTTTTAATAGTTGCGGCGGTGCCTGACCTGTTAACCCAGCTTGGCGCGACGCCCGCCCGGCAAGCGATCAATCTGCACCTCGCCTTCAACGTGGCTTTGGCTCTTGTGGCGCTGCCGTTTGTAGGGCCAATTACAGCTGCGCTTTCCTATCTGATGGCCGAAAAAGCTAACCCGAACAGTGCGCTGACAGTCGCCAGCGCGCTTGATCCCAACCTGCTGGATCGACCGCAGCGTGCCATTGATTGTTCAGCGCGCGAACTGCTTGGGATGGGCCAAAAGATTGAACAAATGCTGATTGCGGTTGAACCCCTTTATGACCAATGGAACTCTGTCACCGCCTCTATGATCACGGATCAGGACAGGGCGATCAAACAGACGCATCTGAATATCAAACTTTATCTGGCCCGTCTTGGTCAAACAGAAATGGGCGAGGATCTGAGCCGCCGTTCAATTGAGCTTGCCTCCATTTCCTCCAGTCTGGATTCTGCATCTGATGCCATCGCACGGATCATGCTGGAACTCGCCAAGCGTTTGGATGCACAAAAGCTGCAATTCTCGCCAGAGGGGCGCGATGAAATCAGAGATTTTGCGGACCGCGTCCAAAGCAATGTGCAACTCGCCCTGAATGTGATGATGAATCAAAACCCGGCCGAAGCGCGCGAGCTTGTGGCGGCCAAGGAAAAAGTACGCAAAGTCGAACAAAAACTGCAACGCAGCCATATCGGCCGCCTGCGCGAGGGGCTTGTGGAAAGTATCGAAACGAGCAACATCCATCAAGAAACACTCCGGGCGCTGAAGCAGGTAAACACAGCATTTTCGATGGTAGGCCACCCCATTCTTCTCAAGTCTGGTGACCTTTTGAAAAGCCGTCTTACTTAGATTTACGTTTCCAATTCAGACAGGCAAGGATGCGTATCCGCAAATATCAGCAGCATTTATGTCTTGATATGTGTAAGGTGATAAGTAAGCGTCCGGTCTGACTGCCCTATGAGGCAGTTTTCCATGGCAGCAGATCATCGACACGATTGATCTTGTAGTCTGGAATGCGGGCGAGCGTGTCGGCCAGCCATGCTTGCGACGTAAGCGTCCGGTAGAGGCGCTATTTGTTCACTGACTTGCAGGCCGCACGCCGATCCACGGGCCATTTCGTTTTTCTCGGATGACGGCCACCCATCTATCGGCACTTGAGTTGCACCAGTTTGCTATGACTGGATCCAGTTGCTTGTCGATGTAATCGATTGGTTTTGCTGTCGCGAGGTCGACGCGTTCCAGCTTGGTCGTCGGGAGCTGCTGTGAGATTATCTCTCCCAAACTGGCAAGTGCATCTCGCTTGACCTGGTCTTCTCTTGGGAAGCTGGCGCTTAAGCTCAGGCCATCTGTGGCAAGCGCAATCTCATTTGGCATGCTGCGTTCGCCGGGCACAAAGAATGTTTGGCCCAACTCTTCTTCCGCTTGGCGTAGTTGGCTTGTGTATTTAGGGGCCGGATATTTCCAGCTTGAGAAGCCAATTGAGACCTGAAGCTGATTTGACTTAGGCAAAATGCCGTCCTCAGGATCTATGTCGATCTCTGTCAAAAGAGACGCGCCATCGATCAACCAAACATGCAGAGTGTCGATCCGCTCAGGAGTGGTTAATTCTAGGCGCTCCAGTTTGAACTTATCATTCGTTATAGGCTTCACCAAAAGCGCGGTTGGAAAGGCTGACCAAGCTTTTGCAACTATTTTGCGAGCCGTTTCGATGGTGATCTGACTGAGATTTGCCTTCCAAAACGTGGTCTGACCTGTCAGATTTGCGTAGTGATGTGCCTCGGGATCGGCCTCATCCGGGATGGTCCCGTTAATCGTCACGCCGAAGTTTGTGCAGAACTGGGTTAGCGACATAGACCCGTCGAAAGGGGGGCCGATGTCAGCCTCAAGAATGCAGTTGCCGTCGCGGAGCGCATCATCTCCTACTTCATTGCCAACATAAACGCGCAGCGTACCCCCGCGATATCGTACATACACATCCAATCCATCGTGGGTTTCCCCATAGAACTGGGAAGGGCAAGACCCACCACCTTGAAGCTTAGGGAGGTCGAGACCAAGAGGTGTAGGAAGTTTTGGCGTATGGAAGCCAATCATTTTCATTATTTGAATCTCCAAGGCAGCAGGTCGCCGACGCGGTTGATTTTATAGTCTGGCATGCGGGCGAGCGTGTCGGCCAGCCATGCCTGTGGATCGATATCATTCAGCTTGGCGGTTTCGATCAGGGTGTAAGCGATGGCAGCGGCCTTGCCGCCAGTTTGTGATCCGACGAACAGATAGTTTTTGCGCCCAATGGCGACGGACCGCATGGCCCGTTCAGCGGTGTTGTTGTCCAACTCCAGGATGCCGTGGTCGAGGTATGGCCGGAGGCGTGCCATGCGCGTCAGGGCATAGCGGATTGCAGCCGCGAGCGGCGATTTACCAGAGATACTAGGCAGTTGTGTATGCAGCCAGACTTCCAAATCATCGAAGATCTGTTTTGCCTTCGCTTGCCGCAGTGCGACACGCTGGTCTGGTGGCGATCCGCGCGCTTCCTTCTCGACCGCATAGAGTTGCGCGATGCGACGGATGGCTTCATCGGCGATGGCCGACCCCTGCGCCCTGTGAACATCAACAAACTTACGCCTGACATGGGCCATGCAGGCCACCTCTCGGATGTCGCCAGAACGATAGAGATCCTCAAATCCAGCATAACCATCCGCATGCATCCAACCTCGATATTTTGCGAGGTGATCTTTGGGATGTTGCCCTTTGCGGTCTGGCGAGAACTGATACCAGCTGGCGGGTGGCGCAACGCCGCCCCATGGGCGTTCATCCCGGCCATAAGCCCACAGCCTTGCTGTCGCAGTCTTGCCGGTGCCGGGTGCCAGCATTTTCACCGGGGTGTCGTCTGCAAAGATCGCCTGCCCGGCCAGAACATGGCGGCCAATAGCATCTGCCAGCGGTTCCAAAAGCGCGGTGGACTTGCCTACCCAATCTGCCAGCGTTGAACGGTCAATATCTATCCCATCGCGTTCGAAGATGCTGCTTTGACGATACAGCGGCAGGTGGTCTGCGTATTTGTTGACCAATACATGCGCCAGCAGGCCAGGACCCGGACGCCCACGTTCGATGGGGCGCGATGGCAACGCTGCCTGTGTGAAGGCCTCGCAACCTGAACACGCAAAGCGTGGACGCACGATGCGGTTCACGATGAAGCGACCCGGAACGTATTCCAGTTCTTCGGTCACATCCTCGCCCAGACGGCGCAACGCCCCGCCACACTCGGCACAGTCGTCGTCACCGGTGGTTAGCTCGACTTCCATACGCGGGATGTGGTCGGGGATCGGGCGGCGCTTGGGTTTGTCCTTCGGATCTTCATCGGGGAGACGCAGCTTTGCTGTCATCTTGGCGACGGCTATCTCGCTGGTCTCCAGTGCCAGCTGAAGCTGCTCGATGCTTTCTGATGACGACCCAAACCGGTGATGGCGTTGACCTGCCAATTGATGGCGCAGCTTCTCGATCAGGACCGCTTGGGACTTCACCTCAGACAGCAAAAGCGCGGTGAACTGCCTCAGTTCATCGGGGTCTGTTGGCAGGGTTTTGTCGATATCCAGCATGATCAGATCATAGCTGATCCGCATGGTCAGAGGAATCCCCACTGACTCGTTCTGTACCGATTTATCCCGCTTTAAGCGGCGTCCAGCTGCGTTGTGGCAAGCGCCAGTCAATTCCTTCCAAAAGCATCGCCAACTGGGCTGCGGTCAGCGCTATCTTGCCCTCTTTGGCCGACGGCCACACAAACCGGCCCTTCTCAAGTCGCTTGCTGAACAGGCACGCGCCTTGACCATCCCACCAGATGATCTTGATTAGGTCACCGCGACGTCCACGGAAGACGAACAGATGCCCCGTAAATGGATCTTGCTTCAGTGTCTGTTCTGCCTGAGCTGCCAACGTTGTGAACCCACGCCGCATGTCAGTCACGCCAGCCGCAAGCCAGACCCGTGTGTTCGACGGGACAGGGATCATACAGACAGGCCTCGGATCAGTCGGGCCAATGCATCGGGATCATAACCACCGATGATCCTCAGCAGGTGGCCACCCGCAATGTCGATCTCTATCGTGCTTTGTGCGGGCTTGGTGTCAGCCGTCGGGGCCGTGTCTTTGGTCTGGGGTCGGTCCACAATCTCGACTGGAAGAAAGCACGGCGTCTCAGCAACCTCGTCATCAACGATCTCCCGATCCGGTGCAAACTTGGGATCACGTAGCCATTTGTGGATCAGATTAGTGTTCATCGCGTACCGTCGGGCAACTTGCGCGACCGAAACACCTGGCGCACATGTTTGCGCGCAGATCGACACCTTCTCATCATCCGACCAGAACCGTTTCTTCTGACCCTTCTTACCCGCCATTTCTGCCCTCAAGATGTCCACTATCAATGGTGGACACTATCAACACACTCTATGACGCGTCAGTGCAGCCAGGCCGGACGCTTACGGTGATAACGAAATTCTTGACGAACAAATTCGTCTCTGAGGGCATTCCGCTCGTTCGAACCATGCGCAGCATTGGTCAAAGTGGGCTGGGATCCGTCGTTCGCTATATTACGCATCCATGGCAGCCAAGCCTAATTATAAATTGACGGCCAGTATTGGCGTGAAGGCCAAATTCAACTGCTTGCCAAACCGTTTTTCTTTTATGCTACAGTTAAAACTCGACCGACTGATTTGACAGCTCTCCTCCTTCTGGCACCATAACCGCATGCGCTTTACACAAGCGCACCATCAGTCCCTGAGACTGGTGTGGCCAGTCTCGCAATCCCATCCATTCTTTATCCCGTCACGGCCTTTAAGACAGATCGGCAGTTTTGCGTATCGAGAGTTTTCGGTTCATCCCTCTCCTTGAAGGGATAAGAAATGAGAACGAAGACATGGCCGAATGGATTGGCTGACAAACATGTTAAAAAGAGCAATCGTAAGACACGCAGTCAATTCTGTGCAGAAGAGAAGATCCGGATCGTTTTAGATGGCCTGCGAGGGCAGGTCACAATCTCGGAGCATTGTCGCCGCGAAGGGATTGCCGAGAGCTTGTCTTACAATTGGTCAAAGGACTGTCTGATATCAGCGCTTGTGGGTCCAAATAGCGTTATTTGATAAGAGAGTATTCTTGGCTCATCGTAACCACTGAGGAGTGGAAGATGAGACAGACAACTGGAACACGCATCACCCCTTTTTTGTTGTATAGACCGACATTGGCGACACCTAAGGTCAAGCGCCCGGCCGCCTGATACCCAACCGGCCAGTTCCCAGTTTTTTTAACCGTCCAGCGCAACATTCGGCATTCAGGGCGCTGCACAGCGGATGCATTCGGCGGCAAGCTCAGACATGACTTTGGACAGATCAAACCACTCGGCTGGCGATCAAGGGTGCCCTCCAAGATCGTCTCTTTCAGTTGGCCGGTATCGAGGTGGCGCGCGTCCTGATCATGGCGGTGATCGCTGCACGCTTGGGACCCGTCACCGTCAGGAACGTGCAATGCGCAAAGAGATTAATTGTATACAAAAACTTGACTACTGCTCACCTAACGTCAATTGATTACAACCGGCGTCTCGTCGGCACCACCAGGGAGGAATACAATGAACACGAAATTCACAGCGGCACTTGCCGCGGTGGCCATTATGGCTGCATCCACAACGGCCCTTTACGCACAAAGCCTGCGTCTTTCGCATCAGTGGTCGGACGGAGACGTACGCCACAAAGTTGCGCAGATCGTGGCAGACGAAGTTGCTGCAGCGGACGTTGGAATGGACATCCGCATTTTTCCAACGCAATCGCTGTTCAAGGCACGCGAACAGTACACACCGCTGTCACGCGGCCAGCTTGATATGACCGTCTTGCCGCTGTCCTATGCTGGTGGCCAACAGCCCGCCTACAACCTGACCCTGATGCCCGGTCTGGTCAAAAACCATGACCATGCTGCACGGTTGAACCAAAGCGCCTTTATGGAAGCCATTGAAGAGAAAATGGCCGAAGACGACGTGATGGTGCTGGTCCACGGTTACCTCGCCGGTGGCTTTGCCGGTAAAGATGGATGCATCACCAGCCCTGACGACATGCCCGGCAAGCAGACCCGCGCCGCTGGCAAGGCGTTTGAGCAGATGCTGGCAGGCGCAGGTGCGTCCATTGCATCCATGTCCTCGTCCGAGATTTACAACGCAATGCAGACGGGCGTTCTGGACGCCGCCAACACGTCATCGTCGTCTTTCGTCAGCTACCGCATCTACGAGCAGGTCGCCTGCTATACTCCTGCGGGCGAATACGCTTTGTGGTTCATGTACCAGCCACTGCTGATCAACAAATCAACCTTTGACGGACTAAGCGCTGACCAACAGCAAGCGTTGCTGGCCGGTGCCGCAAAGGCCGAAGCGTTCTACCTGGCCGAAGCCAAGAAGGAAGATAACGCCAGCCGCGAGATCTTTGAAAAGGCGGGTGTAGAGATTGCAGAGATGTCCGAAGCGGACTTCAACGCATGGCGTGCCCTCGCGCAAGAGACGTCCTACAAGGCGTTCGTCGAAGAAACGCCAGGCGGTCAGGAACTGCTTGATCTGGCGCTTGCCGTCGACTGATCCATCAATCGGGGCGGCGATTGCGCCGCCCCTTCACGTTTCAGGGTCAGGAGAACTTCGTGTCGGGTAGCCTAAACACCAATGTCGCACGCACTGGCGACAATACGTTTCTGCGGCTTGTGGCCGCAATATCAACGCTTGCTGGCTGGATTTCCGCAGCCATGATCGTCGCTGCTGTGGGGATCACCTGCCAGATGATCTTCATCCGATTTGTTATGAATGGGTCCACAGTCTGGCAGACCGAAGCGGTCATCTATCTGGTCATCGCCGCGACCCTCTTGGGATTGCCTTACGTGCAGCATTTGCGCGGGCACGTGAACGTCGACCTGATCCCAATCTGGCTGGCTCCAAAGTCGCGGTATCGCCTGTTCATCCTGACCATGACGCTCTCGATCCTGATTGTTGGGACGATGCTGTTTTATGGGTATGAATATTGGCACTTTGCGTGGGAACGCGGCTGGCGATCCGACACGGTATGGGGCGTCCGCCTGTGGATTCCGTATCTTGCGCTGCCCGTTGGCTTTGCACTTTTGGGCCTGCAACTTATCGCTGATCTGGTCGCAGTGATCTTGCGGATCGAAGACCCTTTCGGGCTTACAGCAGGTGACGGGCTCGAAGTCCGCACGTCGGGAGGTATCTGATGGATCCGCTTTTATTGGGCGCACTTGTCGCCGTCTTTACCATTCTCGTTCTGTTTTCCGGTATCTCGGTTGCCCTTGGGCTGTTGGTCGTTTCAGCGGGGTTTCTGATCGTCTTTGACGGGATGCGGTCGCTGGAACTGATGCCAGAGATCTTGTTTGGCAAGCTGAACAACTTTGCCCTGCTGTCTATTCCGATGTTTATCATCATGGGATCTTCGATTGCGTCGACGCGGGCGGGCGCGGACCTGTATGAGGCGCTGGAACGCTGGTTGACCCGCGTGCCAGGCGGCCTTGTGATTTCCAACCTTGGGGCCTGTGCGTTGTTTTCGGCAATGTCCGGGTCAAGCCCTGCGACCTGTGCGGCCATCGGCAAGATGGGAATTCCCGAGATGCGCAAACGCGGCTACCCCGATGGCGTTGCCGCGGGGTCCATTGCGGCAGGTGGTACGCTGGGTATTCTGATCCCTCCATCGGTCACAATGATCGTGTATGGTATCGCCACCGAAACCTCGATTGGCCGTCTGTTTCTTGCGGGCGTATTCCCCGGCCTTTTGCTGGTCAGCCTGTTCATGGCGTGGTCGCTCTATTCCACGTGGCGGTCTGGCAATATGGATGTGCTGTCGTCCACCACGTACACATGGCGCGAAAAGTTCGAAATCCTGCCCCGCGTTCTGCCATTCCTCGCGATCATTCTGGGCGTTCTTTATGCCATGTACGGCGGCATCGCGACGCCGTCCGAAACTGCGGCTGTGGGCGCGCTCTTGTGCCTGATGATCGCGATCGTGATCTATAAGTTGTGGAACCCCAAGGACCTTTGGGTTGTCCTGCGTGACAGCACCAAGGAGTCGGTGATGATCCTGTTCATCATCGCCGCTGCGGGCGTTTTCAGCTATATGTTGTCGTCGCTGTTCATCACGCAATCCATTGCCGCGTGGATCGGAACGCTGGACGTCAATCCGTGGGTGCTGATGGGCGCGGTTAACGTGTTCCTGCTGATCGCTGGCTTTTTCTTGCCGCCAGTGGCCGTCATTCTGATGGCAGCCCCGATCCTGTTGCCGATCATCACAACGGCTGGCTTTGATCCCATCTGGTTTGCGGTCATCCTGACCATCAACATGGAAATCGGGCTGATCTCGCCGCCTGTGGGTCTGAACCTGTACGTGATCAACGGCATTGCACCTGACATCAAACTCAAGACGATCCTTATGGGCTCGATGCCCTATGTCGGCTGTATGGTCCTTGCCATCATCCTGTTGTGCCTGTTTCCGGGCATCGCAACGTGGCTGCCGGACTTCGTTATGGGCGCAGCGATATAGCACTTTTTGCTGACGCACTGTCGCCGGTCTAACCGGTTGGCAGCAATTGGTTTAGGCCGGGCGATCAGATGATCGCCCGGCCTAAATTTTGGCTGACGCGTTGACCAGAGTGTCAGGCAAAAGAAATATGATATCGCATCCCCAGAACGCGTTGCAGCCCAAATAAAAGTGTCATCTGAAACGCCGGGTCATCCGCAGCGTGTTCATGTCAGGTTACTGAATGCGGTAGACAAACGTCAGTCGCCTGCTTTGGCCACCGGGCGGGAGCGGGAATGGTGCAGCGGTTCTGACTTGTTGTCTGGCCGCGCTTTCAATTGTTCTTGAACCGGAACTGTCAAGGATATCCACCGACGCCAAGGAACCATCCGAATTGATCTGAAAGAACACCCGCGCCCATCCTCTGCCAGAGACCGGGACTGGTGCCGTTCGATTGAGATGGACCAGAACCTGTCCCGCGTAATTCGTAACATCAGAGTTTCCAGCCGCGCGAGAGGTTCCAAAGCCTTGACGGCCTGACTGCGCGCCACTGCCTTGTTGACCAAACACATTGGCTCCGCCGCGTTTGTAAGCGGTCAGAGGGGACTCAATCAGCTCGGACGGTGGCAATCGTGTTTCGGTGTTGTCGCGCGCACCATCAGGAAGACCTTCGGGCGCGGATGATGGTTTTTGCGTAGGCAGGCGGGGCCGCAGCGACGTTGTCACGGCCAATTCGGAAGGTTCGGTTTCAACAGGCTCTATCGGGTCTTGCGTTGGTGCCAATTCAGGTTCGATTGCAGTGAGCGGCGTGTCGGGTTCGATTTCTGACGGCTGCAGCGACACCACGGGCGCGGATGGCACCACAGGTATCTCGGCAATGGACGGGACAGGTGCCACTACAGATGGAATGGGTGTTGATGGGCTGACCGTCGGCGTCTCGGACGGTGCATCTGACGGCTCTGCAGGGCGATCAGGTTCTCCTTGGGGGGCTTCAGTGACGGTGTCAGTGCCCGGCGGAGGCGCAAGAGATGGTTCGACAACCGCGCTCTCTTGGGCACCCACAGGTTCAACAGTCGTCGGCTGCGGTGCTTCAGTTGTTTCAGGCGTGATCGGTCCGGCCAACTCTGATGGCACGGTTTGAGCAGTGCCTGTGTCTGGCGTTGTCACCTGTTGTGGGCTTTCAGATGCGACCAGCGCCTGACTGGTCCTTGCATCTGCAGGTTCAGGGGCCGGAGCCGGAGCTGGTTCCGGTTCGACGGGTGCGCTGACAGCGTCTGCCAGGTCCTCGAATGCACGTCCCGGTGCCACAATCTCTGTCGACGTCTCTGTGACCAAAGGCTGCGGTTCCGGAGGCTGCTGAAGAGACCGAGTGAACCCTACACCCAGGAAATGGACTGCAAGAGATAGCAAAACCGCTATCACCGCTACGGTGGCCGATCTTGAGATCATTCAAGAGCCCGTTCAGTGACCAGTATGATCGACGCAGCACCAAGGTTGCGCAGAATGGCAGACACTTCGATGAGGCGCGGGCCACTTGCATTGCGATCCGGCACAATGCGGACAGGTGCGCTGCCGTGCGTCCTCATATAGGCGTCAGGATCAATCGAGATACCGCGAAAACCAAGCGTGCCGTCCTGTCGCAGAACAAGTGCATCA
>Ga0209198_1002583_pt1 | contig 12429 bp, 9 predicted proteins | sample COGITO_mtgs_1105_2_FD_184804 | JGI IMG/M metagenome (GOLD analysis project Ga0209198, IMG submission 184804) | Pelagic marine microbial communities from North Sea - COGITO_mtgs_110519 (SPAdes) (version 2) | ecosystem: Environmental > Aquatic > Marine > Epipelagic ...
CGGCGGCTTGTATTTTGACACAATAAGTTGCATTTAATACCAATATCTTGGCGCGATAAGCTTGGCTGTATTTGATTGTGAAACGGGGTCTCGCAGCCTTGGGTCTTTTTGGTCCACCGCTAGTTATTTTCACACCAAGGGTTGAAGCGCGGGCCGTCAATAACAATCTTTGTCTCAAGACTTGAAAGAGATGTGCCGCTGAGTGGGCATTTCAGAGATAAGTGCTTGAAAAAAAGGAGATAGCCGATGGACCTCAGTAAGTTCACGGACCGTGCCCGTGGTTTTTTACAGGCGGCAAACGTCATTGCGACGCGGGAAGACCATCAAATGGTGGTGCCCGAGCATATTCTCAAAGCCCTGTTAGATGATGACAAAGGCTTTGCCAGTAATCTGATCACCCGCGCAGGGGGCACGCCTGCACGGCTCAAAGCCGTGGTCGATCAAGCGGTGACAAAATTGCCCAAAGTCACGGGTGATGCGCAAGTGTACCTTGATACAAAAGCGGTCAAAGTGGTGGCCGAGGCTGAGGCGCAGGCACACAAGGTTGGCGACAGCTTTATCCCGGTGGAACGTATTCTCGTGGCGCTTGCGTTGGTGCCCTCAGCCGCCAAAGAGGCCCTGAGCGCTGAGGCGATCACGCCCGCGGCGCTGGATGCGGCTATTGGCGAGATCCGCAAAGGCCGCACCGCGGATAGTGCCAGTGCGGAAGACGGCTATGAGGCGCTGAGCAAATATACGTATGATCTGACCGAAGCCGCCCGCGAGGGTAAAATTGATCCAATTATTGGCCGTGACGAAGAGATTCGCCGCGCTATGCAGGTGTTGAGCCGGCGGACCAAAAACAATCCGGTGCTGATCGGTGAACCGGGGGTCGGTAAAACTGCAATCGCCGAGGGCTTGGCGCTGCGGATTGTCAGAGGTGACGTGCCCGAAAGCTTGTCTGATAAGCGGCTTTTGGCGTTGGATATGGGGTCATTGATCGCCGGGGCTAAATTCCGCGGTGAGTTTGAAGAACGGTTGAAATCGGTGCTGACAGAAGTCACCGATGCGGCGGGTGAGATCATCGTGTTTGTCGATGAAATGCACACGCTTGTCGGGGCTGGAAAATCCGAGGGGGCCATGGATGCCTCAAACTTGTTGAAACCGGCACTGGCGCGGGGTGAATTGCATTGCGTTGGCGCAACCACGTTGGACGAATATCGCAAGCACGTCGAAAAGGACGCAGCGCTGGCACGGCGGTTTCAGCCGATTTTGGTTCAGGAACCCACGGTAGAGGACACCATCAGTATTCTGCGCGGCATCAAAGAAAAATATGAATTGCACCATGGCGTGCGGATTTCGGATGCAGCCCTGGTCAGCGCGGCCACTTTGTCGCACCGCTATATCACTGACCGTTTTCTGCCTGATAAAGCCATTGATTTGATGGATGAGGCCGCGTCGCGGCTGCGGATGGAGGTGGATAGTAAACCCGAAGAACTGGATGCGTTGGATCGTGAGATTTTGCAGAAAAAAATCGAGGCAGAGGCGCTGCGCCAAGAGGATGATCAAGCTTCAAAAGACCGGCTGGAGATTTTGGAGTGCGCGCTGTCAAACCTTCAGGACCGCAGTTCTGAACTGACGGCGCAGTGGCAATCGGGTCGCAATTTGATGGCGGCGGCACGCGATCTCAAAGAACAGCTTGAGCGCGCCCGCGCCGAACTGGAAATCGCCAAGCGTGCGGGTAATCTGGCGCGCGCTGGAGAGCTGTCTTATGGGGTTATTCCTCAACTCGAAAAGCGTCTTGCTGAGGCCGAAACCGAATGTGCAGCCGGTGTAAAGATCGAAGAGGCAGTGCGCCCCGAACAGATTGCGCAGGTGGTCGAACGATGGACCGGCATTCCGACATCGCGGATGTTAGAGGGTGAGCGTGAAAAGTTACTGACCATGGAGGCGGGACTGCACAAGCGGGTGATCGGTCAATCGGTTGCGGTGCGCGCGGTTGCCAATGCGGTAAGGCGCGCCCGGTCAGGGTTGAACGATGAAAACCGCCCGCTGGGATCGTTTCTGTTTCTAGGGCCGACCGGCGTTGGCAAAACTGAACTGACCAAGGCCGTGGCTGAGTTTTTGTTCGATGATGACAGTGCCATGGTGCGCATCGACATGTCAGAGTTCATGGAAAAGCACGCTGTGGCGCGGCTGATTGGGGCGCCGCCCGGCTATGTGGGCTATGACGAGGGCGGTGTGCTGACCGAAGCGGTACGGCGCAGGCCCTATCAGGTGGTGTTGTTTGACGAAATCGAAAAGGCCCATCCCGATGTGTTCAATGTGCTGTTGCAGGTGCTTGATGACGGGCGTCTGACCGACGGGCAGGGGCGCACGGTGGATTTCAAACAAACGTTGATTGTTCTGACTTCAAACCTTGGGGCGCAGGCGTTGAGCCAATTGCCTGATGGATCGGATGTGGCGCAGGCCAAACACGATGTGATGGATGCGGTGCGCGCGCATTTTCGGCCAGAATTTTTGAACCGTTTGGATGAGACGATTATTTTTGACCGGCTCGGGCGGGGCGATATGGGGGGTATTGTCGAGATTCAGTTGGCGAAACTTGCTGGGCGTCTGTCCGGGCGCAAAATTGCGCTTGATCTTGATGACGCGGCCAAGCTTTGGCTTGCAGAGGAAGGCTATGATCCGGTGTTTGGGGCGCGCCCGCTCAAGCGCGTGCTGCAGCGGGCGCTACAGGATCCACTGGCTGAAATGCTGCTTGCGGGCGATCTGTTAGAGGGGGACAGGATTGCCGTTTCAGCTGGTCCTGATGGACTGGTGATTGGGGACCGTGTGGCGGCTCCTAACCGGCCCGCGCCGCAGGATGCGACTTTGCATTGATGTGTTACAGGCGGCTATGAATGGCCGTTCGCTTTTGGTCTCCTACATCGGAGCGCCCGGTAAGGGGCCACAAAGAGCGTTCGACACCCTGTAATGTTTCAAAAAATGCACTCAAGTGTGATGTAAGTTTGGTTTTAGGTGATTGAAGATTACCATATTACAAAACGGAACTGAAAAGGAACTTATGATGGCACACCGCTGGACCCCAGATTTAAACGACGCGCATATTACGCCGGAGGCTGATTTTCTAAACCGACGCCAGATCATGAAGGGTGTGGCAGGTCTAGGTCTTTCCGGCATTGGCCTTGCGTTGGGCGCCACGCCGAGTATCGCCAAAACCAACGATAAGCCTAACGATTGGGACGAGATTACTGGATATAACAATTACTACGAGTTTGGCACCGGCAAGGATGATCCGGCTGAACATGCCCACCGGCTGACAACCGCCCCCTGGTCGGTGGCTATCGACGGTTTGGTGGATCGCCCCGCCAGCTATAATCTTGAAGACATCATGCGTAAAATGACGGTTGAAGAGCGCATTTACCGGCTTCGCTGTGTGGAGGCCTGGTCGATGGTGGTGCCTTGGAACGGGTTTGAGCTGGCAGATTTGCTGAACATGGCTGGGGTGCAAAGCGCTGCGAAATACGTGGCCTTTGAAACCGTATTGCGCCCTGATGAAATGCCGGGGGTATCCTATCCGGTGCTGGATTGGCCCTATGTCGAGGGGCTGCGGTTAGACGAGGCGTTGCACCCGTTGACGATTATGGCCAGCGGCATCTATGGCAAGGATATCCCTAAACAAAACGGTGCGCCGCTGCGCTTGGTGGTGCCATGGAAATACGGCTTTAAGTCGATCAAATCGGTGGTGCGAATCACGTTGACAGACCGCGAACCCCCCACCAGCTGGAACAGGGCAAACGCCCGCGAATACGGCTTTTATAGCAACGTGAACCCCAAAGTGGATCACCCGCGCTGGACCCAAGCCAGCGAACGCCCAATTGGTGGGGGCCTGTTTGCCAAACGCAAGCCAACGCAGATGTTCAACGGCTATGAGAGCGAGGTGGCCGGCCTGTATAAAGGCATGGACCTCAGCAAATATTTCTGAATGTTAAGCACACTTCATAGCCTTATACGTCGGGTGCCTATTTGGTCGGTCTATCTTTTGTTGATGGTGCCGTCGGTGTATTATTTCTACCTTGCCGCCACGGGTATGCTGAGCGTCGAGCCGATCAAGGCGCTTGAGCATAAACTGGGCGAATTTGGCCTGCAGCTGATTGTGTTTGGCTTGGCGGTCACGCCTCTGCGCCGTCATATGGGTCTTAACCTGATGCGATTTCGCCGTGTCATTGGAGTGATGAGTTATTTCTACATTACTGTGCATCTGTTGGTCTGGCTGGTACTGGACGTTCAGGTGTTGTCGATGATTTGGCAAGACATCGTCAAGCGCCCCTATATCAGCATTGGCATGCTGGCATTTGTGGCGATGACGCCACTGGCGCTGAGCTCTAACAATTATGCGGTGCGCAGACTTGGCCCGCTGTGGCGCAGGCTGCACAAGTTGGTCTATGGCATTGCCATTTTGGGTGCGCTGCATTTCATTATGTTGGTCAAAGGATTTCAGCTTGAGCCCTTTGTCTATATGGGATTGATCATGCTGCTTTTGGCCCTGCGTTTGAAACTGCCAAAGTCGGCCTTGTCCCGATCAGTCTAGATCTTTATTCTCTGATCGCAAACTAACCGTTTTGACACGAATACGGCCTAATCCGTCGCTTACAGGCTTGCGCAGAAAGCCATATTTTGTGAAGGGAGGTTTCAACGTTCTTTTGGGGGAAAACATATGCGTTCAGGATTTGAAAAAACCATAGTGAACAGTTGGAACGAATGGGACCCTTTGAAGCACGTCATTGTTGGTCGCGCTGATGATTGCCATATCCCGCCGGCCGAACCGGCGCTGGATGCCAAAGTGCCCGAAGACAGCGATATGCGGGGTCAATGGGGCCGCCGGCCACAGGAAACGATTGACCGTGCCAACGAGCTTTTAGATAATTTTGCCGATTTGCTGAGTAAGCGCGGCGTGCGCGTTGATCGCCCTACGCCAACAGATTTTTCTCTGCCCGCCATCACGCCAGATTTTCACACGCAAAGCCAGTTTGGTTGTATGCCGCCACGTGATGTTCTTCTGACTGTTGGGGCCGAAATTCTTGAGGCGACAATGTCGTATCGCTGTCGCTGGTTTGAATATCTATGCTACCGGCCCTTGATGCAGCAATATTGGGATGAAGATCCTAATTTTCGTCATGAGGCGGCGCCAAAACCGCGCCTGACCAATGAAGATTACCATCCCGATTATCTGTCGGATAAAATAGGTGTTGAAAAGCGCCTGAAATGGGCGGCTGAAAAGTTCTTTGTCACCACCGAAGAAGAGCCACTTTTTGATGCGGCTGATGTGCTGCGTTTTGGTCGCGATCTGGTGGTCCAGCATGGGTTTACCACCAACCTTAAAGGCATCGAATGGCTGCGCCGGCATTTCCCCGACCACCGGGTGCATACGGTGAACTTTCCGGGTGACCCCTATCCGATCCATATTGATGCGACGTTTACGCCGTTGCGCCCTGGTTTGATACTGAACAACCCCCAACGTCGGCTGCCCGCCGATCAACGCAGTATGTTTGAAAAGAACGGTTGGGATATTGTCGATGCGGCGCAACCGGCCCATAACGCGCCGCCGCCGCTGTGTTATTCATCGACATGGCTTAGCATGAACGTACTGGTGCTGGACCCCAAAACGGTCTGTGTTGAAAAGTCCGAAGTTTATCAGGCCGACCAGATGGACAAGCTGGGCATGAATGTGATTGAGGTCGAGTTACGCGATGCCTATGCCTTTGGCGGTGGCTTGCATTGCTGTACGGCTGATGTTTATCGACAGGGCAGCTGCGAGGATTATTTTCCCAACCTCTAAGTGTAAGCACAGGCTTTTATGTGACCTGCCCCGCGCAGAACATCGCTCTGCCCAAAGTCCCCGATTTTGACCCAAGACGCCCCGGTCATATGACCGGGGCTGCGCCCGTATTGCGTCAGGGTTTTGGAACTATATCATCACGGTAAGCATGATATAAACACCAATGGGCATAGGGACAGGTCGTACCTGATGACAGTGCCCCACCCTTGGTTTGGCTTTGATCTTTCCCGTAGTTTTACGAGCTGCGCACTCTGGTGAACAGGTTATAAAACAGAGCGGCCAAAATGACCTGAGGCTGCGTCTGATCATAAACCTAACACACTTCGGACGGAGCGCGATGATTTTAACCGCATCTGCCGGCCCTGCAGCTCGTGATGTGCTAGCCGGCGTGTTGCACTGCCAATTTTGCCTTGGGAACAAATATTTTGGTGTCTCAGGTTGATTTGGCTATCAGGTCTTGGCCTCGACGGCCAATTCGGCAAATTTAGTAAAGAATTTCGACGCCAGCTTTTTTGCAGTGCCAACGATCAGGCGACTGCCCAATTGTGCTAACTTTCCACCAATTTCGGCCTTGGCAGTGTATTTCAGCAACGTGTCATCGCCCTGTTCAACCAATGTCACATCCGCGCCGCCTTTGGCAAAGCCCGCCGCCCCGCCGTTGCCCTTGCCGGTGAGCGAAAAACTCTCTGGTGCGCCGGTTTGATCCAAGGTGACATTGCCGGTGAACTTGGCTTTCACCGGCCCAATTTTCAAAACGACTTTGGCTTCCAGTTCGGTATCGGAATGTTTGATCAGTTCTTCACATCCCGGAATGCAGGCTTTGAGAATTTCAGGGTCGTTCAACGCTTCATAGACTCGTGTTTTGGACGCAGCGATCATGATCTCGTCATTTAGTTCCATTCTGGGTTCCTTGTACTGTGTTTGGATTAAAAAAAGGGCTTGTTTAGGGCGTATGTCTGACGGGTCTGTGCAAATCTAGGCGCAGTGCGAATTGCACACTGACATAGAGGCTTTGGGACGGGTATCAACACTTTGAGCCAAGCAGTGTGCGTCTTTCTGATTGGGATTTATAGCCCCAAAATCTCTGCAGATCTGCATATGATTGGCGGGATACCAGACGGGGTGCAAATTCAGACATCGGCGCCACCTTGCTGACGGTGGCCACAGCGGCGCAGCTGCACAATTTGCGCCAGTATCGACAGGGCAATCTCGTCGGGGGTGACCGCATCGATATGCAGTCCGGCGGGCGCGATCACATCATCCAAAGCGCCGCCGGCACATTTTTGGCCTGCGAGGTTGTCGACCAACGCGGCAAACTTGCGCCGGCTGCCGACAAAGGCAACGTATTCGGCCCCATAGGCAAGGGCCTGTTTAAGGCTTTGGGCGTCGGACTTGCCCTGCGAGGCCACAACAATAAATTGCCGAGCATTTGATTTGATCACTTTCGCGCCGTCTGTGCTGCTTTCGGTGCGGATCACGGTGTTAAAATCAAAACTTTCGGCCAACCGCGCCAACGCGTGAGAGACCGGACTGTTCCCGATGATGACCAACTCGGGTTGCGGCAGAACAGGTTCGACAAAAATATCCATCGACCCCTGACTGGGGCAGCCGTTTTTGGCAAATTTTGTCCCCTCAATTTCGGCCCCAATCTCTATTCCGTCCCTTTGCAGAACGTCTTCGGGCCTCAGTGAAACGAATTTCGGCGCACCGTCTTGCAGGGCCTCGATGGCCGCATGGCCCACGGCGCTGCGGATACATCCCCCACCAATCCAGCCCTCGGCGATGCTGCCGTCGGCCAAGACCAGCGCCTTGGCACCGGGTTTGGCCGAGGTGGCGTTCAGTGTGCGCACCACGGTGGCGATTGCAAAGGCGGTACTGCTGGCGCGCAGGGTCTCTGCGGCATTGTTCAGATCGGCGGTTAACAGCTGTTTTGGGGTCATAGCCGTGACACTTTTGGCGCCAGTGATGCCAGATTGTCCAATGTGTTGGCGGCAGCAAACAGGTCCAGATGCGGAAGGGCGGCGGCCATACCACGGGCCACGGGTGCATAATCCTCCCAGCCTTTCAACGGGTTGAGCCAGATTACTTTACAGCCGCGTTTTTTCAACCGTGCCAGCGCGGTCGCGATCAGTTCCGGCGGGTCAGTATCATACCCGTCCGACAAGATAATCACCACGCTGCGTCCGGTGACAAATTTGCGCGCATAGGTGCGCGAAAACTGATCCAGCGCGCTGCCAATTTTTGAGCCACCGCCAAACCCATCTGCCAGCAGGGTTAGCCGGTTCAGAGCCCGCAGCGGATCATCGTCGCGCAGGGCTTCGGTAATCCGCACCAGTCGGGTGTGAAACAGATAGGCATCGGTGGCATTGTCAGCCCGGACCATGCCGGCCAGAAATGACAAAAATATCTTCGCATAAACGGTCATCGAGCCGGAGACATCGCAGATTGCGGTCAGTTTGACGGCGCGGTCTGGCCGGCGCCGGTAAGCCAGCTTTATTGGCTCACCGCCAGTGGCCAGGCTGTGGCGCATCACCCGTCGCAAATCAATCCGGCTGCCTTTGCGCGCTTGTTTGCGCCGCCGCGAGCGCCGGTCTGCGAAAGCCTGCGCCAGGCGTCTGGCAACGACTTCAGCCTCTCTAATATCTTGTGGTGACACCAGTTCCCGCAGGTCTTTTTTCATCAGATTGCGCACGGTCGAGGCAATCAGTTTGCCATCGCCTGCCATATGGCTGTCGCCGTTTTGATTTGAGGTCTCCGGACTGTCGCGGGTGCCTTTGGTATCGCTTGAGGCCGCTTGTTGTGCCTCGCGGGAAGAGCGGCTGTGTTTGGGCGCGGGGTCGCGACCCGAGGCGATAACTTTTTGCCGGACCCGACCGTCATTGCGCCAATAGCTGTCAAACAGGGTGTCGAATTGTGCCCAATCTTCGGCATTGCTGCAGCAAACTGCCTTTAGGGCGCGGCAGGCTTGCGTGGGGTCTGCTGCGTCAATCGTGGTCAATGCCCGCAGCGCGGTATCGGTTTCGCCCACGCCGAGGCGCAGCCCGTGCGCCCTTAGATGCGCCAGAAACCCGGCCATGCGTGCGTCAGGTCCGGGGTCACGGGCGGCAAAGCGGGTAATTTTACTCATCCGGCTGTTCCTGCCAGCCGCTGAGCGATTTCGGTGGTGATGGCTCCGCGGTCGGCATGGGTTTTCAGCAAGGTGGCCAGCGCCGCCTGCAGCCGCACCGGATCATCTGTCAGATCGGCCAGACCAAGTCCGGCAAGGGCTGCGGCAAAATCAAGCATTTCTGCAACCCCGGGTTTTTTCTCAAGGTCTTCCTTGCGCAGCGCCTGTACAAAGCCGATAATTTGCACTCCGAGATCGGCAGTGACCTTGGGACAACGCGCTTGCAAAATGGCCAATTCGGTCGCTCTGTCAGGATAATCGACATGCGCATAGATACAGCGCCGCCGCAACGCATCTGACAGATCGCGCGTGCCATTGGCGGTTAAAATAACAATCGGTTTGGTGGTGGCTTTGATCGTGCCCAGTTCTGGTATGGTTATTTGGAAATCAGAGAGAACTTCTAGAAGATAGGCCTCAAATTCCTCGTCGGCGCGGTCAATTTCATCGATCAGCAACACTGGGGCAACCTCTTGCCGGATGGCTTGCAGCAGCGGTCGCTGCAACAGATATTCTTCTGAAAAAAGCCGCGCCTCGATGGTTTTGCCAGTCTCTCCATCTTCGGCTGCGGCGCGGATGGCCAGCAGTTGCCGTTGATAGTTCCACTCGTAAATGGCCTGTGCGGCATCCAACCCCTCATAGCATTGCAGTCGGATCAGCCGGGTGTTGTAGGCCCGCGCCAGCGTGCGGGCGATGTCGGTTTTGCCAACACCCGCAGCCCCTTCGAGCAAAAGCGGTCTGCCCAGAGACAGCGCGATATGAAGCGCCATAGACAGATCATCTGAGGCGACATAGCCTTGCTTTGCCATGTCGCTTTGAACGCGGGACCAATTCATCTTTGTGCCTTTACTGCTGCGAAACCGGCCCCGATTATGTTGGAGCCGGTATTGCCTTATACGTCGTCGTGCAGTCCCAGGTCATTGCCGATCTTCCAAATTCGCCAGTGATCATGAGGCATATGCGCCTGCCGCAATCCAAAGGGGCGAAAAGCGTCATGCACAGCGTTTGAGAATGCGGGAACGCCACCGACGTTGGGGCTTTCGCCCACCCCTTTGGCCCCAATCGGATGATGCGGGCTGGGGGTTTCGGTAAAGTCGGTGGTATAGGTTGGCGTCTCCCATGCGGTGGGGATGAAGAAATCCATCAACGTGCCGGTTTTGACGTTACCAATCTCGTCATAGGCAATCTCTTGCCCCATCGCGATGGCCAATGCTTCGGTGAGGCCGCCATGCACCTGGCCTTCGATGATCATCGGGTTGATGCGGGTGCCACAATCATCCAGCGCATAGAACTGGCGGATCTCATGGGTGCCGGTATCAACATCAATTTCCATCACGCAGATATAAGCGCCAAACGGATAGGTCATATTCGGCGGATCGTAATAGCTGACCGCCTCCAGACCCGGCTCGACCCCGGGGATTGCCTGATTGTATGAGGCATAGGCAATTTCGGCCATAGTTTTGAACTGCTCTGGGGCGCCTTTGACCACAAAGCGGTCGATGTCCCATTCCAGATCGCCGTCATGCACTTCCAATAGATAGGCCGCAATCATCTGCGCTTTTGCGCGAATTTTGCGCCCCGCCATTGCTGCCGCTGCCCCCGCCACCGGTGTCGAGCGGGAGCCGTAGGTGCCAAGCCCGTAAGGCGCGGTGTCGGTGTCACCCTCTTCAACGGTGATGCTGTCTGCGGGCAGTCCAATTTCGCTGGCCAAGATCTGTGCAAAAGTCGTAGCGTGACCCTGACCCTGACTGATGGTGCCCAGACGCGCAATTGCTGATCCGGTGGGGTGGATGCGAATCTCGCAGCTGTCAAACATGCCCATGCCGAGAATGTCACAATTTTTGACCGGCCCTGCACCGACAATCTCAGTGAAATGTGACAGCCCGATACCGATAAGTTTGCGGGTTTCACCGCGCTTGAATGCCTCGACCCGTTCGGCCTGCTCGGCGCGCAGCACATCATACCCAACCGCTTTGAGGGCTTTATCCCAAGCGGTGTGATAATCGCCAGAATCATATTCCCAGCCCATCGCTGAGGTATAGGGGAACTGGTCTTTACGAATAAAGTTCTTGGCCCGCAATTCGGCGGCATCCATATTCAGCTCGATGGCGAGAACCTCGATCATTCTTTCGATGAAATAGGCCGCTTCGGTCACCCGGAAAGAGCAGCGATACGCTACGCCACCCGGCGCCTTGTTGGTGTAGACTCCATCAACCCCCAGATAGGCCACCGGAATATCATAAGATCCAGTGCAGATGTTCATAAAGCCCGCAGGGAATTTGGTTGGATCGGCACAAGCGTCAAACGCCCCATGATCGGCCGTGACCTCGCAGTGAAGCCCGGTAATTTTGCCGTCTTTGGTTGCTGCAATTTTGCCCTTCATCCAATAGTCGCGGGCAAAGGCTGTTGCCATCAGGTTATCCATGCGGTCTTCAATCCATTTGACCGGCTTGCCGGTGACAATGGAGGCCACAATCGAGCAGACATAGCCCGGATAGACGCCAACTTTGTTGCCAAAACCCCCGCCAATATCGGGCGAAACCACGCGGATGTTATGCTCTTCAATACCAGACAGCAATGAGGCCACAGTACGCACCACATGTGGCGCTTGGAAGGTGCCCCAAAGCGTCAGTTTGCCGGTCACCTTGTCCATTGAGGCCACGCAGCCACAGGTTTCCAGTGGGCATGGATGGGTGCGGTGATAATAGACCATTTCTTCGGCTACCACGTCAGCGGTCTCAACCACTTGCTCGGTGGCTTCTTTGTCGCCGGCTTCCCACAGGAATATATGGTTGTGATGCTTGCGTTCGCCATGGGCGCCACTGGTCTGGCCAGCCAGATCTTCGCGCAGCACCACGGCGTCGGGTTCGAGCGCTTTGAACGGATCGGTGATCACCGGGAGCTCTTCGTATTCTACTTCGACCAGTTCGATTGCATCGGCGTTAATATAGCGGTCTTCGGCGATGACAAAGGCCACTTCTTGGCCTTGGAACAGCACTTTGCCGTCAGCCAGCACCATTTGTTTATCTCCGGCCAGCGTCGGCATCCAATGCAGGCTGAGCGGTTCAAGATCTTTGGCAGTGAGCACGGCAATGACACCGGGCAGAGCCATTGCCTTGTCAATATTGATCGATTTGACCCGGGCATGGGCATAGGGCGAGCGTACGAAATCACCAAACAGCATGTCAGGCATTTTGATGTCGTCGACATAATTGCCACGGCCTTGGGTAAAGCGCTGGTCTTCGACCCGTTTGCGGGAATGTCCGAGACCTTTCAGCTTGGCGCTGCGTTCGGCTCTGTCTGGGCTTAGATCATTCATTCTGCTGCCTCCTTTGCGGGATTGAGTTCGTTTGCAGCCGCCATGATCGACTTTACAATATTCTGGTATCCGGTGCAGCGACACAGATTGCCTGCCATACCAAAGCGAACGTCCTCTTCCGTGGGG